>ENA-OZGX01000261-OZGX01000261.1-human-gut-metagenome-genome-assembly--contig:-NODE-261-length-27930-cov-6.671749_pt1 | contig 27930 bp, 28 predicted proteins | sample MGYA00244040_ERZ653674 | MGnify/ENA primary metagenome ERZ653674 (study PRJEB26926, sample SAMN06165232) | human gut metagenome | biome: ENVO:00009003; feature: ENVO:2100002; material: ENVO:00002003... | reverse complement strand
GGGTCTCGTGGGCTCGGAGATGTGTATAAGAGACAGATCATGAACGGCTCAACGCAGTTAATGGCCTGCCGCAGCGATGCGGGAGGCGTTTTCGGAAGAAATGTATTCTACGGCTGAGGGCTCGATAGGCTGCAGGTTGGACTTGTCCTGGGCCAGCCTGTCGCGGATGGCCCAGCGGCTGGTCAGGGAGGAAGTCTTGGAACGGTAATATTCCTTTGTGAGTTCGCAGGAGGCGATCTCTTCGTTCATTTGCTTGATGTCGCGCGCGACCTGGATCTGGTCGTTTTTCAGCACGGCATAAGTGATGCCCGCTCCGCAGGTGAGGGCGGCGAAGGCAATGAGCCACATGATCATGCTCACGCTGATCTGGTGGCCGGTGAAACGCTGTTTGAATCTTTTCATGGCGGTGGCGGAAGAGAGATGGTCAGATGATTTTTTCCACGCCGCGCAACTTGGCGCTGCGGGAACGGGGGTTGGTTGAAAGTTCTTCTTCTCCCGCAGTGACGGGTTTGCGGGAAAGCGGGCGGAAGCAGTAATCCGGATTGGGGCGGGGTGCCGGCCATTCCGGGCGGTCTATTTCCGGACGGCTCCGGAGGTCGAAGAACTGCTTGACCCTGCGGTCTTCCAGGCTGTGGAAGGTGATGACGGCCATGCGCCCCCCCTGCCCGAGCAGACGCACGGAGGAATCCAGCAGAGCGTCCAGGGCATCCAGCTCGCCGTTGACCGCTATTCTCAGGGCCTGGAACGTGCGGGTGCCGGGGTGTTGCCTTCCTTTGCGCGGCAGGACGGATTCCACGATGCGGGCAAGCTGTGCGGTCGTGGTGATGGGTGCCTGGGCACGGGCTTTCACCATGGCGCGGGCAATGGCGCGGGAAGCGCGTTCCTCGCCGAATTGCCAGAGGATATTTGCGATTTCTTCTTCCGGGGCCTCATTCACCAGGTTCCGGGCAGAGAGAGCGGCGCGGGTATCCATCCGCATGTCCAGAGGGCCGTCTTCCCTAAAGGAAAAGCCGCGGGAGGCGGTGTCAAGCTGGTGGGAGGAAACGCCCAGGTCCGCCAGCAGCCCGTCCACCCGGGAAACCCCCTGCTGGGAAAGAATGCTTTCCACGTCCTGGAAGTTGCCGGCGAGCACTTTGAAACGGGAACCGAAGCGCGCCAGCCTGAGCATGGCGGCGCGGCGGGCGTCCGCATCGCGGTCAATGCCCCAGACAGTGGCTCCCTGCTCCAGCAGAAGTTCCGTATGGCCGCCTCCGCCAAGCGTGCAGTCCACGATGAATTTGCCGGGTCCTGCCTTCAGCATGTCCACCGTCTCATGCAGCAGCACGGTAATGTGCCGGAAGCCGTTTCCGGAGTCTGCCCCGTCCGCTTCCGCATCAACGGCGGCAGCGGCGTCATCCCCCAGTTCGGAAATCAGGGCGTCTACCCTGGCCGCGGCTTCCCGGGCTTTTAGGGCTTCCGTGTGGTACGCGTCTTCCCAGTTCATGGAGGGGGCCAGCGCCTTCCAGGAGCAGACCAGTTCATCCACTCCTTTTTCCTCCGTCAGCTCCGCAATCACATGCACATGGTTGCGGCAGACGCTCCACGCCAGCACGCGGCAGGACGTTTCTTCCGCGAGCCCGTTTGCCAGGGCCTGCACCTCCTCCGTGCGGACGTGCGTACCCGCGCCCGCGCGTAAAGAAAGCTCAATATGGTCGTCAAAAGCCCGGTTCAGGCCGGAAGACAATGCGCCCAGCTTGCCATAGGCGCCCTTTTGCCCGGCCAGGGACATCTCCGTCATGAGGCGTGCCTTTTCCTGCTGCCAGGCAACCATATCCTGCGCCGGAAGGGCATCGTGCCCCCAGAAAACGATGGAATAAGCCGTGAGTTCCGCATGCAGCCCGGTTCTGGCGCCGACGCCCAGGCCGGAAGCCAGCCAGCCCGGGCGCAATGCAAGCGTTGCGCAGGGGCGTGCCTGGGGATTGGGCGTAATGGAGGAGTCTGGGGGCATGAAGGAAAGCTAGAGAATGCCGTAGGATTGGTTGATGTCGGAGATGCTGGCGTTTTCACGCCGGGAAACTTCTTCGTAGAGAGAGGGTTCCCACAATTCGAAATATCCTCTCCGTGCGGCGAGCCGGACGGAGGAACTGAGCTGTGCGTGTTCGCACATTTGTTTGGGTATCAGCAGCTTGCCTTGGGCGTTGATGACAGCCTCCACACAGTTGGCGTATAATTTGCCGATGAAAAGGTCGATTTGCGCTTCCGTGTAGCCGGGCGTTGTTTCTATCTTGTCAATGAGTTGCTGGAATTTTTCCCGCGTATAGGCTTTGACGGTCGGCAAATCAAGACGCCGGCCGGATAACAGGAGCAGGGCGCAACCTTCGGAGGGCCTCCATTCGGCCGGAATGGCAATCCGGTTTTTGGGGTCCAGCTTGTGCGTGTATGCACCAAAAAGGTTGTCTGATACACTGCTCATCGCATGCAAGTACACTACGTAGTGACTTCAATACACTTTAATGCACCTGAAATGTCAACCCCGTACTGGAAAAAAGTATTTTTTCATGTGCCCATGTCATAAAAAAAGCATGGATACGTTCTTGCTCCCTTCCGGGGGCGGTATTATATTCCGCGCATGATGCAGTTTTGCGTGTTGGGCAGCGGCAGCGGGGGAAATGCCACCATTGTCAGGGCGGGGGAAACCGTCCTGCTGGTGGATGCCGGGTTCAGCGCCGCCAGGCTGCGGGATAAGATGAAGTCCGCCGGAGTGGAGCCGGATGAGCTGGACGCCATTCTGCTTACCCACGAACACGCGGACCACATGAAAGGCGTGCACCAGTTCACCAGAAAGCATGCCGTGCGTGTTTACGCCACACGCCATACGGCCATGTGCGTCCAGGAAAAAGCGCCGGAGGCTCCCTGGGCCTATTTTGAAAAGGGGCAGTCTTTCAGAATAGGGGATATCGTCATTACTCCCTTCCCCACTTACCATGACGCCGTGGACCCGGTGGGATTCAAATTTGAAACGGAGCGGTCCAGCCTGGGTTTCATTTCCGATACGGGGCAGGCTCCCGGCTGCATAGCGGAATACCTTGCCATGGTGGACAGCCTGGTGGTGGAATCAAACTATGATCCGGACATGCTGGCGGCCACTCCCAGAAGGCCCTGGCCGCTGAAGCAGCGCATCGCCTCTGCGCACGGTCATCTCTCCAATGGGCAGGCGTGCGACCTGCTGAGGCGGATTGCTCATGGAGCCCTGAAAAACGTGGTGCTGGCCCATCTGAGCGCAGAAAGCAATTCTCCGGCATTGGCAGAAAGCCTGATGCGTGATACCCTGCATGACATGGGGCTGGCTTCCACCTCCCTGTTCTGCGCCAGCCAGGACTCCTGCCTGCCGTGGATACGGGTCTGCTGAATATGCCTCTTTTCCTGTTCCTCCCTCCATGTTCCTCTCCACCTGTGAAATCATGAGCACGATTATTGGAGCCCTGGCGGGTTCCATCGCTTCCTCGCGGGTGAAAATGGATTTGTTCGGCGTGATCGTCTGCGGCACCCTGGCTGCGCTGGGCGGCGGAACCGTGCGCGACATCCTGCTGGACATACCGGTGTACTGGACGCTCCCCTCCGGGGAAATTTTTGTCCTGGCCTCCGTCGTCACCAGTCTGGCAACCTTTTATGTGGCCCAGAAATATCCGCCTCCCATGGGCACTATCCGCGTGGCGGATGCTATCGTTCTGGCCCTTTTCGGCATGATCGGCACGGAAAAATCCTATCTCCACGGCTATACGCCCACTGTTTCCGTGATGATGGGCATTTGTACCGGCGTGGCGGGCGGCCTGCTGCGCGACGTGCTTACCGGCAACGTTCCCTACGTGTTCCGTCCCGGAGAACTATACGCCACCGCGGCCCTGCTGGGAGGCGTGGCGTACGCGGTGCTTTACTATGCCGGAATTGATTCTTCCACCTGCTTCGTGACGGGCTTCATGGTCACGCTTTCCGTACGCTTGGCGGCCATCCGCTGGAACTGGAACTTGCCTTCCTACATTCCGTTATTCACCTCGGATACCGATTCGCCTCCTGAAGAACCGGAAACTTGACAGGAGGGAATGTTTCCGTGAAGCCTTAAGAGCGTCGGCGCCTGCGGCGGCAGAAGGCAGTTCCCGCCGCGAGGGTGGTGAGAACTGCCGTGGAAGGTTCCGGAACATTATAAAAGGGCAGCATCAGGGCGTCGTATGCGTTGATTCGAGGGCCGTTCTCGCTCCCCAAGTGCAGGGTTCCATCCGTTTCATGATAATAAACGTCCCGTTTTTCCAGACCTTGTCCGTTGTCGGAGTCTGTGACGTACAGGGATTTGGCCATGCCGGTAGTGTCGTCAACCTCAATTCCCCAGCAGGTAATGGCATGACCCGGACCTGATGCAGGAGCAATGGAAAGGCCCACTACGCCGCCATTCTGGAAAAATGAGACGAGGTCTGTACCGAACTGGAGGGGAAAATCGCTTTGCGTGAAGTATTTGCTGCTGATGAAAGGGCAGTCGCCTTCCCAGGTGGAAGAGGACAATCCCAGAGATGTGATATATCCCTCCCAGTATCGGCCAGTATTCTGCGGTTCAGTGATGGTTTCCTTAAAATCGTATAAATAGTTGTTGGGATTGAGGGGTTTCCCTCCCAGGTACCACCGCAGGCCTATTTCTATGCCTTTCCCGGTATTGGCCCAATTATTGCAAAACACATCGTAAATTTCCGTTCTTCCGCTTTCATTCTGGCCGTTGGGAACAAAAGCCGGAATGCCGGAGGAATTATTCTGCCACCATTGCAGCATATTGCTGGCTGTGGCCGCCCAGCATAAATCGGAATCTCCGTTCCAGTATTTTTTGGTATTTATGAACCCCGAAGCTTCGGAAACATTATGGGCAAAATAAATGGCGGCTTGGACAGGAACCAGAGCGAAAAGGAAAAAGAGAGAAAGGGTGCGCAACATAAAAACATGATATCGATAGCGAATTAACAAGCCGGAATCAATGAAAATATCCGCAAATAAATTTTTGGATGATTGCCATCCTTCCACAGAATGGAGAAAAAAGAAGATTCCGGCGTCAGAAAAACCTGTTGATGGAAGCTTCTTCTTATTTCCCGATGCAGTGCATAGAACTATTTGTCGCTCAGAGGATTGTGGTGCTTCCGTTACAAAAGCGTTTTGGGAGGGCAATCCTTGGCTTGTCTACTTTCAAGAACCTTCTCAACTCTACTTCTTTGTGGGTACAAAATTAACGATTTTCAGTGGGATTGTCAAGTTCTTTCTTTGAGATATTCGGCTACCGATCCGAGATAAACTATTGTTGTTTCATCAGTCTTGTTTTGAAGCAGCCGATTGTCTATCTCTCCCGGATTGTCTATTATGTCGCTTTCAAGTTCACGGAATTGAAATGACATCACATGGTCAAGAACGCAGTAGCCGGGAATGTCAAGCTCATTTACATTTGGCTGCCACACCTCAGCATTCGGGTCGCATTTTTGCAGTTCCGCAATCAGTTCGGAGACCTTGATGCCTTTTCATTGGAATAGTCGTGTCGCATCCCCCATCATTTTAAAATCACCCATTTACCAGATTTATCTGAGCCTTCACGAGCGATGAGCCCAAGTTCTCTCAATGATTTTGTTGTACGTTCAGCGGTTTTTATAGTGGCTGAAATAGCCGTAGCAATGTCAGCATGTGTTATAGTCGTGTCTCGCTTTATGATGTCATATACTTTCTTCTGTGTGTCAGTTAAATTTACACCGACATTTACACGGACATCACCGTCATTTACACCGTCACTCTTGCGATTTGCACCGACATTTTCTTGGACGTTAGTTGTGCTGCCGAGCAGTGCTTCGGAGAAGCCTTCTTCTCCTTCGTGACAGGGGATGCGGACGAGGAATGAGAGGCGGTCTTCGTCTGTGTCGAACGTAGCCGCCGGAGAACCGTTCTTCTCCAACTCCCTTTGTATTGTCGGAATGCCCGTGTTTCGTCCCTCGGTCAATCCAAGTTCTTTCAGGAACTCGCCGAGGTGACGATTGCGGTAGTGTCTGCTCACCATGCGTTTGCCCTCTTTTATAGCCTCCAATGAAATGGATCGGTCGGGACCGGTGGCACTGGTAATTGTAATTTCATACGGCTGCACCTCTACTACTATGGGAGTGCGCGAACGATAGTCGCGGTGGTAGAAGGCGTTGGTTATGGCTTCCTCCAACGCTTTTTCGGGGTAATTGTAGATACGGTCGGTGCGCCTTGCTGTATGCTTGATTATGTGCAGATTGATAATCATGGTGCGTAGGTAGCGCATCGTTTCATCAATCATCTGCGGCACAGAGCCCTTGATGGGTGGCACCTCCTTGATATTCCGAGGATTTTCAAACACGCCCTCCGGGAAAATGACAATCTCTACCTGAGTATATGGAAAGAACTTATCGGGATTGGGGCAGAACATCATAGCCGTCACATTCTTCAGCACCCGGTTCTCTTTCGGTCCTGCAAACAAATCCATCTGTTCAAGGGTTGCCTCCATACCCAATTTGTCAAAATCAGCAGCCAACTTACTGCCAACCTTATTGAGATGGTCAATAACGAGTGCTGCGGAAATGTCAGAAAGTTTGATTTCAGGATTGCCACGGTCATCAAAAGGAATGCGGTTGGCCATATCCCTCAACTCGTCAAGCACATAATCCTTAGCCTCAATGGTTGTCGAGCCGGAACGGATATAAGTCTTCCGTTGAAAATGCTTATTAGTGACATTGTCAGGCACATCATAAGGTCTTTCAAGGCCGGACGGACACCATATTACGAGAATCGTATTACCATCAACCTCAACCGTATCTGTGCGAGGCATATAGTAAGGATTAATCTTGTTGTTGAAATTTGTGATGTCCTTTTGAATACCATCGAGTTGTTCGATAGGTATGCCCGCTACCGGACGTTTAGCCATTCCGTTTTCCTCCTCAACACCGACAAGTATATATCCACCACCGATATTGTCAAAATCGTTAGCGAAGGTGCAAATCGAACGGTATATCCTATCAGGATTCCACCCGGTCTTGAACTCGATACGGTTGGATTCCACTTTTCTCTGCATCAGCAGGTCTTCAATATTTATCGGTAGTGCCATAATATATACAATAGTGCAATTAAAATAGTTAATTATAGTCAGAATCGAGACTTACAGTATTCAATTTGACGTGGGTATCTTTCTTCTATATGATGTACAATAACCTCACAAATATCTTTATAGTCATTTGGGGTTATGGGAGCTTGTTCGCTACGCCATCCACCATGTGATAAATCATTGATTAAAGTATACGTTTTCTTATCATTAGGAATATTTTGCCTAATATAATCTGAAATACTCTCTGTACTTACACTTATGCAATCAAATTTAGTTAATGTCTCAATGATGTGGCGTATGGAATTACCTGTAGTGTGAGATGGCGAGCCACCTTTACGAGCAATTCTATATATATCAATTAAATGGCTGATGTAAGGAACTGAGAAGTTCGTATCAAATTCATTTATGGTATCATTAGACAGCAAAAGAGCCTTTGTTATGATATTATTCTCATTAAGGATTCTCATAAAATCATTATTGTAAGTAAATATGATGTAACGATATCTACTGCCAATCTTAGGAATGATATTTTGAATTTCTCTAATAACTCCACTCAAAGAATAAACATATGAGAAGTCCATACTTGAAATGGAGTCGTCAATAATAAAAAATAGTCGTTTATAATCCTCTTCGCTATTAACTTTAATATGTGCGTCCCCTAAATAATATGCAAAGGCAACGATGCTTTTTTCACCTTCACTTAAGACTTTGCCTGTTTGACCTTTTGCAAGTTCTCTGGAATTAAAAATCAATTGAAAGTTTTCACTATTAAGAGTATACTTTCCCGAGAAAAAATAATCCAGGACTTTTCGTATCGTTTCTGCAACTTTTTCTTTTTTATCGCAGATGCCAAACGCTTATACTCTTCGAGCAATTTTTTGCGTTCACTAATCTTATCTTTTAAAGTAGTTGCGATATAGTTATATGCGCTACAGCAAATATCCTTTCGTATGTTTTTGTTTTCATCTGAAATTTTTGATTTCCGATCGTTGATTCTTTTGACAAGTTCATTATTTGTTTTTACAATTAAGCTAAGCGATTTATTCGCATTTTCAATCTTTTGAACCGCATCATCTTTAATTTTAATGGAGACATTTACGGCCTTTGATTTTTCTTTTAGAGAATCAATAAAAATATCAATTATTGCTACAAGTTCAGCTATATTAATTTCCAAAAGATGCTCTTCACTATAAGAAGGTATGTAATTGCTTTTCAGATTGTCAAATGACATTTGCTGAAACTTGACCTTATTATTGAAATCTGACAGATTTAATTTAATTCGGTTTAACAGTTCAATTTTATTATTTATTATTTTGATTGTCTTTGTTTCAATGTCATTGGAGAATAAAACGTATTGATCAATTAATTTAGTGGCTGCCTCATTATATGGTTGCCCACAGAAAGGACAAACCTCTTCGTGAGTATATATTTTTAAACCACTTTCAATGAATATTTCTTTTTGCTGTATTGATTTCTTGAAATCCTCTGCTATTTGGCTAACAGAATATTCATAATTTAATATTTTTATTATTTCGTCAAATACTTGTAAATCGATTTCAGGAAAGATTACAGACGATACGTCGGCCAAGTTTTCTGGGATAGCCTTAACTTTATTAAAGTCTTCAATTACGGAATCAAAAGTCTTGACATTGGGAATCGTACCATATATCTGAGTTGAGTAAATATTCAATATTGAGGTAAGTTTTGTATTCTGAAAGGCGAGAAAGGTTTATTGAACTAATCCTGTCTCGCATAAAAGAATCAAACCAATCAATAATTTCTGCTTTTAATGCATTACCTTTAGCTAATATTTGATTTAACTGATTCTCTTCCTCGGATAAATCGATATTTGTTTTACCTAAAATATAACCAGAAATATTTGAATCTTTTTCAAAATTCAAAGCACGAATATTTTCTTCAACATAGTCTTGAGTGAATGTGTGGTAGAGATAGTTAGTCTTTGGTATTATTGGCAGCGTCGCGGTGTGGATATTAAGATTAATATTCTCTTTTACGCCACTTTCATCAGATATAGTGAACGAGAAAGAAGTTTGATTACAACCAAAACGAATCAGGTAGTCAGTAGGGATACTTCCATCTTCATTGGTTACAACTTGGCCTTCTAATAATCTAAACATTCTGCTTAGAAAAGTTTTGCCACTTCCATTATTGGCAAAAACACCAATTCTAAACATGCTTGTGTTTAGCTCCTTTTCTAAATGAATAAACGGAGCTAAATTTTCACATTTAATTTTTGTTCGGATTGTCTTTGCCATATGATCTTCTGTTATATGAAAGCAGTGATTTATTAAAAAATATCCTATGGTCTATCTTATTTATACGGCTATATATGAATGTAAATCAATTTCTTGATTCCTTTGCGATAGATAGAACTTAAAGTCGTCGCTGAGAATAGATGTGGACAGGTGATTATTTACAATTGAACCTTGAATGAATTCCTCATGTTCGTGTGGTATTCCACGACGAACCAAGCATCTACCCTCAATGTCAAAGGCTAAAAACGCAGAATCGAAAAGTTTATGGTGATTTTGACATAGCCATATACCGTTGTGTCCGCTAATGGCATGAGCATACTTTTGTTCATCATTAATGGACTCAAAATTCCGTATTTCAGAAACGCCCCAGATATGTGCACCTTGTATAATTTCAGGTATTTCACAACCACAAATGGCACATTTCTTCATACCGATTCTATTCAACAGATTATAGTTGTATGCTGCTGACCTTAGACGTAAGGACTCATCGCCTTCAGAAATAGTTCGGTTAAGCTTTAATGAAGTTGTGTAGACTGAGAGATTCCCCAGTGTGTCAAAAGTTCTTAAAGAAGATGCTGGCAAATTTGTTAAGTCTTGTTCCGATACTGCGAAAACATCTATGGGGCGATCCGCAATCTTCGATAGCGCAACACCAAAAACCGTGGACTCGTATTTATTTGCCCCATAGGTCTTAGCATATAGTTGGATTCTATCTGCTGTTTTAGATACGAAAGATGAATTGTTACTGCGATTACTGGACTGATTATCGCTTCTCTCTTTGATTAATTCATCAACCGAGCCATATGGTAATATGGGGAGAGAATAATAATTATTGATGTTGAGAAACTTTATGCCAGCAGTCTCCATTAATCGATAATACACTAAGTGGTATTCTGTGAATGGATTACCTGTGTATGGGAGAAAATAGTACCACAATTGCTTATTCGGATTCGAATCCGAATAAAAGACATTTAGTGCGGTCGGAACACTTTGAAGGCTGGAATTTCTGCCATCAATTTTAGTTTCAGATAATGAAACATAGTTTGTTATACCATTATACTGAACCGTCAGCAGGCGACCCTTGTTATAGGAGTCCGTTTGTTCTTCTATCACATAGTCCGTTTGCCCCGTAATCCTTACGCAAATATCCTTAAGAATTTCAGGAGATAGTACACGCTTAAATCCCAATGGAATTTTTTGCGTATTTGTTCGGTATGATATTATTGCAGTCATTGTTTATCATTTAATAGTTTATGATTATAACTTCGCGACGGTCATTGTATCTTCCTTGAGTTTCCGGAACCTCTATCATACGATAATGATTCTTATTAACCCAAGTTACAATATTTTGATTATGAAATTCACCCACTTCGATGACATATGAGAGCATAAATTTGCTATGCTTAGATGCGATAGTATCCATAAACTGGCATAATTTATTTTCCTGTTCGATTGACCACCCTTCAAAACCTCTTTTCCCATCATTGTAGGTTGCTGTGGTTTCTCGATAAGGTGGGTCAAAATAGAAAAACGTGTCTTCTTCAATCAGCTCTTCGAGTTTCTCAAAATTTCTATTATAAAACACAACGTTCATCTCTTGTATTCTTCGTGTAAACGACATAAATTTTGATACAAGCTTTTCATTAAATCGCCTTGAACCACATGGAATATTAAACCCATGTTCAGAGTTAAATCGAATCTGCTGTTGAAAGCCAAAAAGAATTAAAGCGTAAAGCATTATAGGCGAACGCTTATCTGCTGGGAACGAATTGTACTTGGTTCGTAGGGCTATATATTCTTCCTTATTGAGAGGAGCCAAGTTATACTCCTTTATAATTTTATTCAAGGCTTTAAAGTAGCTGACCGCATCGTTTTGTTGGAAGGAACGAATTAGCCCTACTATAAAAGGATTTATATCATTATAGGCCACGACATTTCCCGAAGCATTGATGCCAACGTTAAACCCTCCTCCAAAGGCATCTACAAACAAATGTATATTATCTGGAAGGTGATTCTTAATGAAAGGGATCATCTTCGCTTTGCTACCGGAATAGTTAAGTGGTGACTCGTAAACTACCTCGTTAGTCGGCCGTTTTTCTATGAAAAAAAGGAATTCCCTATGCCCGTCTTTTCCTCTACATTTGAAATTGTTGTATTTTTTATAGTCAATTTCGATACAGGAGTATGAGTCTTCAACACCATACCGTTTCAAGGTGGCTTCTATGAAGTCTTTTGACATAATGCCATCGTTATTGTAGCTTAGAATGACATATTTCGCTTTAGTATTTGCCACAACTTCATCAAAGAGCATTTGAACATATATATCCTTAGACCACATTGACTTCATAGGGGTTACGGGTCGAGAACCAGTTATTTTGCTCATTTGTGGGTTATCATCTAGCACTAAAGTCTCTAAAAGATGATATTGTGTCCCATATTGGTTTTGAGTGTATGGAGGATCTAAATATAGTATGTCACATTCTACATCAGCTATAATATTTTCAATTCTATCACAATATGATTCTATAGTACAATCGTCCTCAGGACAATCAAATAAATTTTCACTTATTCTTATGAATTTGATTGAATTATGAGCTCTTGAATCCCAATGTTTAAGAAAAGCGCCATAGACTCCGGCTGTGTTAGATACACTGGAAACGCCTTCAATTAAACAATATATAAGATAAGCATATTCATTTTCTGTAAGTTTTTCTTCAATTTTCCATTTTTCAATTGTCTGACGCATAAAGTCTATCCTTCCAGCATTCTCTGGTGTAAAATACATTCTATCAGATTTTGCGGGAGAATAGTTACAGTATATGAAACCCTCTAATTTGTCCTGTTTTTTTTCAAAATAGACAAATGGATCAAATCCTAATTTTTCAAAAGTACAAGATGTACCCATTATCCTGCCTTTTGAATACAGCACACTCCAGTGCATGGAATCATTAATCGTTATATTGAAAACATCCTTTAAGCTATTGGCAACAGCTCCGGTGCCACAGAATGCATCAAAAAAACGATAACGCTGATTCATCAATCCTTTAGATGTCAAAAGAGAGTGAATTGCAGGTAAGAGAGCATCTTTACTACCGAGATACCTCATAGTGATTTAATTGTTCAAGACAGAAAAACGAAAATTTATATAGACTCAACAAATTACTTGTTCAATAATTCATCCAAATCAACTTCAAGTAATTTGGATATTTTTACTAATATAGCAATATCTGGCTGAGAAGAATTTGTACACCATTTGGATACAGTCGAGGGGTTGATGCCTAACTGAGAAGCCAGCCATTTATTGGTTCGTTCCTTTTCTGCCAAAACTACTTTTATGCGATTTATCCTTTCCATCGTTAATAAAAATAAGATACTGCAAATTTAGTGAAAATTTTTCATTTTACAAGGGTTTGTGCTGTAAAGCATAAAATATTACGCTCCGATTCTTAGTCCGAATCGGAGCGTAGATGCATTGATAAAAGATTTCTACGACATTAAAAGACCTTTCATTTCAGCGGAAGGCAGGCGATGGGGCAACCGGGAACGTTGGCATCGGGGATGGGTGCTTGGCTGGGGTCGGCGATGTACTTGAAGCCGCAGATTCGGGCGGTGAGGACGAGCCATTTGGAGAAGGCGGTCATCTCTTTGCGGAGACGGTCGGCGGTTTCCTGATAACGGGGAGTATCGTGGTTGCGCGTGAATGCGACTGTCTCCACAATCATTGTCATGTCGGGGAGGTTGAGGTGTCCTTCGGAACGTTCCCACAGACGGAGGAAGATGTTGTGGGTGTCGTCGCGGTAGCTGAGGGTTGCGCCCACACAGTTCCAGTCGATAGCTACTTCTTCGGGGTCGCCGTCGAAAACGAGGGCGACATAGTCACGGAGGTCGAGGTAGAAATCATCGATTCTACGCTCGATAAGGGTTGAGATACTTGTCATATAAAAGATGGGGGTTAAAGGGTTAAACATGCTATTTTACATTCTGCAACTTGGTTGTCGGCCTCTTCGGGCTGACGGTCGGGGTCGGCAACGTGACGGAATCCGTTGGCCTTGGCGGTCTCGTCTGTCCATTTGCAGAGGGCGAGAACATTCTCCATGCTGTCGTTTACAGAGAACACATGGATGATGATGGTCATATCGGGGATGCCGAGGTAGCCGTTGGAGTGTCCCAAAGGCGATATTGGATGTTGTGGCCATTGCCGATGAATCGGGCGGTTGCCCCGATACTGTTCCAATCGAGCATCAGCTGGTCGGAGGTTGCATTGTAGTTCTCTTCCATGTACATACAGAAGTCATAGAAGAAGGCCTTGATGCTCTTTTGAGCATCTGCCGAGATTGGGAGGTTTCTCATTTCTTTCATTTGTTGGGGGTGTTTTGGGAATTCAGTTCGTTGATCTCATTGTTGAGGCGGTCGCGCTCGAGGGTTGAGCGGCGGAGTTTATCCATGCGTTGCTCATGTTCTGTGACCATCTTACGGATATTCTTTATCCGGTCGGGATCTTGGAACCAGACCTCGATGCTGTCAAGACCGACGCTTGATGCGCTGCCGTTCATCTGAATCAGGCGATACTTCAAGTCGGTATCCTCGTACTTATCCATCTCATTGTTCTGAATGAGAATCCATACGCCGAGAAAGATGCTGATGATGAAGCTGGCAACGACAGACGCAAAACACTTCCATGAGTTGATGTCAAACTTGATAGTCTTCTCAACTTTCTGAACCTTCGGCCCTGCACTGACGGCAGTTATATTGGACTTGACGGCAGCCTCCAACTTTGTCATTGTAATGCCTAACTTGCTCAGTTCCTTAGCCGTTTCGGAATCTTTCTTTTCAACCTTGATTCCGAGGTCGGAGAAGTTCTGAGTGTAGTCCTTTGGTTTCGGAATGCCTGAGAAATCAGGCTCCGGGGTTACGACCTTGAACTGAATCTTTTTGAGAGCATTGGAGATAATGTCCTCAAAGAATTTGGAGTCATACACTTCAGTCTGAACCTGTGAGCCATCAGACTGTTTGGCTTGGCCTTTCTCAAATGCCAATTTCAGTTCCTCGAAGAACATCATGACCATGTTCAGGTCGATGTTCTTTGGAGATGAAGAGGTATTTGAGGAAGGGGTGGAGGATTCGGAACCTTGTCCGGCTACTCCGGGAATGGATGAGAACGTTTTCATCAGATTTTGGGTCCACGTTTTTTGCGACGGCGATTTTTGTACCATGCACATTCTGTGACAGGCACATCATTGCCTTGCGAGTGAATATGAAATAAGTTTAGGCTGAAGTCCGGCGATTGTGGTTCCGGCTCTCGCTGCTGACGAGTTGCAGGAGCAACCTTCGGTTTAGGCACTCCTACATTCACCTTCGGCTTGTTGGCTTCCAGTGCTTTCAAGAGCTTTGAGTAACTGCACGACTTGTCAATCTTGGAACCGTTGAAAGAATATTTGCCCATCTTAAAGCGGATTCCTTGGACGTTACTGGTGTTTCCGTTGTTGATGAGGGTACACTCTACGCTGTGACTCTCGACTGCCGCGATGAAGCGGTCAAAATCGTTATGCCTCGCCAACTCAGCCTTGATGATGTCGTAAATCATATAGCGCGTCTTGTCCGGTTCACGCAGACGATTTCTTTTGACATTATCCTTGCCGGGTGCCATAAACAGCCCCTCGCGCTCAGTTATGTCGCGGCAAATTCGCTGACTACGGTAACGTTCGTTGCTGTCAGAGATAGTTTTGCCTGAATTACTTACACGGTTGAACACGATGTGGCAATGCGGATGCTCACGGTCATAATGGCGCACTATGAGATACTGAGTATTTTGTATCTTCATCTGCTCCATATATTCCAGAGCAATATTGTGCATGTACTCGTTGCTCATCCGTGGTAGGTCTTGGGGCGAGAAACTCAGAACCGTATGACCGACATTCTTGCCGAGCCTCGGATTCATCTCTCCCTGCAACTGGAAGCTGCGCACTATTGAGTCAACGGATGCAGCGGATGGCCTCCGCCTTTTCTTCCATTTCCTGATTGAAACGGCGTTGCATCTCGTTCGTGGGGTTTGCGAAGATGACGATGCCGAGTGTCTCGCGGCGTGTCATCTTGTTGGTGTGTGGATTGCGTATCGCCGGATAATAATCAAGATACAGCGACAGCTTTCCTCCGGCGTATGGACGCTTGCGGAGGAATACTTTGGTACATGTATTCATCGTGTTGGGGGGATTAAAATTCAACACAAAGTAAGCTTGAGAAATTAGGGAGAACAATAGAGTCTAGACGCTCTCCTATGCGTCTCCAAACTGTCTCCATTATCATATCTCCGGAGATTTAAAGAGGTTATCCAGTTCGGAGCGGAGTATGTGGGTGTACTTACCCTTCTTCACTCGGGTTATGTTGTGATACTTCAGATAATGGTGAAGCTGGTCACGAGTCAACCCATACTTCGCCATCGCCTCCGGGTATGTGTAATACTCCGGCTCTTTTGCCTCAACTAACCCTTTGGCCAAATAGAAATGATATTTGGAATAAAATGTGGCAGCTCCAACTTTCTTCTTGGGAATTCCTTCTTTCGACACAAGGCAGTAAATCGCCGATAACGTCATACCAAACTTCTCCTGAATCTCAGTCGCAGTGTACCATTCCGATATTTCTTCCTTTGGCCGCTGTTTCTCGAAGTGGGCATCAACATGCCTACGGCTCCATAGGGTCTTGCTCCGCTGCTGAGTCTTAGGCCAATTCTCTCGCTTGGCAATCTCATACAGCCCCGAATTGGAAATGCCAAACTTCTCCTGCACTTCCTTCGAAGTGTAGAACTCGGTGATAGGTTCAGATTTTCTCTTCGGTCGCTTCTGATACTTATGTCCATCCTCGAACAGACTTTCCACATCCTGCCGACGCACGAGGGTCTTGCCCCTGAATTGTACCGTTATTATGGCATTATCTGCAAAATAGCGATAGACAGTGGCACGACTAATTCCCAACAGTTGGCACAACTGAGTCGGAGAAAGAAATTCCAACTTTTCGATGTCAACTACTTCATCCGTTATTTTAGCGTATTCCGACTTGAACGCTTCAAACTTCTCTTGTCTCTTTCGCTCCTTATAAGCGAGACCGGAGCATCGGTGACTACAATACTCCGTTGATGTCTTACGCGCGACAAACTCTTTGCCACACCAAGCGCATCGTTTGATGATTTCAATGTTACTGCTCATATTCTACTTTTTACGTGGTTATTTCGCCAGTTATTTCGCCGAAAGTGTCTCATCGCGTCTCACCGTGTCTCAGGGTGTCTCAAAAGTCCACGACCTTGATGAGCACCATGATGGGTCAGAGCGATTCGCTACAAATCGGGTACAAAAAAGCAGGTGAAAAGGGGTGAAAAGTGGTTATATCGAGCAGGAGGAACGAAAAAAGTCGCCCTGCAAAGAGCGACTTGTCAATAGTTTATGCCATTTGTCACCAAATGGTGATATCGGTCTATTTGCCGATGCAGAAGGAAGAAAAAATGGCGCCCAGCACGTCCTCCGTATCCACGGCTCCGGTGATTTCTCCCAGGTGCGTCAGGGCCTCTCTCAGTTCCAGGGCTGTGAATTCCGGACTTTCCTGGCGGGAGATGGATTCCGAAGCCAGCCGGACATGCTCCCGGCAGAGGCCCAGTTCATGCTGGTGCCGGGCATTGATGGCTACCAGGGAGCTGCCCGTTTCACCGGGCAGGGAGGAGGAAAAGGCCTGGATAATGGCTTCCTCCAATTCCTTTCTTCCTTCCCCGGTGGCGCAGGAAAACCGGATGCCGGGCACGGCCTTCCAGTCCGGATGGACTCCCAGGTCGCACTTGTTCAGAATGAGCAGCCGGGGCGCGGTGAGAACAGGGGCGGTGAAGTCTTTGATCCGGGGCGTGGAGGCATCCGCCACTTCCAGAACCAGATCCGCGGTTTCAAGAGCCCTGTTGGTGCGGGTAATGCCTGCCTGTTCAATGACGTCGGAAGATTCGCGGACGCCGGCCGTATCAATCAGCCGCAGGGCCAGCCCGGCCAGCTGAATGGATTCTTCCACCGTGTCCCGCGTGGTTCCGGCAATATTGCTGACAATGGCCCGGTCATATCCCAGCAGGGTATTCAGCAGGCTGGATTTTCCCACGTTGGGAGGTCCGGCGATCGCCGTGCGGATGCCTTCCCGCAGCAGGCGTCCGCCTTCGGCAGTTTTGAGGAGGGCGGCCAGTTTTTCCTCCATGCTCCGGAGGCGCGCCAGCAGATCGGAGGCGGTATCCGGGGAAATGTCTTCATCCGGAAAATCAATATAGGCCTCAATGTGGGCCAGCACATGAACCAGGTTGTCTTTCAGTTCGTCCACCTGGGCGCCGATGCCTCCGTCCAGCTGGGTTTGCGCGGCTTTCAGGGCCAGGTCGCTCCCGGCGGAAATCACATCCATCACGGCTTCCGCCTGAGTCAGATCCATGCGCCCGTTCAGGAAGGCCCTTTTTGTAAATTCTCCCGGTTCCGCTGGGGAGGCCCCGCATTGGTAGAGGCGTTTCAGCAGGCGGTCCGTCACCAGCATGCCGCCATGGCAGGAGATTTCCGCGGTATCTTCCCCCGTATAACTGGCCGGGGCGGGGAACCAGGTGACAAGCGCCTGGTCAATGGCGGCTCCTTCCGCGTCCCGGATGCAGACCAGCGTCGCCCTGCGCGGCCGGAGGCGTTCCGTGAAAGCCGCAGGGGTGCATTGTTTCAGGATGTCCATGCAGCCGGGACCGCTCATGCGGATGACGGCGATGGCCCCCTGTCCTGCGGCGGTGGCCTGTGCGGCTATGGTGCGTTCCGGGTCAGTCATGGTTCTATGGATTCAAAAAAACCGCCCCCGAGCAACTTGCCTCCGTCGTAAAAGGCGCAGACCTGTCCCACGGCCAGGGCCCGGAGGGGCGTGTCAAAGCCCAGGCGCACCTTTCCTTCTTCCAGATATTCGCAGGAGGCCCATTCCGCCTTGGCCCGGTAGCGGGGCTGGGCCATGACGCGGGCCGGCAGGGGAGCGAGCGTATTGGAAATGCCGCCGACCACGGCGCGGGATGCGTACAATCCCCGCGTGGACGCGTCTTCGTATCCCAGAATCAGGCGGTTGCGCTGGACATCCTTTCCCACCACCACATAGGCGACTCCCTCCCGCGGGGAGGCGACGCCGTGCCCTTTCCTCTGGCCCATGGTGAACAGATGCAGGCCATTGTGCGTGCCGAGCGTCCGGCCTTCCGTGTCCACGATTTTGCCGGGCTTGTCCGGCAGGTAGTGGCGCAGGAAATCGCTCATTTTTACCTGGCCGATGAAACAGATGCCCTGGCTGTCTTTCTTGCGTGCCGTGGGGAGGCCGTATTTTTCCGCAAGAACGCGCACTTCCGGTTTCAGCAGATCCCCAAGGGGGAAGACGGCGCGGGCTATCTGGTCCGGGCGCATCAGGGACAGGAAGTAGGATTGGTCCTTGTTCGGGTCCCGCCCGCGCAGGATGAAAGCCCCTTGCGGCGTGTCCATCCTGCGGGCGTAATGGCCGGTGGCGACGTAATCGAACCCCTGTTCCAGGGCATAATCCAGAAAGACGCCGAATTTCATTTCCCGGTTGCACAATACGTCCGGGTTGGGCGTATATCCGGCGCGGTAGCCTTCAATCAGATAATTCACGATGCGGGCGCGGTATTCGTCCACCAGGTCAATGACCCGGAATTCAATACCTGTTGTTTTGGCGACGGCCAGCGCGTCCTGAATGTCCTGTTCCCACGGGCATTCGCCGGGGATGCCTTCGTCATTCACCCAGTTTTTCATGTAGGCCCCCACTACGTCATGGCCCTGCTCCACGAGCAGGGCTGCTGCCACGGAGCTGTCCACTCCGCCTGATAAGCCTACAAGTATGCGTGCCACGATGCTGGAAAAGATATGGGGGTGATAAGGCGGACCGCTTTGAGAAAGGCTTTGCCGCCTGCCCCTGTAAACCAGAGATGTTTCCGTAAGCCAAGACAAAAAGCGCGGAAGACAGGCATCCTGATCCGGTTATTCGGCGGCGCTTTCGACATATCTCTGGCTTTTAAGCGGGTGGCGTAAGCTCAATTTGCCATGCGCATCCTGTGTCCAAGGTTCGTTGCGGCATGCATCATGGATGGCGTCTGGCATTTTCCCCGCTGTGGGACGGTTCCGGATATTTACCGCCGTATGGACAAGGGTGAATGTTCCAGTTCTTCCATGATGCGTTCTGCAAGAGCCCGGGGAGAGTCGGAAGGGGAAGCCGGAAGTTTCCGGAGCCATTGTTCGCGTTTCAGCCAGGTGCGCTGCCGTTTGGCGTATTGCCGGGTGGCGAGGGCCAGCTGGCCCTGGCAGTTTTCACGGGAGATTTCCCCGCGCAGCATGCTTCGTATCAACGCCAGGCCCAGGGTGCGTTCCGCTGTGGCGGAGCATGGGCCGAGGGAAGCAATTTCCTCCACGGCCCCCTCCTGCATCATGCGTGCGGCACGGTGGGCTATTCTTTCGTCCAGTTCAGGAACATCCCTGCTGATGACCCAGCCGGGTCCGCGCGGCGGGGTCAGCCAGTTCCTCTTCCAGAAGGAAAGAGGTTTCCCTCCGGCAAGGACGATTTCCAGATTGCGTTCCACATAACGCCGGTTGGAGGCATCCGTCGAGGCCGCTCCTTCCGGATCCAGGGAAGAGAGTCTGGCGTATAGCGCTTCCGTGGAACAGTTCGCGAAAGCGGCGCGGAGAGCAGCGTCCCCCGGCGGCGCTTCCGACAGGCCGTGGGAGAGGAATTTGAAGTACAGGCCGGAACCGCCCGTGACGATGGCGATTTTTCCGCGTGCGTGAATTTCTTCCATGCAGCGCATGGCGCGGTGGTAGTGTTCCGTGGCATTCCAGTTCTTTTGGACCGGAATGATGGAAACCATGTGGTGGGGGACCCGTTCCCGGTCTGCCGGGGAAGGCGCCGCCGTCAGGATGGGCAGCTCCCGGTACACCTGGTAAGCGTCGGAACTGACGATTTCTGCGTCCAGCATCTCCGCCAGTTCCACGGCTACCGCGGATTTGCCCGATCCGGTGGGACCTGCCAGAAACAGGGTCATGGGAAGTGTTGCCTGATGGGGTGGAGAAGATTCAATCATCACGTGGAGTAATGGCGGATAAAGTTTGTTGTTCCTGTGAAGCCCTAAAAGCTGCTCCTGCTTAAAAGCTGTTGGAGGAAGCGGAAAAGCGGAGGCGAAATGGCTTCATATCCCAGGGCGTTGAGATGGAGGCCGTCCCAAGTATAAAGGCTGGCGTCTTTTCCCGGAAGGAAGAAATGGAGGGGGAGGACATGGACATTTTCTCCAAAGTCGTGTTGCAGCAGACAATTCCTGAAGGTTTCCATGCGCGACCCTTTTTGTGCGATGAGCGGGGGAATGACAATGATGGCGGTCGTTTCCGGGCTGTAAATCTCCCTGATTTTTTTGACGATGGCCACGTTTCCCTGAAAAGCCGTCCATCCCAGGCTTTTTTGTACTCCCAGATTGTTGACTCCCGAATACAGGACGATGATTCTGGGCGCCAGCGGGCTTGTCAGGCCGTCATTGAGGCGCCAGAGCAGGTTGCCCGTGGTCTCGCTCCTGGTTCCCAGGTTGAGGCATCCCAGAGGGGAAAACCAGGTTTCCCAGGAATGTTTCCCTTCTTTCAGCCAGAATTCCATGGTGGAGGAACCCAGGAACAACACGGGGGCATGGGGATTCAGCCGGGCATTGCGTTTGTCCTGCCGGTGTTTTTCCAGCAGGGCGCCCTGTTCCGGGGAATAGGGAAGGGGATGGACAGCCAAATGGTAGCGGTAGGCGTGTTTGGCGCACCAGACGGCGCCTAATGCGGCCGGAACGGTTAAAAGAAGAAAGAGGATACAGGCCTTAATTTTTTTTGGGAACATGGGTGATGCGGTCGTTGGCGACGTAGGGCAGGCAGGCCGGGAAGAATTTTCTCAGGAAAAGATAGAATGCGACGATCAGGAAAATGATGGCCGGTATTAATACAAAGGGAGCGAAAAAGGATTGTTTCCAGATGTGGGAGGGGATCAGCATGATCAAAGGATAATGAAGAACGAATATCAGGAAACAGGCGGGAGCATAGTTGGATAGCTTTCTGGCAACGGGAATTTTCTTTTCCAGCCAGATTCCAAGGGTCATGAGAAGAAGCGCCCCGAAGACTGGGCAGAGGGAATTCAAACGGACAGCCGGCCAGGAGATATTCCATACTCCATAGGATGCCAGTATTTTGTGCATGTTCCATTCCGGGTTATTCTGGCAAACGCTCAAGTAATTGGTGATGCTGAGCAGAAACCCGGTTCCTACGGCGAGCAGAACGAGGGGAGTAAAGGAATTTTTGTAAACGTGTTTTACTTCAGCCAGTTTGATGGAAGACAGGAAAAGGCCCAGACTGAACAGGGAGACAGTGGATGGAGCAAGGGTAATCTTGTTGGCCGGCACGGGGTATTGGAGCCAGTCCGTGCTGAAGCAGATCAGGATCAGGACAAAAACCGGATATTTCAATTTCAGCAGGATGGGGGAAATGAGGGAACAGAGAATGATATCCCTCAAAAACCATGTGGGAGGGGAAAAGGGTTCTCCCGTCAATCCATTGATGGAAAGAGGAATAAAATCGGGAGTGAAAAGGGAGCGGAAGCCTGCAAGGTTGCATAAGTATTCCGGCAGTCCCATATTCATGATTCCCGGATGGAGGAAAGAGATGACTATATTCCAGAACAGAAAGGGAATGAGAAGCGTATAACCCCGTTTGAACGCTTTGTTCCAGGAATTATTCCGGCCCATGAAATAGCCTGCCAGAATCAGGAAAAATGCCACGCGGCCGTTGAAAACCGGAAGCTGGAACAGGCTGGCGAAAGAGAAGGCCGGCGCGTGGACGCATACAATCAGGCATGCCGCGAGGAATCGGGATATGTCAATCCAATGTTCCCGGGATGAGGGTAATAAAATTGTAGGATTTTGCGGTGTCATGAAAGAGTCTGCCTTTGGAGCCCCCTGAGGCAGGCAGGGGAAATGCTCAAGGGCAGATGGCTTTTTGTGTTTCCCGGGGATGTTTGAGACGTTCGGGGAGCGGTTTATTTACTGCGGGATTTCCGATGGCCAGGCAGCCGGGAGGCACATCCCGGGTGACGACGGCTCCTGCGGCGACTACGGAACCGGAGCCGATGGTGACTCCTTTCAAGATGGTGGCCCTGGCGCCGATGAAGCATCCTTCCCCGATGGAAATGGGTTGTCCCTGTTCGGGCTGTCCCAGGGTTGATCCCCACCTGGCGCCGCTCCGGGGATAGTGCATGTCGTTGTCCAGAATCAGCGCGTCTGCTCCTATCAGCGTGTGGCGGCCGATGCGGATGCCGTTGACGCAGACCAGGGTGGCTCCGCTGATGCCGCAGCCGTCCTCCAGAATGATGCTTGCCTGATTGGAAAGGGCGGCCAGGCAGGTGTGATGGGAAAGTACCGGATTCATCCGGGTCAGGGAGTGGATGGTGACTCCGTTGCCGATGGTGATGGACGCTCCCGGGAATTTTTTAATGAGGGGAAATCCGGAAAGAATGATGCCTGTTCCGGTGCGCACCCCCCTGAGCCTGAGCAGCAGGCGGCCTATCCCGGAAAGCAGATGGATAAGGAATAATTTCATCAGCGTGGATACAGCATGGTATGATAACGTGACAGGCACCCGGTTACTGTCTGCTTTACGTCCAGCAGGCGACGGCATTCCTGATGCCGCTCCATTCCCATGGACATGGCTTTATCCAGGCTGACGGAAAGTTTCTGCGCGGCTTCCCTGACGGCGGCGCTGTTGCGGACAGGGACAATATAGCCGGATACGCCGTCCTGAACATATTGAGTCTGTCCGCCTTCTTCCGTGGTGATTACCGGAAGGCCCATGACTCTTGCCTCCTTCACGATGTTGGGGCAGCAATCCCCCAGGGTGGGATGCACCAGGAACCACGCCGTGGAAAGGTGCTGCTGAAGTTCTGCGCGGGAAATGCTGCCCAGCCAGTGGATATTGGGAGTGGACAGGGCTTCCAGCCTTTCCCTGAGGGCTCCGTTGCCCGCAATGAACAGCTGGACATGGGAAAGGGACGGATGCGTAAAGGCCTCCACCAGGTAGGAAATGCCCTTCAACTCGTAAATGGTTCCGGCAAAGAGGCAGGAAGGTTCCGGGGAAGGTTTTCTGGCAAGATGGTAAAAGGAAGGTTCCACGCCGTATTCCATGCAGGATAGACGGGCATGGGGGGCAATTTCCGCAACGCGGCCGCACGCCCAGGGGGATTCGCACGTGATAAGATCATAATGTTTGACGGCCATCCGTTCCCAGAGGGCCTGCATATGGAGGAGGAAGGCCTGCGGAGCGCGCTGGCAGTAGGCGGTGAGGGCTCCCTGGTAGGAAAGGAGCTTCTTTCCCCGGAAGGCAATCCCCGCCAGAGCGTAAGCCTGCTCCACGCCCCATACGTGCAGGAGGTCCGGCTGGATATCGTTCAGGGTCTTGCGTATTCTCCGGACGGTCAGGAAATGGGCCGTCAGGATATTCCTGCCCATGCTGCCCAGGGGAAGAATGTGGATGGTCTGGTTGCGCATCCGGATGGTTTCCGGGGCAGAAACGGCTTTGCTGAGGGTGATCCAGTGGATGTCAAAATCTTCCTGAGATTCCAGAGCATGAAAAAGGGAAAAAATCCAGGGAATCGTACGCCGGTCCTTATTACGGAAAGACGTCAGCAGCCGGCCCAGAGGGAGGTCCGCTGCTATGGCTAATACGGGACGGAGGCGTTTGATCGGCATGGATTGGAAAGAGGAGGCAAGGTTAGCAGGTGGGTAAATGCTCCCGGACGATGGAAGACGCGAACGGAGGCTTTCCTTCCGGGCGGATGGAGGAAAAAAGCAGTTGCTCCCATTCCTGGTTTACTGCGTCGGGGGCGAAACAGGCTTCCCACTGCCGGCGGCCTTTACTCCCCAGTAGTTTGCGTGTTTTTTCGTCCGTCAACGATTCCACGGCTTTTTCCAGCACGGAGGGGGAAGTGTTTTTCAGGACGATTCCCCCCTCCAGGGTGGAAAGAGCTCCTGCGTCCGGAGCGAACCAGGGAACGCCGCATGACATCGCCTCCAGAATGGAGAGGGGCTGCTGTTCCTGATAAGAGTAAAGGAAAACGGCATTGCTTTCCATAATGGCGGCTTCTACTTCCAAACGGGGGAGCCTGTAGAGAATCCTGAATCTGGGGTCATCCCCGATGGCTTGTTCCATTTGTTCCGCGTAGGCATTGTGCTGGGGAATCAGAAAAAGAAAAATGATATGCCGCAGACGGGAGCGTTTCACATGGCGGATGAAGAGAAGCTGCCGTTTCCTCATGCTGGCGCCGGCAGGGCAGGTAAAAACGGGGGCGGAGGAAAGTCCGTATTTTTCCCGGAAAAAAGGAGCGGTTCTTTTCAGAGCCGGGAATGTGTTGGGAATGCAGGAGTAATGGGCAAGTTTGCTTCTGGATGCGCAGTAATAATCAAAGCTCTTGAACAGTGTCCCGTAAGGATCGAGAAAAACGAGACGGTTTAACGGTGATTTCCGGCATACGTTGAGGATATCCCTGCGTACTTGAAAAAAGGAGCAGAGCCATTTTTTCAGGCCGAAGAAAGGAGGGTAATTGAAGCGGAAAAAAGAGCGGAAATTGGTAGCTGCACCATGGGAGCGGAGGAAAAACGGAATGCCTGAATCCCGTGCCGCGTCCAGCAATTCTTCCCGGCACCAGTCCGCCCAGGAGTGGTAGATAATAACATCCGGCCGGAAATCTTTCAGAAACCCGTCCAGGTATTCCCTTAAACGGGCGCTGTCCTCCGTCAGGGTGTCCGGCAGGGTTGTGAGAGGGCTGTATGGGTGGGAGCGGAAGGACTCATCCGGTGAATCCAGCGGGCGGGTGAGGACGTGGATATCCCAGTCCAGGGAACTCAGGCTGCAGGCCATTTCATAGGCAGCCATGCCTACGCCTCCTTCCTCCGGAGGAAAAACATATGTAACGATGAGAACCCTGCCCTTGCTCACGGGCGGTAATGTAGATGAAAAGAAAAAATAAAACAAGGACACTTTATGGAACTGTTCCGGTCCATGGAACCTGTAAAAATGAGGAATTTGTTTTTTATCCGGTGAGCGGATAAGGAGGCGTCATGGGAACAGGCGATTCTGCCCGGTTTCTATCTCCTGTGAAGGCCTGTTGGCTGAGGCTTCATAAAAAGATATTGATGCGGCAGGATGTTGTGCTAGATTGGCGCCGCTTTCCGTGCCCGTATGGCCGGCAATATGCCGTTGGGATATTGTCGGTTGAATAAATATCCGGTTATCAGTAAAACAGATATTTTTAATTTCTCCCGGGAAAGGATAAGGTTGATGGAATAAATAACATGGAAGAATCCCGCGTAAAGAAAAGCCTGTTGAACGCCAGGGTCAATCTCATTTTTTATGTTTTGATTCTTCTCATTTCCTTTTTTTCAAGGAAGATATTCTTGAATTGCCTGGGTGCCGATTTTGTCGGTTTGACGGGAACATTAATGAGTCTGCTGAATTTCCTCAATTTGGCGGAACTCGGTATAAGCACGGCTATCGGATATGTGCTTTACAAGCCTATCTTTGAGCATGATGAAACCAGGATTAATGAAATTATCTCCGTGCTGGGATACATGTACCGGTGGATAGGGCGGATAATCATCGCGGCTGGAGTAGCGCTTTCCTGTTTCCTGCCGGTTATTTTCCCTTCCACAGGCTTTTCCTATGGAATCATCTATTTTGCTTATTATTCCTTTCTGGCCTCTTCCCTGATCGGGTATTTTGCCAACTACAGGCAGACCCTTTTGGGGGCGGACCAGAGGAATTACGTAGTGGCGTTTTATTTCCAGACGGCATCCATCATCAAAATCATATGCCAGATGCTGTCTGCATGGTATACGGGAAGTTATTATTTATGGATAGGGATAGAGCTGTTCTTCGGCATTATTTATTCCTTCATCCTGAATTGGAAGATCAATCAGGTCTATCCCTGGCTGAAGAGCAATGTGGCCCTGGGAAAGGAGCTGTTCAAAAAATATCCTGAAGTCACTAAATACACCAAGCAGTTGTTTATGCATCGACTGGGAAGCTTTTTCCAGTTCCAGGTGACGCCGTTTCTGGTATATGCCTTTGTTTCCCTCCAGATGGCGGCCTACTTCGGCAACTATTCCACCGTTGTGGAGAAACTGCACCTTCTGGTCAATAATCTGCTCGGCAGTACGGAAGCCAGTGTGGGCAACTTGATTGCGGAGGGAAATGCGGGAAAAATCCGCAAGGTGTTCAGTGAATTGTTTTCCCTGCGCATGCTGATTGCCGGGACGGTATGTTTCCCCCTTTACCAGCTTTTGGAGCCATTCATCACGCTTTGGCTGGGAGCGGGCTATATCCTTCCCCGGGAAATCATGCTGCTGCTCGTTATCAGGCTGTTCATCACCATTACGCGGGGGGTTGTGGATCAGTTTTTATACGGTTACGGTTTGTTCTGGGATGTATGGGCTCCTCTTGCGGAAAGCGTGATCAACATTTCCGTGGCGATCATCGGAGGTTATTTATGGGGATTGCCCGGCGTTTTGCTGGGGGGCATCTCCAGCCTGATACTTATTGTGGGCATATGGAAGCCTTTCATGCTGTATAACTGGGGATTCAGGAAAAATGTGATGAACTACTGGTTCCAATTCGGTTACCAGCTGGCGCTGATTTTGATTTCGGCCGTGTTCATGGGCTGGATCTGGAAATTTGTTCCCCTGCAGCCTTCCGCGTCTTTCTTTTCCTGGTTTTTATGTGCCTTCCTCATGGCCGTTTCTTATGGAGGTGTGACGGTTCTTTTAATGTATTGCGGTACGCAGGGCATGCGCGGAATGGTGCGCCGTGCGCTGGAGATGGCGGGAACCCGGTTGCCGTGGCGGAAAAAAACTGAATAGGGACGCAGAGGTGTTGCTGGGTATCGGGAATGGGGACGCTGCGTCATTCATGCTCAATCTTCGGTAATTGTTTCGGCTTCCGGGTCAACAAAATCCTCCACCGCCTCGGAGACAATGATATTGCTCTCCATGGAGGAAAAACCGTAATACGCCGGATTGACGTTATTGCAATGCAAGTGCATCGTCGCAGGTAGGAAAGCTCCGGACAACGCCCAGCTGTTGGTATTCTCCATATCAAGATAGTACCCGGAAAATGGATAAATACTCTCAAAGCAATGGACTCCCTTCACCGTGGCGATTTTGACGCAGCTGCGGGAGGAATTCCCGCCATGCAGCAGCCACAGCGCACCCCTGTCTTCAGTATCATATCCTCCGTCCTGGTATTGCTCGTAAACCACCGCGTACACGCAGACGGGATAACCGTTATTGGAAGACGTCTCTTGCGCGAAGGCCTGCGTCGTCTTCATCTTCCATTTCTGTTCGGCATTGGAATAATAGATCTCCCGGACACGAATGCGGTATCCCCCCGCGTCCGCGTCCCGGATAGGATCAAACGTAATATCGATAATCTGTCTCTTATACACATCTCC
>ENA-OZGX01000256-OZGX01000256.1-human-gut-metagenome-genome-assembly--contig:-NODE-256-length-28154-cov-15.801345_pt1 | contig 28154 bp, 23 predicted proteins | sample MGYA00244040_ERZ653674 | MGnify/ENA primary metagenome ERZ653674 (study PRJEB26926, sample SAMN06165232) | human gut metagenome | biome: ENVO:00009003; feature: ENVO:2100002; material: ENVO:00002003... | reverse complement strand
GGCGCTCAAGAGGGCTAACGCCCTGTGAGCGCTTGGTGAGCGGCTCCACTCCGAATGAGATAACGTCGTGTCTAAGGACGTCACGCTCATGCTGTTCGTCAAACCGTCCCCGAAATAGAACCGTCGTGCTCGGGGACGCCTGCACAAACGCTAATTACTGACGGCGATATTTCGATGAAGAGCAAGGAAAAACCCTCCCGCACAAGAGGCGCGTACTTGTCGTACGTAACTCGCAGGGCGGGAGGGCTTTGACACAGCTATTCGCGAAATAGCGCCGTCAGTCTATTATGCGGTACATCTCGGCGGCCGACTGCTTAGTCTGTTTCTCGTCCACGTTGAGGACCTCGAAAGTGAGAGAATTGCTGCCGAAGGAGACGGTGACGGTGTCGCCGGGCTTGACCTCTTTGGCGGGTTTTGCGGGTTTGCCGTTGATCTCGATGCGGCCGCCGGAGCAGGCTTCCGCGGCGACGGTGCGGCGCTTTATGACCCGAGAGACTTTGAGAAATTTGTCGATCCTCATCTTTTCACCTGTTGTTTCCCCGCCGTTTTCGTGGAGGGGCGCGCGGCGGGCTGTCTTGCGTGCGCGCGGCGCCGGCTTACCCTCGTTCCCGGGCAGGGCGGAGCGTGTCGGAGAGGGCGGAAAAAAATTGCGTTTTCCTCAAAATCGCGCCGTCTGACCACTTGACAGACTTGCAAAACGCTGATACAATAGGAAAATGCGCAATAATGCTTATTCCTGCCCTCGAAATCCCGTATTTTGGGGGTAGGGGGTTATATCTAACGGCATTAGTATAGCGCAAAGCAACAAAAAACACAAGTGCTTTCCGCGAAAGACGGTTTTTCTGAAAATTTTTTTTGCGGGGAACAAAATCGGTAATTTCAAGGAGTGAAACATGTCCCAAAGAATTCACAAGGTCATGTACGGGACCACCGAGCGTCAGGACTTCTCCAGGATCAAAGACGTGCTCGCCATCCCGTATCTCATCGAGGTGCAAAAGGATTCCTATTGGAACTTCGTCAAGGACGGCATCAAAGAAGTTTTCAGGGATTATTCTCCCATCGTGGACTTCGCCGGCAAGTTGAAGCTGGAGTTTTTGGATCACACTCTCGAAGGCACGCCGAAGTATTCCGTCAAGGAGTGCAAGGACCGTGACACCACTTACGCGCTTCCTCTGCGCGTCAAGACCCGCCTCACCAACCAGGAGACGGGCGAGGTGGTGGAGCAGGAAGTGTTCATGGGTGATTTCCCGCTCATGACGGAGTCCGGGTCCTTCATCATCAACGGTGCGGAGCGCGTCATCGTCAGTCAGCTTGTGAGGAGCCCGGGCGTGTACAGCGAGAAGTCGCTGGACCGCAACGGTACGCCCCGCTATAAGACGACCGTCATCCCCAACCGCGGCGCATGGCTGGAGTTCGAGCAGGATCAGAACGATGTGCAATGGGTGCACGTCGACCGCACGAGGAAGATCACTTCCACCACGCTGCTCCGCGCGCTCGGCATCGGCACGGACGAGGAGCTCGCCGAGCTCTTCGGCGACGACGACATGATGGCGGCGACTTGCAGGAAGGACACCGATTGCAAGAGCGTCGAAGAGGGCAAGAGGGACTTGTTCAAGCGTCTGCGTCCGGGCGAAGTGCCCACCACCGAAGGCGCGGACAACCTCATCAACAACACCTTCTTCGAGTATAAGAAGTACGACCTCGCCCGCGTCGGCAGGTATAAGTACAACAAGAAGCTCTCCGTCGCAAACCGCATCGAGGGCAACGTGCTCGCGCGTGACGTCGTGGACCCCGCGACGGGCGAGATCCTCGCAAAGAAGGGTGACACTCCCGACGAGAAGCTGGCAAAAGCCATCCAGAACGCGGGCGTCAACGTGGTGTGGCTCGCCTACACCGACGCGGACGGCGCCGCGAAAGAGTATAAGGTCATCGGCAACAATACGGTGGATCTGGACGCATTCGTGGAGTGCTCCCCCCGCGAGCTCGGCATCATGGAGAAGGTGTATTATCCCAACCTGATGCGTTATATGGAGGACTATCCCGACCGCGAAGAGCTGCTGCTTGCCATCAGGAGCAACGTGGACGAGCTCGTCTTCAAGCACATCACCATCGACGACATCGTCGCGACGGTGAGCTACAATCTCGGGCTGAGGCTGGGCTTCGGCACCTGCGATGACATCGACCACCTCAGCAACAGGCGCGTGCGTCCCGTGGGCGAGCTGCTGCAGAACCAGTTCCGCATCGGCGTCTCCCGCCTCGAGCGCGTCATCAAAGAGAGGATGGCGTCCGCGCAGGATTCTGCCGAGATCACTCCGCAGAACCTCATCAACATCCGTCCCGTGACGAGCGCGGTGAAGGAGTTCTTCGGCTCCTCCCAGCTCTCGCAGTTCATGGATCAGCCCAACCCCATCGCGGAGCTCACCCACAAGAGGAAGCTCTCCGCACTCGGCCCCGGCGGTCTCAACCGCGAGAGAGCGAGCTTCGAGGTCCGCGACGTCCACCACTCCCACTACGGCAGACTGTGCCCCATCGAGACCCCCGAAGGTCAGAACATCGGCCTCATCTCCTCGCTGTCCACTTACGCGAGAGTGAACGAGTACGGTTTCATGGAGTCTCCCTACCGCAGGATCGACAAGTCCGCCGGCGTCGTCACCGACGAGGTGATCTATATGACCGCGGACGAGGAGGACAAATACGTCGTCGCTCAGGCGAACGAGGAGTTGGACGAGAACAGCAGATTCGTGCGTGAGCGCGTCACCTGCCGCATAAGGAGCGACATCCGCGAGGTGCCGAGAGAGCAGGTCGACTTCATGGACGTCTCGCCCAAGCAGCTCGTCTCCATCGCGACCGCGCTCATCCCCTTCCTGGAGAACGACGACACCAACCGCGCGCTGATGGGTTCCAACATGCAGCGCCAGGCAGTCCCGCTCCTGAAGCCCGAGGCTCCCATGATCGCCACCGGCGTGGAGCACAGGATCGCCTACGACAGCGGCGCGCTCAAACTCGCGAAGCGCGACGGTTTTGTCAAATATGTGGACTCCGACCGCATCGTGGTCGAGGCTGAGGACGGCACGGAAGACGAATACGTCATGTCCAAGTTCGAGCGCAGCAACCAGTCCACCTGCATAAACCAGCATCCCATCGTCGCAAAGGGCGACAGGGTGTATGCCGAGGTCAAGGAGAACGGCAAAGTCGTGAGAGAGGCGACCGTGCTTGCGGACGGTCCCGCCACCGATCACGGCGAGCTCGCCCTCGGCAGGAACATCCTCGTCGGCTTCATGAGCTGGGAGGGCTACAACTATGAGGACGCCATCCTCATCAGCGAGGAGTTGGTGCGCGACGACGTCTTCACCTCCATCCACATCGAGGAGCACGAGATCGAAGCGCGTGACACCAAGCTCGGCGAAGAGCAGATCACCCGCGACATCCCCAACCTCTCCGAGGACGCGCTCAAGAACCTCGACGAGGACGGCATCGTCCGCGTCGGCGCAGAGGTCAGGAGCGGCGACATCCTTGTCGGCAAGGTCACGCCCAAGGGCGAGACGGAGCTCACCCCCGAGGAGAGACTGCTGCGCGCCATCTTCGGCGAGAAGGCGAGAGAAGTGCGCGACACCTCCCTCCGCGTCCCCAACGGCGAGGGCGGCATCGTCGTGGATGTCAAGATCTTCACCCGCAAGAACCGCGACGAACTGAGCCCCGGCGTCAACAAGCTGGTGCGCGTCTACATCGCTCAGAAGAGAAAGATCTCTGTCGGCGACAAGATGGCGGGACGTCACGGCAACAAGGGTGTCATCTCCCGCGTGCTGCCCAAGGAGGATATGCCTTTCCTCGCGGACGGCACCCCCTTGCAGATCGTGCTGAACCCCCTCGGCGTGCCTTCGCGTATGAACATCGGGCAGGTGCTTGAAGTCCACCTCGGACTCGTTGCCAACATGCTGGGATGGAAGGTCGCCACGCCCGTCTTCGACGGCGCCGACGAGCAGGACATCAAGAAGCTCTTTGCGGAGTGCGGCATCGTCAACGAGCAGGGCAAAGTGGACGGCAAGATCCGCCTCTACGACGGCAGGACGGGCGAGCCTTTCGAGAACCCCGTCACCGTCGGATATATGTATATGCTCAAACTGCATCACCTCGTCGACGATAAGATTCACGCGAGGAGCACCGGTCCCTACAGCCTGGTCACTCAGCAGCCTCTCGGCGGCAAGGCGCAGTTCGGCGGACAGCGCTTCGGCGAGATGGAAGTGTGGGCGCTCGAGGCTTACGGCGCGGCGAACATGCTGCAGGAGATCCTTACCGTCAAGTCCGACGACGTCGTCGGCAGGGTGAAGACCTACGAGTCCATCGTCAAGGGCAACAACATCTCCGAGCCCGGCATACCGGAATCCTTCAAGGTTCTGGTCAAGGAACTGCAGGCGCTCGCTCTCGACGTCAAGGTGCTCACCGAGGACCGCGACGAAGTCAAGCTGCGCGACTACGACGAGGAGATGGACTTCGACACCCCCGTCAGCAAGCGTCAGGAGGAGCTCAAGGAAGTGGACATCCTCGGCGACGGCCTCTTCGAAGGGCTGGGCAAAGAGAGCTCCGGCATCGACAACATGTTCGACACCGGCGCGGATGACGACGACGACATCTTCAGCGCGCTCACCGGCGCGGGCACGGGCAGTGCCTTCGACATCTTCGGCATGAAAGACGACGCCGACGATGAGGAATAAGGAGGTCCAATATGTACGAACTCAGCAATTTCGACGCAATACAGATCGGCATCGCATCTCCCGAAAAGATCAGAGAGTGGTCCTACGGCGAGGTGACCAAGCCCGAGACCATAAACTACCGCACTCAGAAACCCGAGCGCGACGGACTCTTCTGCGAGAGGATCTTCGGACCCACCCGCGACTGGGAGTGCCATTGCGGCAGGTATAAGAGGATCCGCTATAAGGGCGTCATCTGCGAGAAGTGCGGCGTGGAAGTCACCAAGAGCAAGGTGCGCCGCGAGAGGATGGGTCACATCGAACTCGCGACCCCCGTCTCTCACATATGGTATTTCCGCGGCGTGCCTTCCAGGATCAGCCTCCTCCTCGACATTTCCCCCAAGGATCTCGAGCAGGTGCTCTATTTCGTGGCGTTCATCGTCCTCGATCCCGGCAAGGTGCCGGAACTGAGCAAAAAGCAGGTCATCACGGACAAGGAATACCGCGATCTGCTGGAAAGATATAAGCCCGAGGATTTCCGCGTCGGCATGGGCGCGGAAGCCATCAAGGAGCTCCTTATGGAGATCGACCTCGAGCGCGACAGCGAGGAGCTTAAGGAGATCGTCGCCAACAGCACCAGCCAGAAGAGGCTGCGTGCCATCAAAAGGCTGGAGATCGTAGAGGCATTCCGCATCAGCGGCAACCGTCCCGAGTGGATGATCCTCGACGTGCTGCCCGTGCTGCCTCCCGAACTGCGCCCCATGGTGCAGTTGGACGGCGGCAGGTTCGCCACCTCCGACCTCAACGACCTCTACCGCAGGGTCATCAACCGCAACAACCGCCTGAAAAAACTCAAAGAGCTTGGCGCTCCGGACATCATCGTCCGCAACGAGAAGCGCATGCTCCAGGAGGCGGTGGACGCCCTCATCGACAACGGCAGGAGGGGCAAGGCGGTCAGCGGCCCCGGCAACCGCGACCTGAAGTCTCTCTCCGGTCTGCTGCGCGGCAAGCAGGGCAGGTTCCGTCAGAATCTCCTCGGAAAGCGTGTGGACTATTCCGGACGCTCCGTCATCGTCGTCGGGCCCGAACTCAAACTTTATCAGTGCGGTTTGCCCAAAGAAATGGCACTTGAGCTCTTCAAGCCCTTCATCATGAAGAAGCTGGTGGAGCAGAACCTCTGCCACAACATCAAGACCGCGAAGCGTTTCGTGGACACCGGCAAGAACCAGGTGTGGGACATTTTGGAGGAGATCATCAAGGATCATCCCGTGCTCCTGAACCGCGCTCCCACGCTGCACCGTCTGGGCATCCAGGCGTTCGAGCCCGTCCTCGTCGAGGGCAGAGCCATCAAGCTGCACCCCCTCGCCTGCGGCGCGTTCAACGCGGACTTCGACGGCGACCAGATGGCGGTGCACGTGCCCCTTTCCATCGAGTCTCAGGTGGAGGCGCGCATCCTGATGCTGTGCACCAACAACATCCTGAAGCTCTCCGACGGCAAGCCCATCGTGTCCCCCACGCAGGACATGGTCATCGGCTCCTATTACCTCACCATCATCCGTCCCGGCGACAAGGGCGAAGGCAAATATTTCAGCTCCTTCGACGAGGCGGTCATGGCTTATCAGGACGGCGACGTCACGTTGCAGTCGCTGGTGTGGATCCGCACCTCCTATAAGGATGAGGACGGCACCGAGCACACCCGCATGCTGCACACCACCGTCGGCCGCTGCATCTTCAACTCCAACCTCCCGCAGGATCTGCAGTTCGTCAACAGGCGCGATCCGAGGAACGCGGGGCTTCTGGAGCTGGACGGCATCCTCGGCATCAACGCCTGCATGGACGAGAAGCAGTTCGCGGCGCTCGCCGAGACGCTGAAAGGCAAGGAGGTCACCGCGGAGGCGAGAGACAAAGTGCGCGCCATCCTGCGCAACGCTGACCTCGCGGACGCCAAGATCGACGCCATCGCCGCGGCATTCGAGAAGGCGGCGGACGTGGACGTCACGGGCGAAGAGACGCACGAGAAGACTCTGCTCAGGAAAGCCATCCTCAAGATCCTCGGCGAGAAGGCGATGGCGATCGGCAAAAAGCAGCTCTCCCTCATCGTCGACAACTGCTTCAAATATCACGGCGCGACCGAGACCGCTGCCGTGCTGGACAAGATCAAAGCCCTCGGCTATAAATATTCCACCATAGGCGCCATCACCGCGAGCGTGTTCGACATGCACATCCCCGCGGTCAAGAAGGAGATCATCGCCGAGGCGGAAGAGAAGATCAAGCGCGTGGAGAAGAACTTCGCAAGAGGTATCCTCACCGACGAGGAGCGTTATCAGACCGTCGTCAAAACCTGGAAGGAAGCCTCCGACCTCGTCGAGAAGGCGCTGGTGGACGGCGCGGAAGACTTCAACCCCATCTGGATGATGGCGAACTCCGGCGCCCGAGGCAACATGGGTCAGATCCGTCAGCTCTCCGGTATGCGCGGACTCATGGCGGACCCCTCCGGCCGCACCATCGAGCTGCCCGTCAGGGCGTCCTTCCGCGAAGGTCTGTCCGTTCTGGAATACTTCATTTCCTCTCACGGCGGCAGAAAGGGTCTCGCGGACACCGCTCTTAAGACGGCGGACTCCGGCTACCTCACCAGAAGGCTGGTCGACGTCTCCCACGGCGTCATCGTGCGCGAGAGCGACTGCGGCGACAGCAAGGGCACCGAGATCACCGCGATCCGCGACGGAAAGAGCGAGATTGAGTGTCTCGCGGACCGCATCGCGGGCAGATTCACCATCAATCCCATCGTGCATCCCGTCACCGGCGAGGTCATCGTCGAGGCGGACAGCATGATCACGGACGATCAGGCAAAGGAGATCGAGGCGGCGGGCATCCGGAAGGTGACCATCCGTTCCGTCCTCTCCTGCAAGACCAGGAACGGCGTGTGCGCCAAGTGCTACGGCAAGAATATGGCAAGCGGGCAGCCTGTCAAGCTCGGCGAAGCGGTGGGCATCATCGCGGCGCAGTCCATCGGCGAACCCGGCACCCAGCTCACGATGAGAACGTTCCACTCCGGCGGCGTCGCGACGGGCGACGACATCACCCAGGGTCTGCCGCGCGTCGAGGAACTCTTCGAGGCGAGAAGGCCGAAAGGTCAGGCAGTCATCACCGAGAACTCCGGTGCGGTGGTGGTCAGCGACGACAACCGCGAGATCACCGTCACGGGTGAGGACGGCGACGCGAGGAGCTATGCCATCCCCTTCGGCGCCAAGCTCAAGGTGGACACCGGCGACATCGTGGAAGCGGGCGATCCGCTCACCGCGGGCTCCATCTATCCGCAGGATATGCTCCGCGCCAAGGGCGTCAAGGGCGTGCAGGACTACCTCACAAAGGAAGTGCAGTCTGCCTACCGTCTCTCCGGCGTCGAGATCAACGACAAGCACATCGAGGTCATCGTGCGTCAGATGCTGCGCAAGGTCAAGGTGGAGAATCAGGGCGACACCGAGATGCTCCCCGGCTCCTTCGTGGACATCTTTACCTACGAGGACGAGAACGAGAAGGCGCTCGAGAACGGCGGTGTGCCCGCCAGCGCGAAGCGTACGCTGCTCGGCATCACCAAGGCGGCGCTTTCCACCGAGTCCTTCCTCTCCGCCGCGTCCTTCCAGGAGACCGCGCGCGTCCTCACCGAGGCAGCCATCAAGAACAAGATCGACCCGCTCATCGGGCTCAAAGAGAATGTCATCATCGGCAAACTCATCCCCGCAGGCACCGGCATGAAGATATATAAGAACATCTCCACCGCTCCCGCAGAGACGGGCAGCGCGGAGGACGGCGCCGCCAACGTGATGATCTGATATGGAAAAAGCATCCAAACAAAAGCGTTATTTCACCTCCGAGAGCGTGACGGAGGGGCATCCCGACAAGGTGTGCGACCAGATCGCGGACGCGATCCTGGACGACATCTTCACGGAGGATCCCTCCGCCCGCGTCGCGGTGGAAGTGTGCGCCACCACCGGCATGGTGATGGTGTTCGGCGAGGTGAGCACCTCGCACTATTGCGACATCCCCGGCATCGTGCGCGGGGTGGTGAAGGACATCGGCTATGACGACAGTTCCCTCGGGTTCGATTATAAGACCTGCGCGGTGCTGTCCTCTCTCGACGAGCAGTCTCCCGACATCGCGAGGGGAGTGGACGAGGCGTCCGACTATGTCGGCTGTGACGAGATAGACAAACTCGGCGCGGGCGACCAGGGCATGATGTTCGGCTGCGCGACGGACGAGACTCCGGAGCTCATGCCCCTGCCCATCATGCTCGCCCACGCGCTCACGAGGCGGCTCACCGAGGCGAGGAAGTCCGGCGAGGTGCCGTGGCTGCGTCCCGACGGCAAGGCGCAGGTGACGGTGGAGTATGTGGACGGCGAGCCCAAGAGGGTGGATGTCGTGGTCGTCTCCGCCCAGCACAGCGACGACGTCGACCGTCAGGACCTCGAGAACACCATCATCGAGAAGGTCATCAAAAAAGCCATCCCCGCCAAGTGGCTGGACAAGAAGACCAAGTTCTACATAAACCCCACGGGCAGGTTCGTCATCGGCGGTCCCGCGGGAGACAGCGGTGTGACGGGCAGAAAGATCATCGTGGACACCTACGGCGGCTATTGCCCCCACGGCGGCGGCGCGCTCTCCGGCAAGGATCCCACCAAGGTCGACCGCAGCGGGACGTATATGGCAAGGTATGTGTGCAAGAACCTCGTGGCGGCGGGCATCTGCCGCAGAGTGGAGCTGCAGGTGGCTTACGCCATCGGCAGGGCACGCCCCGTCTCCGTCTATGTGGACACTTTCGGCACCGGCGTCGTGGACGACTCCACCGTCGCGAAGATCGTCTCCGAGGTGTTCGACCTGCGTCCCAGGGCCATCATCCGCAGGCTCAGGCTCAACCGTCCCGTCTATCGCGAGACCGCAAATTACGGGCACTTCGGCAGGGCGGAGTTCAGTTGGGAGAAGACGGACAGAGTGGAAGAGCTCAAGGCGGCGCTCGCCAAATATACGCTCTGACGCTCATAACACAAAAGAAAAGCAAGGGAGAGCCTTGCTTTTTCTTTCCCGCGTGTGACGCGCGCACATACAAAATAAAGTGACTTCGCGCAGGCGCTTTAAGGGCCGCCCGTGCGGAACAGGAAAGAATGGAGATAAAAGGCGAGATCAGGAACGTCATCTTCCGCAGCGAAGAGACGGGCTATACCGTCCTCGACCTCAAGTGCGAGGACGCGACGTTCACCGTCGTCGGGACGATGCCCCCCGTGAGCGAGGGGCAGATCCTGCGCGTGGAAGGAGACTTCAAGACGCGCAGCATGTACGGCAGACAGTTCACGGCGGAGAAGGTGTACGTCGGTTCGCCGTCGCGGCTGGACGGCATTGTCAAATTCCTCGGCAGCGGGCTCATCAAGGGGATGGGACCCGCCACCGCGCAAGCCGTAGTGGACTATCACGGAGTGAACGCGCTCGAAGCGATGAAATATCCCGTGGAGATCGCCAAGGTGAAGGGCATCTCCCTGAAACGCGCGACGGAGTTCTGCCTGGGCTATTCCAAATTGCAGAAGATACAGTCCGCGGTGATGTTCCTGCAACAGCTCGGCATCACCGTCGGCATGTCCCTCAAGATATACCGCGTCTACGGCGACGCCACCGAGGACAGGGTGCGCAAGAACCCTTACGCCCTCGTGGACGACGTGGACGGCATCGGCTTCCACACGGCTGACCGCATCGCGGGAGAGCTCGGCGTCGCGCGCGACAGCGACTACCGCATCTGCGCCGCCGTCACCTTTGTCTTAAAAGAGGCGTCCTCCAAGAACGGACACAACTATTTGCCCGAAAACGAACTTGTTCCTGCCGTTGTGGCGCTTTTAAGGTCGGATAGTGACGAGACGGAGCGCAGAGTGCGCGACAACATCGAGGACATGATCATGCTCGGAGACCTCGTCCGTTACGACACGGGCGAGTGCGTCGCCGTTCTCACCAGGCAGAACTACAACACCGAACGCAGCATCGCGAAGCGCCTCATCCGCCTGCAGGCGGAGGCCGCCGATTTCAGGGTGGACGCGGGGGATGAGATCGCGCAGTTCGAGCGCGAGACGGACATCACTCTGCATCCCAAGCAGGCGGAGGCGGTGCGCGCCGCGGTGGAGAACGGTCTGCAGATCGTGACGGGAGGACCGGGCACGGGCAAGACCACCATTGTCAAGTGCATCCTGCACGTCTTCAAAAACCTCGGGCAGCGCGTCGCGCTGTGCGCCCCCACCGGGAGAGCGGCAAAGAGGCTCTCCGCAGCGACGGGGGAGGAGGCGAAGACCATCCATCGTCTGCTCGACCTCAACTGGAAGGACGGCAGCGGCAGGTTCGCCTACAATGCGGAAAGGAAACTCCCTCTCGACGTCCTCATCGTGGACGAGGTCAGCATGGTGGACGAGTTTGTCTTCAACGCTCTGCTCACGGCGCTCGACCGCGGCAGCAGGCTGGTGCTGGTGGGGGACAAAGATCAGCTCGCCTCCGTGGGCGCGGGCAACGTGCTGAGCGACCTCATCAAGTGCGGCAAGTTCCCCGTGAGCGAACTCACGCAGATCTACCGCCAGTCCGAGGACAGCAAGATCGTCGTCAACGCGCACCGCATCAACCGCGGCGAGATGCCCGACCTCGACAACCGCAGCAGCGATTTCTTCTTTGAAGAAAAAGAGGACAGCGAAGACATCGCCCGCACGACGGCGGACTTGGTCACGCGCAGGCTGCCCAAATATCTCAACGTGCCGCCCATGGAGATCCAGGTGCTGTGCCCGATGAAGAGGGGGCGCGCGGGCACCATAGATCTCAACGCCATTTTGCAGTCGAAACTCAACCCGCCCTCCCGCGAAAAGAAGGAGGCAAGGCAGGGCGACACCCTCTTCCGCGAGGGCGACAAGGTGATGCAGACCCAGAACAATTATCAGCAGGAATGGGTGCAGACCTCGGGCGCCGTCATCGAGGCGGGGACGGGAGTCTTCAACGGAGACATCGGCGTCATCCAACGCATAGATCCGCAAACCATGCAGTTTACCGTGCGTTTTGACGATGATAAAGTGGCTGTTTATCAATATTCCGACATCGAGCAGCTCGCGCTCGCCTATGCCGTCACCATACATAAATCGCAGGGATGCGAGTTTGACGCGGTGGTCATCGCGCTGGACGCCAACTATATGCTGCAGACCCGCAACCTGCTTTACACCGCAGTCACGCGCGCCAAGAAACTCGTGGTGGTCGTAGGCTCGAAAAAGACGGTGGCGAGGATGATCCGCAACAACGAGACGGCAAGAAGATATTCCCTCCTTCTCAACCTCATCGAGGAGGAGTGCAGGAAAGAGGTGTTCTGATGCGCGGGAGCACGGAGGGGTTTTCCGGGCGCGTGCGCGCCGCTCTCGCGAGGTTCGGGAAGGGGCTTTCCGCCGCGCTCTATCCCGCCGCGGTCACCTGCGATGTCTGCGGGGCGGAGCTTACGGCGGAGACGAGATACACCCTCTGCGCGGAGTGCATGACCAAGCTGCCGCGCATCACGGGGCACAGGTGCCTCAACTGTGGCGTGCCCATAAACGACGAGGCGGATTATTGCCTGAGGTGCCAGCGGACGGAGAGCGTGTTCCGCCGCAACGTCTCGCCCCTGCGCTACGACGGCGAGGGCAGACAGCTCGTGCACATGCTCAAGTTCGGCGGCAAGAAGTACATCGCGCGTCTGCTCGGCGCCATGATGGCGGACGAGTTTCTCTCTTCGGGCGAGGAGTGCGAGATCGTCGTCCCCGTCCCCATGAGCGAGAAGGAAGTGAAGAGGCGTGGTTTCAACCAGTCCGAGCTCCTCGCCGCAGACATAGGAGAGAGGCTTGGGATGCCCGTGCTCCCCGCGCTTTCCAAAGTGAAGGACACTCCGCCGCAGAAGGAACTCACGGGCAAGGAGAGGGCGGAGAACATCAAAGGGTGCTTCGCGCTGCGGTTCGGCGAATACGTGAAGGGGAGGAAGATCCTGCTCGTCGACGACGTATTCACGACGGGTTCCACCGCCAACGAATGCGCGCGGACGCTGCTCAAAGGCAGGGCGCGCAGCGTGACGGTGCTGACCGCCGCCGTGACCGTGCCCGAAAACAAGGTCGAGGTCTCCGCGCCCGCGGAGTGAGAACGGCACGAAAATTTATTGCCATTTTAAGGGAATGGCTTTATTATTTAATATAACGCCCTGCGGCATACGCGCGCGCAGGGACACCACACCCCCCGACGGGGTCGGGAAAGGAAGGCAAATGGCATCCATCTTCAACGAAAACGAAAGAAAGGTGCGCAAACTGCGCAAGATCGCGACCGAGATCGACAAACTTTCGGACAGATACTCATTCATGAGCGACGACGACCTCGCCGCGCAGACGGGCGTCTTCAAGGAGAGGCTCGCCGCGGGCGCGACGCTCGACGACATCCTCCCGGAGGCTTTCGGCGTCGTGAGAGAAGCGGCGGCGCGAGTGCTCGGGATGCGTCCCTTCTTTGTGCAGCTCATGGGCGGCATCGCGCTGCATCAGGGCAGGATCGCGGAGATGGGCACCGGCGAAGGCAAGACCCTCGTCGCCACCCTGCCGTCCTATCTCAATGCGCTCGCGGGCAAGGGGGTGCACATCGTCACCGTCAACGACTATCTCGCTCAGCGCGACGCGGCGTGGATGGGCAAGGTGCACCGTTTCCTCGGGCTCTCGGTGGGCGTCATCGTGCCGGGGATGAAACCGGACGAGAAGAGGGCGGCATACAACGCGGACATCACCTACTGCACCAACAACGAGCTCGGCTTCGACTTCCTGCGCGACAACATGGTGGTCAAGAAGGAGTTCAAGATGCAGCGCGAGCTCAACTTCGCCATCATCGACGAGGTGGACTCCATCCTCATCGACGAGGCGCGCACCCCGCTCATCATTTCGGGCAGGGGCAATGATTCCGGCGAGCTTTACAAGACGGCGGACGCCTTCGTGCGCACCATCGGCAAGGATGACTACACCATCGAAGAGAAGGAAAAGACGGTCATGCTCACCGACTCCGGCGTGGAGAAGGCGGAGAGATATTTCCGCGTGGACAACATCACGGACATCGACAACGCCGACCTTTACAGCCACATCCAGCGCGCCCTCAAAGCCCACTTCATCATGAAGAAGGACCGCGACTACATCGTCTCGGACGGCGAGGTGCTCATCGTGGACGAGTTCACGGGCAGAGTGCTCGTGGGCAGGCGTTACAGCGACGGTCTGCACCAGGCGGTGGAGGCGAAGGAGCACGTCCCCATCAGGAGCGAGAACAAGACCCTCGCCACCATCACTTTCCAGAACTTTTTCAGGATGTACCGCAAGCTCTCGGGCATGACGGGCACGGCGAAGACGGAAGAGGAGGAGTTCAAGGGCATCTATTCCCTCGACGTCGTCACCATCCCGCCCAACCTTCCCTCCCGGAGGCGCGACGAGAACGACAGCATCTATACGACGGAGGAGGGCAAGTTCCGCGCCATCATCGCGGACATCAACGACTGCGTCATGCGCGGTCAGCCCGTGCTGGTGGGCACCGTCAGCGTGGAGAAGTCCGAAGCGTTGGAGACCGCGCTCAAAAACGACCCCCGTTTCAGGGGGCTCAGAGCGGCGGGCAAGGTCGCGGACGGCAAAGTGCACGTCCTCAACGCCAAGAAGCACAAGGAAGAGGCGAGCATCATCGCACAGGCGGGCAAGCTCGGCGCCGTCACCATCGCCACCAATATGGCGGGGCGCGGCACGGACATCATGCTGGGCGGCAACCCCGAGGCTTTGGCGAAGGCGGACCTCGAAAAGATGGGCTACGAGCCCGAGATCATAGAGATGGCGGCGTCTCCTCACGCCTACGACGAGAGAATGATGATGTACGCCGAGGAGAAGTATAAGGAGAAATATCCCGACTTCCAGGGGCGTTGCGCGGACGCGGACGCGGACTATGAGGCGGCGTACAACAAGCACAAAGAGAAGTGCGATGAGGAGAAAGAGCAGGTCATCGCGGCGGGCGGTCTGCGCGTCATCGGCACCGAGCGTCACGAGAGCAGGCGCATAGACAACCAGCTCCGAGGCAGAAGCGGACGTCAGGGCGACCCCGGCGGCACGAAATTCTATATCTCCTTGCAGGACGACGTGGCGCGCATCTTCGGCGGCGACAAGCTGAAGGCTATCACGGAGACCATGAAGCTCGACGACGACACGCCCATCTCCAACGCCTTCATCACCAAGCAGATAGAGCGCGCGCAGCGCATGGTGGAGAACCGCAACTTCTCGGTGAGAAAGCAGGTGCTGAGCTATGACGATGTCATGAACGCCCAGCGCGAGCTCATCTATAAGGAGCGCGGCAAGGTGTTGGACGGGCTGGACGTGCACGATCAGGTCGTGGACATGATCGGCGAGCTCGCGGAGGAGATCATCGGCTACTACGCGGACTACAAGACGGACTACAACACCTGGGACTACGAGGCGTTCAACACTTCGCTGGAACAGCGCATGCTCCCTCCCGGCAGCGACATCATGACCCCGGAGCTCTGCTCCTGCTATGACGTCTACAAGCTCAAGGACGCGGTCATGAAGGTGGCGCTCGCGACCCTCGAGCAGAAGAAGAAAGAGGCGGAAGCGCTCGGAGTGAACTACGGCGACATCGAGCGCATGGTGCTCCTGCGTTCGGTGGACAGGCAGTGGATGGATCACATCGACGCCATGGACGCCCTGAGGCGGGGCATAGGGCTCAGAGGCTACGGTCAGCGCGACCCCGTCGTCGCCTACCGTCAGGAGGGCTGGGACATGTTCGAGGACATGGTCAGCCGCATCCACACCACGACGGCGGGCATCCTCCTCAAAGCGACGCTCACCAAGCGCGAGCCGCAGGAGCAGAGGCGTCCCGCGCCCGGTGCGAAGCACTCCGCGCCGCAGAAGAGCGCACCCGCAAGAAGCGGCGGCGCCAAGGTCGGACGCAACGATCCCTGCCCCTGCGGGAGCGGGAAAAAGTATAAGAACTGCTGCGGCAAAAACGCATGACAGGGAAGGATATATGCTGAACTATCAGGACAAGAAAAACGAGCTTAAATCGCTGAAAGCGGAGTTGAACACCGCATATCAGGGGATAAACCCCGAGAAACTGCGCGCACGCGTTGCGGAACTCGAAGCCGTGCAGAACGCCGAAGGGTTCTGGAACGATGTGGAAAACGCGCAGAAAGTGTCCAAGGAATCGAGCCAGCTCACGAGCAAGATCGAGCGCTTCGAGAAGCTGCTCGCGGAGCTTGACGACGCCATCGAGACGGTGGACATCGTGGAACTCGAGGCGAGCGAGGAGGAGGACAACGCTCTCGTGCAGCGCATCGCGCAGCTTTCGGAAGAGGTGGAGCACCTCACCCTCTCAACGCTGCTCTCGGGCAAATACGACGCGCTCAACGCCATCCTCACTCTGCACGCCGGCGCGGGCGGCACCGAGGCGCAGGACTGGTGCGAGATGCTCTACCGCATGTACACACGCTTCGTGGAGCGCGAGGGCTGGACATGCACGGAGCTGGACAGTCTGGCGGGCGACGAGGCGGGTCTCAAGAGCGTCACTTTCCGTGTGGAAGGGGACAATGCCTACGGCTATCTCAAGGCGGAAAAGGGGGTGCACCGTCTGGTGCGCATCTCTCCCTTTGACAGCCAGGCGCGCAGGCACACGTCCTTCGCCTCTCTCGAAGTCATGCCCGAGATCGTAGACACCTCCGAGATAGAGATCCGCGCCGAGGACCTCAAGGTGGACACCTATCGCTCGAGCGGCGCGGGCGGGCAGCACGTCAACAAGACGGAGTCCGCGGTCAGGATCACGCACATCCCCACGGGCATCATCGTCGCGTGCCAGAACGAGCGCAGTCAGATCCAGAACCGCGAAGTCGCCATGCAGATGCTGAGGAGCAAGCTCATCGAGCGCCGTGAGCGCGAGCGCGAAGAGGAGGCGGCAGCCATCTCCGGCAAACTTAAAAAGATAGAGTGGGGCAGCCAGATCCGCAGCTATGTCTTCTGCCCCTACACCATGGTCAAGGATCACCGCACGGGCTACGAGACGGGCAACGTCCAAGCCGTGATGGACGGCGACCTGGAAGGCTTTATCAACGAGTACCTCAAAATGTCCGTGGCAGAATAAAATACCTGTTTAGATTGCGGAAAACACGAGTAAAACCATGAAAATTCTTGCGATAGAATCAAGCTGTGACGAAACCGCCGCCGCCGTCGTCGAAGACGGCAGGCGGGTGTTGTCCAACGTCGTTGCGTCGCAGATCGAGATCCATCGCAGGTTCGGCGGAGTCGTCCCGGAGATCGCCAGCCGCAACCACACCCTTGCCATAGACAACGTCGTGGCGCAGGCGCTTGAGGACGCGGGATGCGGCAGGGAGGACATCGACGCCGTTGCCGTTACCTACGGCGCAGGGCTGCTCGGCGCGCTGCTCGTGGGTGTGAACTACGCCAAGGGGCTCGCGTATGCGTGGAAGAAGCCGCTCTATGCGGTGTCGCACGTCAAGGGACACCTTGCGGCGAATTATATCGACAGCACCCTCGAGCCGCCCTATCTCTGCCTGCTCGCGAGCGGCGGTCACACCGCGGTGCTCGAGGTCGCAGACTATGAGGACACCCGTCTTGTCGGTCAGTCCCGCGACGACGCGGCGGGCGAGGCTTTCGACAAAGTGGCGAGAGTGCTCGGGCTGCCGTATCCGGGAGGCCCCGAGGTCCAGAAACTCGCAAGAGAGGGGCGTCCCGTCTACAAGATGCCTCTGCCCGTCTTCAAGGGGAGCGAGGAGCTGAAGTTCTCTTACAGCGGGCTGAAGACCTTCGTCATCAACCTCGTGCACGGCATGGAGCAGAGGGGGGAGGACATCCCCCGCGCGGACATCGCATGTTCCTTCCAGGAGTGTGCGGTGGAGCAGCTCTTCCGCGGGACGGAGCACGCGGCGGAGATGACGGGGTCAAAAAAAGTCGCGATCGCGGGAGGCGTGAGCGCGAACGAGCGCCTGCGCGCACGCTTTGACGAGTGGGGCAGAGAGCACGGAGCGGAGATATATTATCCCAAGCTCAAGTATTGCACGGACAATGCGGCGATGATAGGCGCCGCGGCGTATTTCCTCATCCGTTCGGGCGCGGAGAGCGCTGGCTTCGACCTCGACGCCCGGGCGACGGTGGCGCTCTGAGAGCGAGTGAGCGCGGGAAACACGGGCGCGGATAGTGCATGTGTGTGCGCGTGAGATACTACATCTTGTCTTATAAATAAAATATTATTTTTTTTGGCGAAAGCCGCGTCATTTCGTTTGACATCGCCTTGCTAAGTTGGTAATATGATTAGGCTTGCATCGTCTGCGAGCTGTTTTTAGCTTATGGAAAAAACATGAGCGGAGAAAACGGAATGAAGAACTTGTTAAAAAGCTCCCCGAAAGTTGTCGGCACACGACAGGTTTTGAGGGGCATATCCGAAGGGACGGTCGGGTGTGTGATCGTCGCCGAGGACGCCGAGAGCGCTCTGAAAGAGAGGGTGATCGGCGCCGCCGAGAGTGCGGGAGTCCCCGTGAAGAGTGCGCCTTCCATGGCGTGGCTGGGGGATGCCTGCGGCATCGAGGTGGGCGCCGCCGCCGTCGGGATCGGGGTGCGCGAGGCATAGATTGATTGCACTTGCATGGGTTGAGCAGGTACATTCGGAAATAACACAGGAGGAACAAGAATGCCAACAATTAACCAGCTTGTCAGAAAGGGCAGGGAACGTCAGACCAAGAAATCCATGACTCCTATCATGGGACAGTGCCCGCAGAAGCGCGGCATCTGCCTTTCCGTGACGACGACTTCTCCCAAGAAGCCGAACTCGGCTCTGCGTAAGATCGCGAGAGTGCGCCTCGTCAACGGTCAGGAAGGTACGATCTACATTCCCGGCATCGGACACAATCTGCAAGAGCACAGCGTGGTGCTCATCAGAGGCGGAAGAGTCCGTGACCTGCCCGGCGTGCGTTATCACATCATTCGCGGCACTCTGGATACGGCAGGCGTTGCAAAGCGCAAGCAAGCCAGATCCAAGTACGGCGCAAAACGCCCCAAATAAGACCAAGACAACGAAATTTTCTGAATGTAATTACCCAAGGAGGACAATATGCCCAGAAGAAGCGGCGTGCCTAAAAGAGACGTTCTGCCCGATCCCGTTTACGGCAGCAAGGTTGTGACCAAGCTCATCAACCAGATCATGCTGGACGGCAAGAAAGGGACTGCGCAGACCATCGTCTACGAGGCTTTCGATATCGCATCAAAGAAACTCGGAGCGGAGGCGATCGACATTTTCACCAAAGCCCTCGAGAACGCAATGCCCCTTCTCGAAGTCAAAGCGAGAAGAGTGGGCGGCTCGACCTACCAGGTCCCCATGGAGATCCGTCCGGAGCGCAGGCAGACCCTCGCCATCCGCTGGATCGTTCAGTTCGCGAGAAAGCGCGGCGAGAAGACCATGAAGGAGAGGCTTGCGGGCGAGCTCATGGACGCTTATAACCTCGCGGGCGGCGCAGTCAAGAAGAAGGACGAGATGCACCGCATGGCAGAGGCGAACAAGGCGTTCGCACACTATAGGTGGTAGTCTCTATGCAGCGCAACTTTGCACTTGACAAGGTCAGGAACATCGGCATCATGGCTCACATCGACGCCGGCAAGACCACGACCACGGAGCGCATCCTGTTCTATACGGGCATGACGCGCAAACTCGGTGAGGTGCACGACGGCGCAGCGGTTATGGACTACATGGTGCAGGAGCGAGAGAGGGGGATCACCATCACTTCCGCAGCCACGACCACCGTGTGGAAAGGTCATCAGATCAACATCATCGACACTCCCGGACACGTCGACTTTTCCGTTGAAGTCGAAAGAAGCCTCCGGGTGCTGGACGGAGCGGTCGCGGTGTTCTGCGCCAAGGGCGGCGTGGAGCCTCAGTCCGAAAACGTGTGGCGTCAAGCCAACACCTACAAGGTGCCCCGCATCGCCTTCGTCAACAAAATGGACATCAACGGAGCGAACTTTGACAACGTCGTCAGGATGATGCACGAGAGACTGCGCACCAATGCCGTGCCCGTCGTGCTCCCCATCGGCAGCGAGAGCGATTTCAAAGGGATCGTCGATCTCATCTCCATGAAAGCTCTCTACTACTCGGGCGAGGACAACGGCATCACGGTCACGGAGAGCGACATCCCCGCCGATATGGCGGAAAGGGCTGCCGAAGCGCGCAGGAAACTCGTCGAGGAGGCGGCAAACTTCGATGACGCCATCTTCGAGAAGTGCATCATGGACGAAAGCGAGTCCGTCACCGAGGAGGAGCTCAAAAAGGCGATCCGCAAGGGCACCGTCGAGATGGCGATGACCCCCGTGCTTTGCGGCAGTTCCTACCGCAACAAGGGCATCCAGCGTCTTCTGGACGCCATCGTGGATTTCCTCCCCGCTCCCACCGACGTCCCCTCCATCACGGGCAAGAACCCGAGGGTGGACCGCGACGAGGTGCGTCATCCCGGCGACGACGAGCCTTTCTCCGCGCTGGTGTTCAAGATCCTCACCGACGAATATGTCGGCAAGCTCGCCTTCATCCGCATCTACAGCGGCACCATCAAGACGGGCATGATGGTCTTCAACCCCGGCAAGAACGAGAATGAGCGCATAGGCAGGATCCTGCGCATGAACGCCGACGACAGAGAGGATCTGACCGAGGCGGGCGCGGGCGACATCGTCGCTCTGGTCGGGCTCAAGAAGAGCACCACCGGCGACACCCTCTGCGACAAGTCCCATCAGATCGTGCTGGAAAACATGGTGTTCCCCGAGCCCGTCATCAAGGTGGCGATCGAGCCCAAGACCAAGGCGAGCCAGGAGCGCATGAACACCGCCATCATGAAGCTGCAGGAAGAGGACCCCACCTTCAAGGCGTACACCGATAAGGACACGGGGCAGATCATCATCGCGGGCATGGGCGAGCTTCACCTCGAGATCATCGTGGACAGGATGTTCCGCGAGTTCAGGGTGGAGGCGAATGTGGGCAAACCGCAGGTGAGCTACCGCGAGACCATCACCCGTCCCTCCAAGGCGGAGGGCAAGTTCGTCCGTCAGACGGGCGGTCACGGTCAGTACGGCCACTGCGTCATCGAGCTGGAGCCCAATCCCGGCGGCGGCTACGAGTTCTCCAACGAGACCGTGGGCGGCGTCGTCCCCAAGGAGTTTGCCAACGCGGTCAGCGAAGGCATCAAGGAGGCGGCAAAGGCGGGCATCATGGCGGGCTACGAAGTCGTGGACTTCAAGGTCAGGCTGGTGGACGGCTCCACGCACGAGGTGGACAGCTCCGAAATGGCGTTCCGCGTCGCGGGTTCCATGGCGTTCAGGAATGCGGCGGAGAAGGCGAAGCCCATCCTGCTCGAGCCCATCATGAAGGTGGAGATCGACGTCCCGGACGAGTATGTCGGCGATGTCATGAGCAACCTCAACTCCCGCCGCGGCAGCGTGCGCGGCATGGAGATGAAGAACGGCATCCAAGCCATCGAGAGCGACGTCCCGCTTTCCGAAATGTTCGGATATGCGACGACGCTCCGCAGCATCACGCAGGGCAGGGCGACGTTCACGATGCTCTTCGACCATTATGCGGAAGTGCCTCAGAGCATAGCAGAAAAGGTCACGGGCAAGAAATTCCAAAGATAATATATAAGGTTTGAGTATAACTTATATCCTTATATATTCTCTATAAACAAACTCAAAAACAAACCTAATTGGAGGAATTCAAAATGGCAAAAGCGAAGTTTGAAAGAACCAAACCTCACGTCAACATCGGCACCATCGGCCACGTTGACCACGGCAAGACCACTCTTACCGCCGCGATCACCATGTATTGCGCGTCCAAGGGTCAGGCCCAGGTCATGAAGTACGATGAGATCGATAAGGCCCCCGAAGAGAAAGCGAGAGGCATCACGATCAACACCGCGCACGTCGAGTACGAGACCGCGAAGCGTCACTATGCGCACGTTGACTGCCCCGGCCACGCGGACTATGTCAAGAACATGATCACCGGCGCGGCGCAGATGGACGGCGCCATCCTCGTCGTTGCGGCGTCCGACGGTCCCATGCCTCAGACCCGTGAGCACATCCTGCTCGCCCGTCAGGTCGGCGTGCCCTACATCCTCGTCTTCCTGAACAAGTGCGACCAGGTCGACGACGAAGAGCTCCTCGAGCTCGTCGAGATGGAAGTGCGTGAGCTCCTCAACGAGTACGGCTTCCCCGGTGACGACACCCCCATCATCCGCGGCTCCGCGCTGAAAGCGATGGAAGCGGGTCTTGCCGGCAAGTGGGACGATCCCGCTCTCAACTGCATCCAGGAGCTCCTTGACGCAGTCGACAGCTACATTCCCGATCCTCAGCGTGACACCGACAAGCCCTTCCTTATGCCTGTCGAGGACGTCTTCACCATCACCGGCCGCGGCACCGTGGCAACCGGCAGAGTGGAGCGCGGCATGCTCAAGCTCGGCGACAAGGTCGAGATCGTCGGTCTCAGCGATGAGAAGCGCGAGACGACCGTCACCGGCATCGAGATGTTCCGCAAGCTCCTCGATTACGCAGAGGGCGGCGACAACATCGGCGCACTGCTCCGCGGCGTGCAGCGCAACGAGATCGAGCGCGGTCAGGTCCTTGCCAAGCCCGGCTCCATCCATCCCCACACCCACTTCACCGCTCAGGTCTACGTCCTGACCAAGGAAGAGGGCGGCCGTCACACCCCGTTCTTCGACGGCTATCGTCCCCAGTTCTACTTCAGAACGACGGACGTCACCGGTTCCATCAAACTGCCCGCGGGCGTCGAGATGGTCATGCCCGGCGACCACATCGACATGGAGATCACCCTCATCACCCCCATCGCCATCGAGGAAGGACTGCGCTTCGCGATCCGTGAGGGCGGCAGAACGGTCGGTTCCGGCGTCGTTGCAAAGATAATCGAGTAAGTGTTCTTTCAAACAAGCGTTACTCTGCGCGGTCGCCTGAGCGGCCGTGCAGGGTATGCCTGTGAGACGGAGCACGAAAGGAGGCACAAAAATGGCTCAGAAAGGAGCACGTGTGAGGATCACGCTCGCTTGCACCGAGTGCAAACAGCGCAACTATAACCTCAAAAAGAATAAGCAGAAGCATCCCGACAGGATGGAGCTTCAGAAGTATTGCAGATTCTGCAAAAAACACACCTTGCACAGAGAGACCAAGTAAGGTCGGGAGGCAATATGGCAAAGAAAACGCCGGATAACAACTCTATGTCCGGGACTACCGAGAGCAAGATGCGCGGGCGTGTGCCCGGTGAGCTGGAGAAGCCCGTCGCCTACGACGAGAGCGCCGCTCAGCAGCAGGAAAAGGCTCCGGCAGACAAGAAGGTCAAAAAGACCGCCAAGACCAAGTCCGACAAGCCCAACATCTTCAAGAGGATGTGGAAGGGGCTGAAGGGCATAGTCTCGGAGCTCAAAAAGGTCACTTGGCCCAAGGGCAAAGACGTTGTCAAATCCACCGCAGTCGTGCTGGTGGTGGTCGTCGTGTTCTTCGTGGTGTTGTTCGGCATCGACTACGTGCTGTCCGGGCTTTCCAACCTGGTCGTGGGCGGGACGTGGACATCCATCGTGTAAACCGGGAGGCGTCATATGGAAATCAAGGAATCTCCTCAGTGGTACGTCATCCACACCTATTCCGGCTATGAGTCCATGGTGGAAAACAACCTGCACAACATGGTGGAAAACAACGGTTTGCAGGATTGGATCTTCGAGGTGAAAGTCCCCGTCGAAGACGACATCGTGGAGAAAAACGGAAAGAGGAAGGTGGTGCAGAGGAAGAAATTCCCCAGCTACGTCTTCATCAAGATGATCTACTCCAACCACATCTGGTTCATGGTCACCAACACCCGCGGAGTGACGGGCTTTGTCGGTCCCGCCGGCCGTCCTCTTCCCCTGCGTGACGACGAGGTCAAGCGTCTGGGGCTCGAGGTCATCGAGTTCGAGGATCTGGACATCAAGCCGGGCGACAACGTGCGCGTCATCAGCGGCGCTCTCGAGAACTTCGACGGAGTGATCGAATCCATCAGTGCGGAGCGTCAGAAGGTCAAAGTCATCATTTCCATGTTCGGCAGGGACACCCCCGTCGAGCTCGACTTCTCGCAGGTCGAAAAACTGTGAGCGTCCGCGCGGCGTCTCGCGCGTGTGGGAGAAGGCAAATCCAAGCAAGCCTTCGTCAAACCACGTTAGTCAGGAGGTATTATGGCTAAAAAAATCACCGCAGTCGTGAAACTGCAACTCCCCGCAGGGAAAGCCACCCCCGGTCCCCCCGTCGGTTCTTCCCTCGGCCCTCACGGCATCAACATCCCCGCGTTCACGAAGGAATTCAACGAGAAGACCTCCAAGCAGGCAGGTCTCATCATCCCCGTGGTCATCACCATCTATCAGGACCGTTCCTTCACCTTCATCCTGAAGACTCCTCCCGCCCCCGTCCTCATCAAGAAGGCGTGCGGCATCGAGAGTGCCTCCGCCCGTCCCAACCGTGACAAGGTCGCGACCATCACCAAGGCGCAGGTCAAGGAGATCGCAGAGCTCAAAATGCCCGACCTCAACGCAGGCTCTCTGGAAGCGGCGATGAGCATGATCGCAGGCACCGCCCGCAGCATGGGCATCCTCGTCGAGGAATAAGGAGGCAGTATGAAACGCGGAAAGAACTATATCGATTCCAAGAAACTTATCGAAAGCAACAAACTTTACGACAGCGCGGAAGCCATGGCTCTCGCCATCGAGACCGCAAAGTCCAAGTTTGACGAAACGATAGAACTTCACGTCAAGCTGGGCGTCGACCCCCGTCACGCCGATCAGCAGGTCAGAGGCGTCGTCGTCCTTCCTCACGGCACCGGCAGAATGGTGCGCGTCCTGGTCATCGCCAAGGGCGCCAAGGCGGACGAAGCCGCAGCCGCAGGCGCGGATTACGTCGGTGCGGAGGACATGATCCAGAAGATCACCTCCGAGAACTGGTTCGAGTTCGACGCCGTCGTCACCACTCCCGACATGATGGGTCTGGTCGGCAGGCTGGGTAAGATCCTCGGCCCCAAGGGCCTCATGCCCAACCCCAAGTCCGGCACCGTCACGATGGACGTCACCCGCGCCATCCACGACATCAAAGCCGGTAAGGTGGAGTACCGCGTGGACAAGACCGCCATCGTGCACGTCCCCATCGGCAAGAAGTCCTTCGGGCAGGAGAAGCTCATGGACAACTTCAACACCGTCATGGAAGCGCTCGTCAAGGCAAAACCCGCGGCGGCGAAGGGACAGTATCTCAAGAGCGTCTACATCGCCTCCACGATGGGCCCCAGCGTGAAGATCCTCTACAAGACCGTCTGAACGTAAACGTTTCCCGCGCGGCGCCGCCGCGCGGGGAGCGGACGCATTTATTTTATTGCGTCCGATCGTTTGACAAAAAGCCTGCGCTTTGCTACAATAAGCGCGTTCCTGAGACAGCAAGCGGCGAAAGCCTCAATGAATGCTTGCCGAGGAGTGTTAATACCGCTCGTGTATTCGTCATTCCGTTGTCTCGGGATGACGATTTATTTTATAAGGAGGTAATATGGCATCCAAGGAAGTTCTCGAGCTGAAACAACAGCAGGTCGAAGCGATCAAGGCGAAGATCTCCTCTGCGAAGTCCCTCGTCATCATTGACTATATGGGTCTCAACGTCGCGGAAGACACCGCCTTCAGAAAGCAGCTCCGTGAAGCCGGTGTGGATTATCAGGTGCTCAAAAACCGTCTGGTCAAGCGCGCCTTCGACGATCTGGGCTACACGCAGTTCGACGACGCTCTGAACGGACCCACCGCAGTCGCGTTCTCCGACAAGGACGCGGTCGCTCCCGCCAAGATCATCGTTGAGAACATCAAAAAGCTCAACAAGATGAAAGCCAAGTGCGGGCTTGTGGAAGGGGAGTATATGGACGAAAACGGCGTCAAGACCATCGCGTCCATCCCGTCCAGGGAGATCCTCATCGCGAAGATGCTCGGCAGCATGCAGTCCCCCATCACGGGTCTTGCGGTGTGCCTGAACAAGATCGCGGAAAAGATGGAGCAACAAGCATAATCATTTCACCACGCCGCAGGGGCGGCAACCAAATAATAAAATTACGGAGAATACAAAAATGGCAGATCTTCAGAAACTTATGGAAGAAATCAAGAGCATGACCGTTCTCGAGCTCTCCAAGTTCGTCAAAGAGCTTGAAGAGGAGTTCGGCGTCAGCGCTGCGGCTCCCGTCGCAGTCGTCGCGGGCGGCGCGGCTGAGGCTGCTCCCGCAGAAGAGGAGAAGACGGAGTTCGACGTCATCCTGAAAGAAGTCGGTCCCAACAAGGTCCAGGTCATCAAGGTCGTCAAGGACGCGACCGGTCTCGGTCTCGTCGAGGCGAAGGGCGTTGTCGACGGCGCGCCCAAGGCGGTCAAGGAAGGCATCCCGAAGGACGCCGCGGAAGCACTCGTCGCCAAGTTCAAGGAAGTCGGCGCAGTCGCGGAGATCAAGTAATCCCGCTCTCCGACAAGCATGACAAGTCAAGGGACGCTCCTGCAATAGATGTTGAATGAGCGTCCCTTTTGTCGTTTTGCGGCGATTTTTGCCGCAGGCGGCAGAGGGGCATCCCGACATTTTTACAAAAGAGAAAATTATGAGGAAGAGATTTGTTGGCAACTATGTGAAGGTTGCCGTCATCGCGGTCTCGCTCGCCGTCGCGTCCTCGTGCGCGCTTGCAGGCACGTTCGCCGCGTTCAGCGCCACCTACACCTGGAGCGCGGAGAGCGGCGAGGCGGGCGACGTCGCCTATCGTGACACCGATTTTTCGCTCGACCTTTTCGACGACGGCTATATCCTGCCCGGTGACAGCGGCTCCGCCGAGATCACGGGCGTCGACTTCGGCGATATGAGCGTTGCGTGGAGCTTCGACGTCTACGCCACGGAGGACGGCAGGGTCATCCCCATCGTCTTTTATGTTTCCAAGGACGGGAGCCCTGACCCCGACACCTATTATTCTGCGTACAACTTTTCGGAGCGGCACGGCGGCTATCTTTCCGTCGGCGGCAACTATATCCTCGCCGAGTCTGTCTCCACCAATCCTACCGGCATAACCTCGGAGCTCGGCACGGGCAGGAGCGTGTGCTGGGCATGGCCGGACACCATCTACACAGACCAAAACGGCACCGTGGACGAAGTCGCCCTCGCTAAATATCAAGACTATTGCGCCAAAGTCTGCGACGTGAGCTACGCCTACACCGTGGAAGCCTACGGCGATATTTTTGAACTTGATGGCACAGATGGTACTGTTACGCCGATAGCGAATGTTTTTGCGATGAACGACAACGGCCTTGAAGTGTTGATATGCAAAGTAGGTGCAAGTACGGCACCAGAGTTTAAGGGCTTGGGCATAAAGGACGGGCTTTTCACTTTTGACGGCAAGCCGGGTTATGTCGAGACCGCAGGCAGATTTGAAATCGCATCTTCTTCATCGTCGCTCACACGTAACAGCAGAGTGTGGTTATTGGTGCCGGTAAGTCAAATGACAGAAAAAGTCCATGCTGACTTATCTGATATTGGAGCGGAGATCGGGGAGAATTATAGCACTACCGCCAATGCGGAACCAGGAGAAGAGGCGATATTCGTCTCCGATGAAAACGGCAACAGGACGCTTGTCAAGCTGCCGCCCGTGCAGACGGGAGTGAGAGCTTCCGTGTCCGTCACCGTGAGTGCGGTGGTGACATTCTGATGTCTGCCAGAGAGGGCAAAGAGCGCGCCCAGACGCGGGAGGGGCGTGTGAGAGCGGGCGCTGTGGCGTCCGTCGTCGTCACCTGTCTTGCCGCCGCTTTTGCGGTGTTCGCCATCGCCGTCCTCATCTGCACGCTCGCAAGCGGCTATCCTAACATTTTCGGCAAGGGTTGCTTTGTCCATTCCGCGACGACAGGCAGCGAGCTCCCGGACGAGACCTTTGTCCTCTTCGACCCGTGCGGCGCGGAGGATGTCGAAGAAGGGGAGTTCGCCGTCTTCCGCCTTGTGCGGGGCATAGGTACGGGCAGGGTGGAGAGAGCGGGCGGGAGTCTGGTGGTGAGCACGGGCAGAGACAGACTGATGTCCGTGCCCGCCTCGGCGGTGCTCGGGCGTGCAACGGGGCACATCCCCGCCCTCGGGAAAGCAGTGAGCGCCCTTGCCGCATTCGACATCGGCGGCACGGTGCTCGGGGTGTTCTTTGCCGCATCGGCAGGCATATCCCTCATCGTCGGGCTGCGCAAACAAGCTCTTCCCGAAGCCGATCCTTATGTGCGTGAAAAGAGGAGGTAGGTTCTTCCTCGTCCGACAATGCCGGACCAGAATAATACGAACCAGCCTCAGAGCAATTCTTTTTGGCGCTTTTGCACAGCCGAA
>ENA-OZGX01000222-OZGX01000222.1-human-gut-metagenome-genome-assembly--contig:-NODE-222-length-30253-cov-5.477879_pt1 | contig 30253 bp, 20 predicted proteins | sample MGYA00244040_ERZ653674 | MGnify/ENA primary metagenome ERZ653674 (study PRJEB26926, sample SAMN06165232) | human gut metagenome | biome: ENVO:00009003; feature: ENVO:2100002; material: ENVO:00002003... | reverse complement strand
ATGTGTATAAGAGACAGATATTATTCCACTTATTGAATATAATAAAGTTAGTTTTGGGGAAGGAGGGCGAATGCGAATGAAATACCTGTCAACCTTTGAAGCAGCAGAGAAATGGGGCATCTCCCATCGGCGCGTGAACGTTCTCTGTAATGAGGGGCGCATCACCGGCGCACAGCGGGCGGGAAGCCGCTGGATTATCCCGGAGAATGCGGAAAAGCCTTCCGATGCCAGAATCCGAAGCGGAAAATATATCAAAAAGCCGACAGAGGAAAGGGGGACATAACCAATGGAAAACACCTTTTTACCCGGTACTGTCCGGGAGCGCATTGCCGATCTGATGAAATACCATAAAGTATCCCAGACAGACCTTGCGCTGAAAATCGGCTGCGGAGACAGCTTGCTCAGCCGTTTTCTGACCGGAAAGACAGACAAGCTTGGAGACGAAAACATTATCCGCATTGCCAGAGTCTTTAACGTCTCCACCGACTTTCTTCTGGGCATAACTAACGTCCCTGACAAAAAGAATTATGCCATTGACGAGCTGGGCTTATCTGCACAGGCGGCAAGAAACCTCTATGCCGGAAAAGCAAACGCTCAGGTGGTCAATTACCTGCTGGAAAGTCCCCGCTTTCTTGATCTGACCTACATATTAGAGCAGTATTTCAACGATACTGTTGCCGCCGGGTATGCTGCGCAGAATCAGTTATATACAACTATCAGCAGCCTGACACGGAAAACGGTAAAAACAGAAGCTGGCGAACAAGCTGCACGGGACATCGCACATTTGAGAACATCGGTTTATCAAGCTGACCTTGCCACCATTGAAAATCAGTTTATGCTGGCGGTCAAGGAAGTGAAAAAGGAAATCGGCAACGACTTTGCCGCCATGCAGTCGATGACCGCAGAGCAAGCTAAAAGAATGTTTACAGAGGTTGCAAAGGGACAGGATATGACAAATCCAACCATTACACCGGAGCAGGTATCTGAGCTGATTATCGGCAGTGTAGCTGGCTTGGATGGTGTCAATCGGGATGCGTTGAATACGCTTGGACAGGCGTTGACAGGCTTTTTCCAGACCACCTTAGAGCAAGCCTCATCACAGGAGAAGGATGATGAAGAAACAGGATAATGAGCAGCTCTGTGCGCTGGCGCAGAAAGGGGACACAGAGGCTCGTGACCTTCTTCTGAAAAACAATCTGGGTTTCATCCGCAAAACCGCCAATGAGATTTATTTGAAATCCAATCTGGCAGAGAGTGACCTCAGTACAGAAACCAGCGATCTGGAACAGGAGGGCTGCCTCGGTCTGCTGACCGCCGTTCCCCTCTTTGACAGCAGTAAGGGCATCAAGTTTTTGACTTACGCCGCACCGTTCATCCGCAACACCATGACCGACCTGATACGGGATGTTTTCTCCCAATATGAGCAGAGAATGACCAGCACCACAGACGGACTTGCCTTGCAGAAAATCCGGTTGGATGAGATCCTTCCCGGTGAGGAACGGCTGCTGCGCATTGAAGCCATTGCCGATCCGACCGTCAAGTCTCCGGAACAGATTTATGTGGACAAAGAAACCATGCGTGAGCTGTACGAAGGTTTGGGCAGACTTTCCGAGCGTGAGCAAGCCTATCTGCTGTACCGCTATGGCTTTACGGACGATGTGGAGCATACGATGATCGGCTCAGCAATTCATTTCAATCTGAGAGAGAGCCGTGCAAAGACATTGGAAGATACTGCAATGGATAACCTCTGGCTGGAACTGCCGTGGTGGTTTTAGTGTGTCGCTGCGGCGGGACGAGGGCTGTATATACCTCTGCTTCCTTCTCCGGCCAGTCGGATTTTGCTTCTCAAAAATCCTGCATTTGTGTCACCTTGGTGTCACAAAATCCGCCTGTCCTACTGACGCAGAAAAGTGTCCGCCAACCGCTATCTGCCCGTACAGCAGATGGCGAAGCCAGCCCCTTTTCCGCGTCAGCCGGAAGCAAAGGTATAACACACTAGACTTTGCAAGCAAAATCGTGTGCCAACAGGGATGCTGCGCGCCCCTATTGGAAACCCGGCGTCAAAGGAGATTGCTCCCCTCTGCACTCCCCTTGTTTTAGTCGCCTATGAAGATGCAACTATATCACAGCTTGCACATTCACAGCCTCCTAAAACAAAACCTTCCACAGATTTCATCCAGTGGGGAGATGAATTCTGTGGAAGGTTTTGTTTGTTATTATCCAACTTTGCTTCAAAAGTATCGAAGTTCCAGATGTTGTGAAAATACCTAGATATTATGATTCTTACTCGATGACACCATCTGTATCGAAGATATGATCTAGCTCATCTGTGTTTATCGCACAAGAAACCTTTTCACGGATTGCTGTTTTATACATATCTAGTCGTCTGAACTGATTTCTTCCCGCTGCATCCTTACCCATACGGATAAGCTGGATTCTACCGACACCCGGATTCTGTCTTGCGTATTCTGCAAAACCTTTAGCCTTTCCAAGATTGTCCTTAAAGTCTGCACTGTGTGGCTCAAGGATATCGATCACATAGCCAAGGCGCTCATCTTCACGCACTATGATAAAATCGGGATAAGTTGGTTTAATCTCTCCGTTGATTTCATAGGGAATGCACAGTGCCCATGACGCTCTGGAAGGATTGCGAATCCAGCAGACAAAATCCTGCCGCTTTTCTTCCTCTGCAATCAGATCAGCCTCCCAGCCGTTTAGCTTCAGTTTCGCTGTTCCCGTGGTATCACTAACGAACAAGTGATCACGGTATTCTTTGCCACCAGCCTCATGTGGAACCTGTATTGTCTCTGGAAGGCGGAAGTTATGCTTGCTGACCACATCACCATCAGAGACGATGCTGTCGTAATCTCTGCGGATTTTCTCTGAGCTGATAGTGGCAATATATCTGCGATAATCATCATTCAGTCCGTGGAACCGGTTTTCCGCATAGGTATGAAGTCTGTTCATGCAGTTCTCGTCAGCAACAAAAAGAATGACGTCTATCTTAAAAGCCGTGAGGTCACTGAGGTCGCCATACTTATTGCCATATGCCATACCAATGCCTTCACGTCCCAACTTCACATCGGCAATCTGGAACTGACGTTCAATATCTGTATCGGTCGTCGTAAACATATCATGAACAGAATAGTTGTCCACAGTCTCGCCGAACGCATCAAAAATCTGCGTGGCCAGCTTGAACTGTTTTACCTGCTGCACAAGATCATCGTACTTGCCCGCAGCTTTCAGATCTTCCACATAATCACGAATTATCTGGACAATCTCATCCTGCACCTCTCTGATTGCCTCACGGTGCAGCTTGGACATACTAAGCAGGTGTGCCATCCGATATAGCGATTTGAGGTAATCGTTAATCCGGAGCGCTCTGACATTATAAGAAAGCAGACCGGCATCATTGATAAATTTCATAACCGCTTCACGGTCAAATAAATCCTCTACTTCTTCCTGCTGGCTATCTGGAGCCATAGTTTCGGGTGCAGTAACTGCGCTCGGCTGAGCATCTGCTGTCGGTTTAACATCCGTCTGAACGGTCTGTGTGCTATCGGCGCTCATTTGCTGGAAGGCATTTGTAGGCTGTGCGGGTGTCACTTCTGCTACATCCGGGATCTGTGTCTGCTGCTGTACCGGAGTAGGTGCACCCTGTGTATCCGTTATGGATACCAAAGCTGGCGCCTCGGTACCTTGATTTGCAAACACCTCCAAAGTCATCTGTCCCGGAATTGACATTTGCATTTTCTTCTTCGGTTTAACAGTTAGTGTCTCGAAGCGTTTTCCAGATAGTGACTCGCCATATATGTCTGTCGGAATATCTCCACCCTCAGTGCTCTGCAATGCCTCCACGACATCTTTGACCGTTTCCTCGTTAAAATACGGTAAATACAGATGCACATCATTCAGGACATCATCGACCTGAATATGCATCTGCATCGGAGTTCTGACCATGCGTCCAAGGAGTTGGGCAATATAGGTAGCGTCATTCGCGTGTTTGAAGGACATCATGGTCTCTGCCCTTGGGCAATCCCATCCTGTAGACAGATTTTCTTTAAAGAACACAACACGGATATTTCGGTCATCTGCGATACGAGAAGGTTCCTCATAACGTACTTCAAACCCGTTTACCGTAAGGGAGGCAGTTGTTCCTCCGAAGGTGTGGACTACCTGACCGTTTTCCAGCTTGAATCCTGTCCGCTCCTCGATCTTTGCGATGCAATCATCCAGATTGGTATCGGTCAGCTTGCCCCCGGTTCCATTTAGCACCTGGATGATCAGAATTGGATTCACATAGGCGTAATGCTGCTCAAAACAATACTGCGTCCAATGTTCCCACTTTTCCTTCCAGTCGTCTGCTGCCGCCTGCAGGATAGCCATATCGTTGTTGACCGCACTGGCCTCTGGGTAAGTGATGACAATGCGGTCTTTCAAAAGTCCGGACGCTCGCACTTCATCCGCTGTGACAATGGACTTATGTATGGTTGAGGATGTGCCCTCGACCAGAGCATTGAACCGTTGAGTCGTCGCAGACATACCAATCACCACTGGCATCGGCGGAATATGATCCTCATCGCTACCCTTGATAAATTTCTGCATGATTGTCGTGGCCTTGCTGGCCTCACGTCCCTGCATGCCGCGGTGTGCTTCATCTATGATAAAGTACAGCCTGTCGCTCTTTTCCCGAACAGTATTTGCAAGCGTCTGCCAAATTGTATAAGTCCTGCCATCGCCATTTTTCGTTAGCTTGGAGGTAACCGACAGCTTCTGCGTATTTAAGAAATAAACATGACCATCCTCAAACACCTCTTTATCAAAGGATTCCTCGGAAACCGTAACGCACTGCGACAGCTTGATCTTATCAGCCTTTGAGTCGATCTTTTGTTTTGACTGCTCGTTAAGCTGAGGCGAATCCGAAAGCCAGACGATGATTGCATCCGGCTGCTCCATATACTGTTCATCACCGAAAAGAATAGCCTCAATCAGCGCGGACATAATGATGGTCTTTCCGGCTCCGGTTGGAGCAGTAAAAGAAACCACCTGCGGCGCATGTGTTCTGTGATAGCTACCCATTGCCTCCGCAGTCTTCATACGGATATCAGCAAGTGCTCTTTTCTGAAAAGGGAATAATTCTACTCTCATGGTTACCTCCCCGTATTGATTCTGAAATTATCCAGATAGTCTCTGTAAAGCTGATAGCAGTCTTTGCCATCGTAGGTACGGATCATCGACCGGTATGCTGTCTCTGAATCCGTTATAATGAAGACTGTCTGGATTTCTGGATGCCGGCTCAATTCGGCATCGAACTCTGAATAATATATTTCATCTACCAGAACAGCCATTTTGTTTTGCGGCAAGATCAGCATGTTCGGGAGACCATCATTTTCAAGAACTGGGCACTTACCAATGGCTCCGCCCTTCATCCAGAGCACCGGAAGCAGTTCACGGAACTGCCTGCCGAGAGCAACGGAGGTTTTGTCGAGGAAGCTCAGTTTGAAGAAGGCCGCGTTTGTCTTGAAGCCGTCTTTCATTGGCATAACAACAGGCACTTGAGTTGATATCGGTTCAAACATTTCTTTAATGCTATCCTTGAGGCTCTTAAAAAGCTTGTTGTTGGATGTAACAATATAAAAATCTGTTATATGATCCATTCCTTCCAAAGCTTCCAACCATTCCTCACTGGCTGTATCATCTATTAAAATTGACGCAGTATGCTTAGCCTCATCTGACACTATGTATTTCGACTCTTGAGACACGAGTGTCTGAGGTAATTTCTTATTAGACAAAACTGAAACAAGTTTTTTCTTTTCGCCTATTTTCAAAGAAGAAATTTCACTCACAAATCCTATCTGAACAATATTTCTATCTTTTTCTTCTGTGCTTGTCTTATATGTCGTGTAATCGCCTTCTAAAGGATTTCCAGTAACATCTTGACCTTTGATACTACACTTTATCCTTGGCCATGTAACATATTTTGCAATTCCGAGTTTTTCCCATTCTGGTTCTCCCGGCTTGAACCCTTTCTCAGTTAGATCGTCACTTTCCTCTTTCCTCAATTCGTTGTTCGTCACACAAATACATCTGCGATTACCTCCATCCTCAGCATTAAGAAGATTTATCGCATGAAGCGTTGTACCTGATCCTGCAAAGAAATCAATAACAAGCGCGTTTGGCTTATTAGCAACGAAAAATCTAATCGCATCGTGAACAGCATACAATGATTTCGGAAAAGTAAACCTGCTTGAGCCGAAGAATTCCTTAAGCAGGTTTGTACCACCTTGCTCAGCATTATGTGATTTTATGCGCCATTGTGTTCCCGGTATAAACTTAGGGATATAGGCATCATCGTCCGTAATAATAGAACCGTCTTGTCTATGACCAATAATCGCAAATGCACCTTTGGATATTTTTTCTCTTTCTCCTTTTGCCAAGTATGTGATGGCAGTATTTTCACCTCTCCAATTCCCTAATTTTGCATATCCAATCTCTATAGAAGCCCTCAGGTTTTCAGTGCTTATCTGCCAGTTACCTTCTGTGCCATCTGCACGTATAGGCCAGACCGCAACGCAACCTTCCGGCGCAATTATTTCTGACTTATTTGAGCCATAATACGATTCTCCTACAGAATGAAATATCGGCCCTTCATCTGTATTACAAATAAAAACAGGATAAAACTGATTTGGGCTATCTGCTCTTGCTGTATGTGAACCAGAACGCAATAGTTCCTTCCACCTCAAACGGGAAGCTCTTTTATCTTCAGATATCTTCCACTCGTTAGATAACGGCAACGGCTCCGGACTGGATTCTCCAAATTGAACAAAAAACAAATACTCATCCGTTCTACCAAATTGCTGATGCCTTGCAGCTCCTTTAGGATTGATAACACTGCTTACCATCTGTATGTTTGCTTCAGAAAATACTTCTTCCAACAAACAACCGAGATGCAGATATTCTTTTTCATCTATGGTTACGATCAGAACGGAGTCCTTCGGATTAAGGAGCTTCTTTGCGATCTTCAAGCGCTTCTCCATCATGGAGAGCCACTTGCTATGCCGATAAGCATCAGAGCTATCCACGTAGTCGTTGTTGTATTTCCAGTCTTTCGCACCGGTGTTATAAGGCGGATCAATGTAGATGCAATCTACTTTCTCTGCGTAGAGATATTCCAGAAGCTGCAGCGCATGGTAATTGTCTGCCTCGATTAACGTATGCCAGAGATCACTGTCCGGTGCATTTTCAACTGTGTCTATCGGCTTTAATGTCGGGTAGATTGCTTCTCCAAATTCAGCTACTGTCACCAACTCATCCAGCTTGAATGTTTTCTGCTCATGTGTCTCCCTGCGGTCGCACTGAACATCATCGCCATCAATACGTATAACAGTATAAATATCACTGACATAACCGGTCTTCAGCGCCACCTTGGAACCGACACGAATCGGCACATCATAAAGCGGCGTGCATTCCGGCAGATGCTCTTCAAACACCAAACCGAACTTCTTCTGCTTCAATAATTTATTTGTCTCCTGCAGGATTCTCTCCTTAAGCGCCGGATCGTCAATCTGCTGGATCAGGTCTTGTAATAAAGCCATAACGCCACCTCATTCTTCCGTTATTGTTTTTTCCTTAATATGATAATCAATACCGTGCTCCTGACAGAAGGAAATCACTTCTGTTGCGCACTCATTGTAAAAATGCCTATGCCCTTCGTAGGCGTTTGCTACCTTACTATAGTTCGTTCTCCCGAAAATGATCCGATCTGTAAAAGATACCTCTTCCAGTATTTCATGCAGATTCTGTTCAACCATGTTCGGTGTTGGATACGGTTCCATACTTACCCATGTCTTACAACCGGCATCATGGAGTGCTCTCAACGCTGCCAGTCGATCTGCGCAGGAAGTAGCGCCCGGTTCCATCTGTTCCCGATAGGCTTCATCCAGAGTGATCAGTGTGATCCCGTATTCGTTTTCCGGAGAAAGCTCTGCCAATTCTATAGGTAGCAGACCCTTCGTCAGCGTAGTGCATTTGATTCCGGCCTCGTTCAGCTTTCGGATAGCCGCAATGCTCATCTGGGACACCTCTGGATATCCTTCCATGAACGGATCTGTGGTAAAGCAAAGCTGCACAGACTGAATCTTATCTCTGAGCCTTGGTATCTCTTTATCCAGCAATTCAAGCGTGTTTGATACAAGCACTGGCTCAAGCCAGCTCTCGTAATCCTTAATTTGCCCGAATCGCTTCTTCATCAGGAATGCATAACATGGATATTTGCACCCATGTGCACACCCCTGCACGTGATTCATTGTGTAATCACCATACTCTACCCCTGTTTGATAAAGCATGGATTTTCGTTTTATCGTCTTCAAGGTGCTTTCATCCTCCGCCTACTTGTTCTTTAATATGTAGTCTGCCATCCGCAGTGCAAGTCCCTGCGCTCTCGGACTCTCACTCGCAATGGCAAAGCAGAATAGGAACATCGGCGAGTTCCTGCCGTTCCTGAAAATCCGCGCATGCTTTGACACACATGGAAAGATTGTCCCAAGTCGAGAGAGGATATACTCCTTTATGTGATTTGGATTTGCGTCCTTAACCATCCGTTCGCCATCGCTCTGTCCGGGCTCCGGGAACAAGTCAAAAAGCGTCATCTGGGGATCTTTCTTATAGAATTCCTTCCTCCATCCGGCATCTCCAAGCAATCGATCTATGCAATCCTCCCATTTATCGTACTTTCCGTTTTTCGGCAGCATACGTTCAAGTGCAGAGAACGGAAACAGGTACCATACGTCTATCGATTTCGTCTGTGCTACATTTTCAAGCGTAGCCCAATTTACCTGCGTCGCATATGGATCTAAGAACAGCAATCCTCTGTTATATCTCCAGTCTACGTTGCTAATAATCTCCGCGAGCTTATCATTCGCATCGCCGCAGTAAATTGTAACAATTCCCCTCATCTGCGGAAACTCGGAGTTTATCATATTCTGAAGTTCTCCTGCCTTCTGAGAGTCCGCTTCTATGAAATAGTAATGATCGAACTTCTTTTCAGACGCCAGTGCACGCTTAGCAGAGCCCACAAGAAACTGCCCGCCGTCACTGGTCTCAATCTCACCGGTTCCAGCAAAGGCATCTATATAAATCTTCTTAAACTTCTGATTTTGCAGTGCAATCAGGTATGCGTCCAGGTAGCTGGTGAAGATATTCAACTTCTCCTCAGTCCAATTGCCACCAAATTTCTGCGACGTTGCCATAAATTCCAATCACCTCATCTATTTGAAACTCAATCTCAAGAAGAGAAAGAGATCACCGTTTCCTTCTTTCCTGTATTAGGATTCACAATCTGCTCAATCTTCGCGCCAAAGAAATCGGTCAGATCGCTCTTTACCTCATTGCGAAATCCCTCTGACGGGAAAATCGGGTGGTTATCCAGAAGTTCCCACATCTCATCCAGCGGCACCTGCTTTCGGCCTCTAAAGCTGCGCTGCAGGTATTTCGCTATATCGATAACATGCAAGCAGCTTTCATCTTCCTCTTCAGCAATCTCACCGAAAAGGTTAAATGACAACTGCCTGTTCTCAACCGAGTGCTTGGTAGAGGACTGTGCGCCAAATACCTTCCAAGCACTCTTCTTGTAGAGCTTAAATCCCTCCTTGTTGCTCGTGCAATGAATCAAATTGTAGACGAGCGAGTTCTGCGTGTTATAGAACGGAAATGCCGATACATAGTACCTGCGAGCTCCTTTCAGTAAATTTATGATTTCTTCCACTCTGACCTCATAGGCCTTCTTGTCACTTCCGTAAGGCACCAGTTTCTCAAAGTCTTCCAGATAAGTGTTCTCGTACTTTGCCTTTGTCGTTTTCTTCTTGGCGCTTGTGATCGCCCGCACCGGATCTGAAACCATGTGATTAATCATAACTTCACCCCAGTTACGGAAAAACGGTAGAAGTGCTTCCCAGTCAATAGTCGCATCATACGGATCGTAGAGCAGGAAATAATGCAGGTGCCCAGTTCCATATAACTGTGGTCCGATAGTTCGGAGTAGCTCGTGCGCATCACCACAAGAGGTGACAATCTTAAAATTGCGCTCATCCTGTGGAAGATGCTTTTTTAGCTCATCTACGCGCGCTTTATCCTTGTCATTCAAGTAAATGTGTATATTTTTCTCCGTATAGCTTCTTGATGCTTCCCTAAGTGCCTCTGAGACGCGTACTGCTGTACCTTTCACCAATTGTCCGGCATCGTCGGTGTATACACCACTGTTGCACATACAGTCTATAAAGATCAGCCCATTGCAAGACTCAGTCAACAGCAACTTCTGTGCCCACGATTTGATGTACTCTTCTATCAGCTCAAATTTTTTTATTGTGTGAGGGCTAGCCTTGCTAATTATGTTTTTCTTTTTTGCCGCCATACCATCCACCTCTTATTCAACGATGCCTTCTTGGGAAAAAATCAGCTTTCGGATATTCCCAATATCGCAGTTCCGTGTTTTACGCACCTTCGTTAGCATTCTTATACTGACAGTTTAACCTTTAGACAGCTTGTTAGCGAAAGATCATTAGGTACCGACCGCCACCTGCAATTTCTTTCAAAAGGCATCTACAAAATCATCCCGAAGTGCTTCAGTGCCTCCGTGATCGCTTTTTCCTTCTCCGGCGGGCATTGAGGCTGCTTGGCGTTTTCGGATTTCGGTTTATTGTAGTTTTCACGCTCAATGATGCCGTATTTCTGCTTCACCTGTGCGATATAGAGGTGGCTGACTTTCAGTCCGGTATGCTCGAAAACGTATTCCCGGATTTCCTCGTAGGTTGCCTTACTCTCCGCCGAAGTCAAATCCAGCTCGTCCATCTTCACTTCGATCTCGATATGTTCCTTGCCTTGAAGTTTGGACAATAAACATACCGTCTCAACATGTCCCGTGTGGGGGAACATGTCCACCGGCTGCACCTGCCGGGGGTACAGGCCGCCTTGGGCCAGAATCTTACAGTCCCGGGCCAGGGTGGCGGGGTCGCAGGAGACGTAGATCAGGCGGGATACGCCGCTGGCCAGGATGGCCTGCAAGGCGACGGGTTCGCAGCCTTTGCGGGGCGGGTCGATGACCACGGCGTCTGGATGGAGCCCCTGCTCCACCAGCTGGGGAAGAAGGGCCTCCGCCAGGCCGCAGAGGAATTCCGCGTTTTTAATGCCATTGGCCTTGGCGTTCATGGCCGCGTCCTCCACCGCCGGCTGGACGCTTTCAATGCCGATGACCTTCTTTGTGTGCCGGGCAAGCAACAGGGAAATGGTGCCGATGCCGCAATACACGTCCAGTACGGTCTCGTTTCCCTGTAGCCCAAGCATGGATAGAACGGTTTCATAAAGCCGCTGGGTCTGGGTAGGGTTTACCTGCAAAAAGGAGGCGGCGCTCACGGAAAAATCCAGGCCGCAGATGGTTACCGGCAACCGGGCCTCCCCCCATAGGGTAACATATGACGGCCCTAAAATTACATTAGAATCCGCGTCGTTCCGATTGTGAACCACGCCTGTAAGCCTCGGCACCCGTTGCCGCAGCAGATCCACCAGGGCGTCCTGGTGGGGTAAAGGCCCGGCGGTCACCACCACCGCCAGCACTCCGGCGTCCGAGGCCCGGGCCATGGCGTGACGAAGGGTTCCCTGGCCGGTAGCCTCATCATAGGACGGGATGTTCCATTGCCGGGCCCAATCCCGGATGGCCAAAGCTGCCGCCATCACCCGGGGGTCCTGTATGGCGCAATCCTCCAAAGGCACCAGCCGGTGGCTATGGGGGGCGAAAAAGCCAATTGCAACCCCGTCCGGGCCGGTCCCCACCGGGAAGCTGCCCTTGTTCCGGTAATGCCAGGGTTCATCCATACCCAGCACCGGCTGCACCTTAAGCCCGTCGAACCCGCCCAGCCGCTGGAGGGCGTCCTGTATCTGGGCTTGCTTGGCCCGCAATTGGGCATCATAGGCCATGTGCTGCAAGGCGCATCCGCCGCAGCGGGCATAGGCCAGACAGGCCGGTTCCTGCCGGTCAGGACTACTAATCAAAACCTGCAACAGCTTTGCCACCCCGTATCCCCGGTTTGCCTTGATCACGTGGCACCGCACCGTTTCCCCGGGCAGCGCCCCTTGCACGAATATGGCATACCCGCCCATGCGGCCCACTCCCCGGCCGTCTGCCGTCAAGCCGTGGATGGGGAGCTCTAAGACGTCGTTTTTTTGTACAGGCGGTGTTGCTTTCATCAATACTTCACATTCTCCTTGCCTAATATCTGCCCCAAGGCCGTCAACAAAGCCTGGGCAGGATTCACATACATGGACCGGGGCACCAGCTTCTGCTTGCGGGTCCGGCCGTCAAAAAGCACCACCGCCACGTCCCCGGGATACCGCTGCAAAATGGGATGTACCTGCTCCCATGGGCCTTGCTCCCCGAGGGACATGCGTAGATACAGCTTGCGCTCCGCGCCCTTCTCCAGGGCCCGGACATCCTCCACCAAAAGGGTATTCTTCTGCTCCTCCCGAATGTTCAGCCGGCCGCTTACCACCACAACGCTATCCACTCCCAGCTTTGCCCCATACTTTTCAAACGCGGATGGGAATAGGGTCAGCTCCATGGAGCCGGTCAGATCCTCCAGGGTCACATAGGCCATCAGCCCTTTGCCGGACCGGGTTGGCTTGGTGCGGATGGCCGTCACAATGCCCCCCAGCTTGAGCCGCTGCTCCTCTTTGTATTGGCCCGTGCCGTCCGCCTCCAATAGGCCGGACACCGTGGTCCCCAGCTTTTTTAACTCCTCCGCATAGTCCAGCAGCGGATGGCCGCTGATGTAGATCCCCATGGTTTCCCGCTCCATGGAAAGCAACATACTGGCCTCGTATTCCGGCATGTCCGGCACCGGGATATCCAGCCCTGTATCCTCCTTGCCGCCCCCCGCCAGGTCGAACAGGGAGATCTGGCCCATGGCCCGCTGCTTCCGCTCCCCGGAAGCAGCATCCAGCATCTGCTCATATACCCCCAGCAGTTGGGAACGCTTATATCCCATGCTGGCAAAGCACCCTGCCTTCACCAGGCCCTCCACCATGCGCTTTTTTCCGTTGCTCCGGCGGATGAAATCATAAAAGTCCACAAAGGGGCCGTTCTTCTCCCGCTCCGCCACCATCTCGTCGATAAAGGCCTCCCCTACGTTCCGGATACCGGCCAGACCAAAGCGGATCTTTCCCCCTTCCACGGTGAATTTGGCTTTGCTCTTGTTGATGTCCGGAGGCAGCACTTCGATGGACTTCTGCTTGCAATAGTAAACATATTCCGCCATCTTTTCGATGCTGGTCCCCAAAAAGCTGTTGATCAGCGCGGTGAGAAACTCCACCGGGTAGTATACCTTCAGCCAAGCCGTCCGATAGGCCACCACCGCATAGGCCGCAGCGTGGGATTTATTGAAGGCGTAGGAGGCAAAATCCATCATTTCGTCGAAAATCCGGTTGGCCACCTTCCGGGATACCCCGTTGCGCACTGCTCCCGGCACCTTCACCTGGCCATCCTCCACGATGCCGTCAATGAAATACGCCCGTTCCTTCTCCATAACCTCGGGCTTCTTCTTGGCCATGGCCCGGCGCACCAGGTCGCTCCTGCCCCAGGAATACCCCGCAAGATCCCGGACGATCTGCATCACCTGCTCCTGGTACACCATGCATCCGTAGGTCTTTTCCAGGATGGGCCGCAGCCGTTCGTCCGCGTAGGACACGCTTTTCGGATCGTTCTTTCCCCGGATGTACCGGGGGATCTGCTCCATGGGACCAGGCCGAAACAGGGCGATGCCGGCGATGATGTCCTCAAAGCAGTTGGGCTTAAACTGGGTGAGAAACTGGCGCATGCCGGCGGATTCCAACTGGAACACCCCGTCCGTATCCGCAGAGGCGATCATTTGGTATACCTTTGGGTCTCCATAATCCAACTGGGAAAGATCCGGCCTTATTCCCTGGTCCGCCTCCACAAAATCCAGGCAGTCCCGGATCACCGTCAGGGTGCGCAGGCCCAAAAAGTCCATTTTCAGCAGTCCCAGCTCCTCGATGGTGTCCTTTGTAAATTGCGTGGTGATGGCATCCTCGTTGCGCTGTAAGGGCACATATTCCACCGTGGGGCTGGCGCAGATTACCACGCCTGCCGCATGGGTGGAGGCGTGGCGGGGCAACCCCTCCAGCTTTCTTGAAAGGTCCAGAAGCTTCTTCACTTTGGGATCGGCTTCATACAGCGCCCGCAGCTCCCCAGACTGCTCTAGCGCCTGATCTAGGGTAATGCCCAGTGCGTTTGGCACCAGCTTGGCGATGCGGTCCGTGTCCGCATAGGGCATATCCAGGGCCCGCCCTACATCCCGGATGGCCGCCTTGGCTGCCATGGAACCAAAGGTGATGATCTGGGCCACATGATCCGCCCCATATTTTTGCACCACGTAGTCGATGACCTCCTGCCGCCGCTCAATGCAAAAATCGATGTCAAAATCCGGCATGGACACCCGCTCCGGGTTCAAAAATCGTTCGAAAATCAGGTCGTATTTGATGGGGTCGATGTCGGTGATGTCCATGGCGTAGGCCGCCAGGCTGCCGGCGCCACTGCCCCGGCCCGGGCCCACGAAGATCCCCTTGCGGTGGGCAAAATCCACGAAGTCCCATACGATGAGGAAGTAGTCCACAAACCCCATCTGGATGATCACATCCACCTCATGTTCCAGCCGCTCCTGCACCTCTTTGGACGCGCCGGGCATTTTCCGGGCCAGGCCCTCCCGGCAGAGCTTGCGCAGATAGTCGTTGTTGTCCATCCCGTCCGGCGCGGTGAACCCGGGCAAATGCCGTTGGCCAAACTGGATCTCCACCTGGCATTTGGCGGCGATCTTCTCGGTATTAGCCAGGGATTCCGGGTACGCGTGGAGCATCTGGGCCATCTCCTCCTGGCTCTTGAGGTAAAACTCCTCCGCCTCCATCCGCATCCGGTTTTCATCGGTGACCACCCGGTTGGTTTGGATGCACAGCAGCACATCCTGGGATTCCGCGTCGTCCCGGTTCACGTAATGCACATCGTTGGTGGCCACGGTGTCGATGGACAATTCCTGGGCCAGTCGGGCCAGCTGGGGCAAGATCCGTTGCTGCTCCGGCAAGCCGTGGTTTTGCAGCTCTATGTAAAAATCTTCTCCGAACATCCCCTGCAAGCGGGCGGCCAACGCCTTGGCTGCTTCATACCGGCCCTGCAGCAAAAGCTGGGGGATATCCCCCGCCAGGCATGCGGATAAGCAAATGAGCCCTTCTCGGTACTGTTCCAGCACCGTGTAATCGATCCGGGGTTTATAGTAGAACCCCTCCACAAAGGCGATGGAGGAAAGCCGCATCAGATTCTGATATCCCGTATGGTTCTTTGCCAGCAGGATCAGATGGGCATATTCCCGCTGACCCTCCCGGTCCTTGAGGGAGCGGGGCGCCACATAGGCTTCCATACCCAGGATGGGCTTGATGCCTTGCTTTTGGCATTCTTTGTAAAAATCAATCACCCCGTACATGGCGCCATGGTCCGTGATGGCCAAGGCATCCATGCCCAGGGCTTTGGCTTTTTTTACCAGCTCCGGGATCCGGGCGGCCCCATCCAGCAGGCTGTATTGGGTGTGAACGTGTAAGTGGGTAAAAGCCATGGCTACTCCTCTTTCTGGGTATATCCTGCGCCGCTCTCACGATATTCCTCCGCCAGGGCGGCCAGCTTGGCAAAGCGGTGGTTCAGGCCGGATTTGGATATCTCCGCCATCTGGGCCAGCTCCGAAAGGGTGGCCTCCGGGTTGTTCAAGCGCAGCTCCGCCGTCTCCCTGAGCCGGGGCGGCAGGCTTTGCAGCCCCATGGCGCGCTGGATGCACTCGATATCCACCAGCTGGGCGGCCGCCGCAGTGGCCGCTTTGTTCATATTGGCGTCCTCAAAATTGTGGATGCGGTTTACGCTGCCCGCCACCTGCCGCATAACCCGGGCCTCCTCAAAGGCCAGGGTGCTGTTCATGGCGCCGGTCAGGGTCAAAAACCCCGCCACCATTTCCCCTTCCTTCAAATAGGCCACATAGGCGTTTTTCCGCTGGGCGTACCGAGCGGGTAGGCCGTAGTCCGCCAGAAGGCCGCATAGCTCCTGGGCAAACCGTTCATGGCGGCAAACGATCTCCAGGTGGTAGCCCTTTTTCGGATCGCTAACGGAGCCCGCCCCCAAAAAGGCCCCTCTAAGATAGCATCGCAGGCACTAATCAAGTTACAAGAGCGCTTCGGGGATATGGCCCAGGGTCAAGCCTTCCTCCCTGCCCAAGCAGCCCGCGTCCAGCAGCAGGGTCCGGCAGCCGGAGCCGCTAAGCCGCACCAGGGTGCTGCGGGCGTGCAGCCGTGGGGACTGGCTCACCCGGATATCCGCTTCCACCTGGTATAATTCCCCGGCCAGCCGGGCGATCAATTCCCCAACCTGGCCATGTTCCGTTACATATTGGATCCCCAGCGCACCCCGCCCCAAGGTAATGGAGCCGGCGCTATCGGTCAGGGCGCATAGCAGCGCCCGCTTTTCTGAGGGCCGCTTTATGCGAAGGCGCACCAGCTCGCCTTTTGTTTCCGACGCAAAGGACACTCCTCATCCGCCCCTTTCCCGTATGGATGCCGCTTCGGTAGCAATATCTCGATGCACTAGACTCACCTGGTACTGGTCCTTCATCCTGCGATAGAGCGCCTCTGCGCAGCATACGGACCGGTGCCGGCCCCCTGTGCAGCCAAAGGCCACCATCAGCCTGCGTTTATCCTGCTCTATGAACCGGGGGATCAGCCGCTCCAGTGTATGCTCCACCTGATCCAACAGGGCGGTGACGTTTTCATCCGCCAACACAAACTGCTGCACCGCCGCGTCCCGGCCGGAGAGGGCCCGCAGCTCCGGCTCGTAATAGGGATTAGGGGAAAAGCGCATATCCAGCACCACGTCCGCCTCAAAGGGGACGCCCCGCTTATAGCCGAAGCTAACAATCTCCAGGGCAAAACCACTATCCTTCTGGGACAGGGCCTGCTCTAGGGCCTGGCGTAATTCCAAGGGCCTAAGCTGAGAGGTGTCGATGATATGGTCCGCCCGGTCCCGCAGGGTGCTGAGCAGCTCCCGCTCCGCCCGGATGCCGCTGCGGATATCGCCGCCCAAAGGATGGGGTCGGCGTGTCTCGTTATAGCGACGCTCCAACACCTCGTCCCTGCAATCCAGGAAGATGATCTGATAGGATACCTCCAGGGCGGCCAGCTTGTCCAGGGCCGCCACCACGTCGTTGCCGAAGATGCTCTCCCGGCTGTCGATAACCACCGCCACCTTTTCCACCGGCGGGTTTGCCCGCTTGCACAGCAGGGCGAAGCCCCCCAACATTTCACAGGGTAGGTTGTCCACACAGAAATATCCCATATCCTCCAGGCGCTTGAGGGCCTGGGACTTGCCAGCCCCGCTCATGCCCGTTATCACCATTACCCGCATCATGTTCCGTCTCTCCCAATCACGCGAATTTCCGGCTCCAGTTTGACCCCGCTGTTTTCCCATACCCGCTGCTGTACCAGGGTGATCAGCTCCAGCACGTCCCGACAGGTGGCGTCCCCCAGGTTGATGATAAAACCGGCGTGGAGCTGGCTCACCTGGGCGCCGCCGATGGTCATGCCTTTAAGCCCGGCTTCTTCAATCAGCGCGCCGGCAAAATATCCTTTGGGCCGCTTGAATGTACTGCCTCCGCTGGGGTATTGCAGGGGTTGCTTTTCCCGGCGGCGGCGGCTAAATTCCTGCATCCGCTCCAACATATGGCCGTCATCAGGGGTCAACGCCACCGTGGCGCTTAGGGCGATCCGCCGGGGCCAGGAAAAGGCGCTTTCCCGGTATCCCAGTTCCCCGTCCGCCGGGGGCCGTTCGATGATCTCCCCCGTCTCCATGTCCAAATATTCGATGCTGGTCAATACGTCCTTGATCTCCCCGCCATACGCCCCCGCATTCATGGCCAAGGCCCCTCCTACGCTACCGGGGATGCCCGCCGCCCATTCCAGGCCCATCAGCCCATGGGCAACCGCATAGTTGGCCAAGCTACTAAGCAGCGCCCCTGCCTGGGCCATGATGCGGCCCTCCCCCAGGGGCTGAATGGCGGAAAACCCGGGGCCCAGCTTGAGCACCAGCCCCGCTACCCCGCCGTCCCGCACCAGCAAATTGGTGCCGTTGCCCATCAGGGTCACAGGGACGCCAAGGGCTTTGGCCTGCTCCAGGGCAAAGCGCAGCTCCTCCCGGCTTTTTGGGGCAAAGAGCAGGTCCGCAGGCCCCCCGATCCGAAAGGAGGTATGCGGCGCCAAGGGTATACGTTCCTCTGCGCCCATAGGCGACAAGATAGCGGAAAGGGCGCGCGTTTCTTTCTGCATGGTGAATCCCGTCCTTATGTTGATAATGGCAGAACAGGCGTGTTCTGCCCAGACTATCAGAAGTATGGCTGGCCCTTTTTTATGCAGCCAGGATCCCTTGTCCCTCTATTATAGCCGGTAGAGCACCATATCAAGGGCACCCTTAGGGGTAAGGCCTGACCCTTTCCCCATCAGCCTTGGGCCCGACCTTAACCGTAAACCGCTGCGGCCAAAATCGCTGAAAAAAGCCGCCGCCACGCCGTTCTGATTGGGCATGTTCTGCGCATGTATTTCCATTATCATTTTACTGTATTTGCGTCTCATCCACAAGTTCTTTCATCCGTTCCGTCAATTCCTCCCGGGCCTGAGCATCCCCTGCCAACGCCCGCTGGGCTAAGCTGGTTAGGACATCTTGATACCGCTGATACAAAAAGGCGTTTGGCACTTTTGGCGTTTGTAGGGCATCTGCCATCGTCTCCACCATTCCAGACAACCTTCCTAACTCCACCGTTAGTTCTATGGCTGGTAAAAGTCCTAAATCCAACAGCTTTTCCTGATTATCCTCCCCCAGGACAATCTGAAAATAATCCTGAATATACGGAATTTTTTCCGCCGCCGTATCCCGGGCAATTCCCAAATACTGCACTAGATCCGTATAATTCTTCAGGGGAAGCGCCCGGAATGTAAAGCCCTTGCCTGCGCTCTGCTGCCGTTCCAGATCTCCCACTGCCCGGGCATCCGCCAGAGCCATGGCGGCAGTCTCCCCGGAAAAGCTGCTATAGGGTGCCACCTCCCCAGTATATCCCAGCAGCGCCGCCAGAATAGGGTCCCCAGAAAGGCCATATTGTTGGGTATTCCTTTTCCCATAAGTGAAGGTCAGTTGCTCCGCCGCTGCCTGTAAGCTCGCCTGCCATCCATCGTCCGGCAAGGAGACCCCTTTCTCCTGTTCCAGCCGGCTGTTGATCAACAGAAAATATCCGCTCATGGCATAGGGAATCCCATAGGCCGTGCCGTCCTGGCTGCCGGAATGAGCCAAAGCCGGCCGCATAGTCACATCCAGCTCTGGTAGGGCCATGAATCTTTCCATATACCCCCAGCCCATGGGAAAGGAATATATATCCGCACGCTCCCCTCGTTCCATACGGGCTGCGCATTCCTCCACCGTCATGGCGGTTACGTTAATAAATACCCCAAAGTGCTTTTTTTCAAAGGCTGCCGCCCGGTCGGATAGCCAGGTACCCAGACTGCCAGTATAGGGCTTGAAGTCCACGATATGCCACAGGGTAATAATGCCGGAAAAAGGTTCCTGGTTTTCCTGTTGTTTCTTCAGCGTCCAGTCCCTGGGCTGCTGCAAAATATACCCTGGCATAAACACAAGATAGGCTACCACCAGCAATGCCCCCAGCCCTCCCAAAATTCGCTCCCGCTTTCCCATATGCCGCCCTCCTTCTTTGGTATCCTATGATTTGTCGTCTCCCTTCATGCCCATAGGAGGAGCAATAACGTAAAGCATAATCTCCAGAATCTGACCACCGCTTTAGATTTAGACGGTATTGATAAGAAGGCTGTATCCGTCAGCCTTTGCCAGGACCTGATTTGATCAAAACATATTCGCCTGGGAGGATAGACCTAAAACGCTCCCCTAATGGCACTAGCCCAATAACATAAACTTTTGCTGTTTGGGTGTGTATCGTATGCCCGAAAAAAAAGGAGCCTTGCCAAGCAAAGCTCCTTGCGAATCCGTCCGGTAGTTGCGATATGAGGACTGCCCTATTCCTCAGTTCGCGATTTGAAGTAAATTAGTTCTGTGTTTTGGTTTGGAGGAAAAACAATGAAGATTACTGCTCTTGACTCCGGACGGCGAAACTATCTTTTATTGATATTATATTAGCACTACTTAATCCAGTATGCAATAGTTTTGAAAGAAAAATTCTCATTTTTCGTAATAATTCATAGTTTGGAAACATTTTTTCTCGAATGGTAGCGTCCGTGCGCAAAAGGCATATTCCAGGCGGTTCATTCCATGCCCCCAAGCCCGACTTGGACAAGACAAATTGTGAATACTACCCACTTCCCCAGGGCTAAGCCATTGGGTCGGGAAGGGTACTGCAATGGGCAGGGTGAGCTTGTTTGAAGAAGGTTAAAATGCCGGTGGTTTTTTCATTCTTTGCACAGGTGGTTTATTATAGCTGGACTATAAAAACCGCACTGTCCAACTCCAGGTGTTATTGGGGTATACCTCTGGCCATAGTCTGAAAGATTCCCGGCATCTCCCGCAATTCTTGGAAGGTGCCTCGCTGAACGATACGGCCTTTATCCATGACCAGGATCTCATCGCAATTTTGCAAGGTTGTGAGCCGATGGGCCACGGAAATCACCGTAGTACCGCAAGCTTCCTTCATCTTTTCGATCTCTGCCTGGATATGCTTTTCCGATGTATTGTCCAACGCGGAGGTAGCCTCATCCAGTAGCAAAATCCTAGGCTTTTGCAAGAAGATTCGGGCTAGGGCAATCCGCTGCCGCTGGCCACCGGACAAGTTGGCTCCCCCTTCCGCCAATATAAATTCATACCCTCCAGGCAGCTTTTCAATATCTGCCGCGATATTGGCTTTGGCAGCCGCCTCCTTCACCGCCGCCAGGGGAACCGACTCCTTTATACCATAGCAAATATTGTGATACACCGTATCCGCGATTAAAAAGGGCGACTGGGGTACGATGGCCACGTTTTTTGCCAGTGTCTCCCGGGTAATGGTGGAGATCGGCGCCCCGCCCAGGTATATTTCCCCCTGAGCCTGCTCCAGCTTGTCGATCACCTTGATGAGGCTAGATTTTCCACAGCCGCTAGGTCCGGCGATGCCGATAAATGCCCCATCCTGGATGGCCAGGGAAATATCCCGCAGAATCAGCTGCTCCGGCTTTTCCGGATAAGCAAAGCGTAAATCCCGTATAACCACCTGGTTGTTTTTTAGCTGCCCAGAGGCTTGCCCCTGGGTCTGTTGATAGGAAAAATCCAAGGGGAGATCCAGCAGCCGAAAATAATCCTGGGCGAGGACGGTACTTTCAGAGAATTCATCCAGAATCCGATGTAGCTCCCGCAGTGGCCCGGTCAGCTGGGTAAAACACAGGTAAGCCGTAAGCACGGTGCCCACGCTGATGATCCCCCGGGAGGCCAGCAAAACGGAAAGGCCAATGACCAATACGCTGAAAAGAGCCTCGTTGATAAACTTAAGGCAATCGTATATGGCCATGGCCTTGTGATGCCGCATTTCTTTTTTACGAAGCTGCTCGGAACGAGCCGCAATTCGCTCCCCCTCCGTGCTAGCGCTATCCAAGGCGCGGATGGTCTCGATACCGCCCAGCAGCTCTACCATCATCCCATCCATATCCGCCTTGGCCTCCATCAACTCCACCCGGATTCCCTTCTGGGTACTAATCTGCCGCAGCACAATACATGTTCCCACCGGGATTACCAGGATTACCAGAAAGGCAACCAGGTGCGGCAGCTGTGTGAAAATGGTGACGATTGCCGCAAGGCCTGTGGTGACCGCAGGAGCAAAATCCATAAACATCAATTTAATTAGCTTTACCGTGCCTTCCAGGCTCCGGTTCAACCGCCCATGGATATTGCCTGTCAGGTGGCTGCGGAAGTAGGACATGGGCGCCAACAGCAGAGCGGAGGTAGCCTTTTGCCGGGCGCTCTTCTCCGCCTGGGTGGCTGTATCCTCTACGATGAGCCGCCGGATCACCTTGATGACCTCGTTGACCACGTTCACCAGCAAGATGCCCAGCAAAATGGGGATAACCTTTTGAAAGGTGGCATCCCGCTCCCCAAGCACATGGTCGGTTAGATATCCAATGGCCAAAGGGGTAAGCTGGCTCAATACTGCCGACGCCGCCAGGATCGCCAGGATGAAAAAAAAGCCAATTTTTTGTTTCTTTGGAAGCAGGTCGAATACCTTTTTCCACATACGGTCCTTCCCATCTGCTTTCATCCTGATTTTCTCCCCTTCTATTTTGCCGCCCTTGTAATTCTTTGCGGCATTCTACATGCCGGTTCATGCACCTGCACGAAACCGGTTCTCACAGAATCTCCCCTCGAAAGGGCGGCGTATAAGCTTCGTCTGCGGAATCCATCTCCTGGATATAGACCCTGGTAAGCCCCAGGTTTAAGCAGTATTCCACCGCCCGCAGGTATTCCCGTTTGGTCAGGCGGCGGTTTAGGGGCGGGATTGTAGCAAGATAGCAGGGTACGTATTGGCTCATAAGAGAAATCTGCGTATCGGGCGGCAACTCCGCCGCGATAAAGTCCAAGATCCCCCGTGCTTCGTCCACGGAGCCCGGCAATACCAGATGCCGGATCAAAAGGCCCCGTGTGGCAATACCTGCCTCATTCAATTGCAGTACGCCGCACTGGCGCTGCATCTCCAGCACGGCGGACCTGGCAAAGTCGAAATAATCCGCCGCGCCGCTATATCGCCGAGCCGCCGCCTGGCTTACATATTTTAGATCCGGCAGATAGATGTCCACAAGCCCCTCCAGGGTGCGCAAGGCTTCCACCAGCTCATAGCCGTTGGTATTGTAGACCACGGGAATGCGTAACCCCTGGGTCTTTGCCTGTTCCAGGGCCGGCCGAATCACATGCAGATGGGGCGTGGGGGTTACCAGATCGATGTTATGGGCGCCCTTTTCCTGTAGGCGCAGCATCAGCGCCGCCAGCGTCCCCGCATCCATGCTGGGGCCGACAGCACCGTGGCTAATGGTATGATTTTGGCAGAAGATACACGCTAAGTTGCATCCGCAAAAAAAGATGGCTCCCGCTCCCTGGCTACCGCTCAAGCAGGGCTCCTCCCACATATGCAGATCCGCCCGGGCGATCTGGGGCAGGGCTGAGGCGCCGCAATAGCCAACGCCCTGGCTCCTGTCCACGCCGCAACGGCGAGGGCATTGGCGGCAGCCTTGGGTTCCGTTCATGTCCGCTTCCTTTCAGCCTTGTCTGGCCCTCATGACCCGGCGCGGCCCTTCTTTGTTTTTTGTCGGCGGCGCTCTGGATTTTCAGGCACCACCACATAGTCCGCATCCACTACGCCGCGAGCGTCCGCAATGGGCTCCTGTTTGGTCGGCTCTTGCCGCTGTCTGCCGGCCTGGCGGTTTTCCTTGGCCGGCCCTAGGGCTATCGCATTGGATACATACCGCTTTACGCTGAAGGCAAAGCAGGTACCCTTGCCCAGCTGGCTCTGTACGGTGATCTTTTCCCCCAGTTTTTCAATGATAAACTGGGCAATGGACAGGCCCAGCCCTGTGCCGGCGCTACCCCTGGATTTATCCACCTTATAAAACCGCTCGAAGATATGGGGCAGATCCGCCTCGGGGATCCCGCAGCCCGTATCCGTCACGCTGATCATCATGCCCTCCTGGGTTGGCTCCACCCCCACGGTAATGGTGCCTCCCTTTTCCGTATGGCGCATAGCGTTGTCCAGCAGGATGACTAGCACCTGCTCAATCCTGTCCGGATCCGTCAGCCCGTCCACCGCTGCCCGGTCGTCCAATGTCAGATGAATGCCTTTTTGTTCTGCAGCCGCCGTATATCCGCTCACCACGTCGCTGAGCAACTCTTTCATATCCACCCGCATGATCTCGATGTATTCCGTGCCAGCCTGGAGCCGAGACAGGGTCATCATATCCGTGATCAACCGGGATAGGCGCATCACCTCGTGGAGCATGGTCTTATAGTAGCGCTGGCGGGTCTCCTCATCCTTTATCATGCCGTCTGCCAAGGGTTCCAGTAGACCCCGCACCGCTGTAAGAGGCGTGCGTAGTTCATGGGATACATTGGCCACATATTCCCGCCGGGTAGCTTCTAGCCGTTCCATTTCCGTCATGTCCTTAAACAAGCCTACCACCCCATTGCGGGTGCCATCCTCGCTGATCACAGGAGACACGCTGATCCACAATACCTTGTCGCCGCTCATTGGGTAGGTGATGGTCTGTGGCTTCCCGCTTGCGAACACCTGGTCAAAAGTCTCCCATAGCTTGGGATCTTCCACAATATCCTCCCTATGCTCCGCGTTCACCGCCCCAAACATCCGCATTAGGGCGCTGTTGCAGTGGGTCAATGCGCCGCTGCCATCCAATGCCGCTACTCCATCCGTCAGGCTTTGGAGTAGCTGATCCAGCTGACCTTTTTCAAACCGAAGCTGGTATATGGTACCAGAGAGGGTCTCGCACAGGTTGTTTAATGCCCGGGACAGCACACCCACTTCCCCCGGCTCATCCTCATCCAGCCGGATGTCAAAGTTACCCTTGCTCATGGAGATAGCAGCCTCGCTCATGGTGTGCAATGGACTGGTCTCTCGTTTGACCCGGATTACCGTGGCCACCAGTACCACCGGCACCACCACCAGCACTACCCACAGCAGCAGAGAGCTCAAGCGCATGCTGGCGGAATTGACTGCCCCTACGCTTTTTAGGATAAGGACGCCGCCGTCTTCCATGGGTTCTCCCACGGCCAGGATCCGGCCAACTTCAGGCATCTGGGCCTGGTTGGTGGAGACAGTCTCGCCAGACAGCACCGTATCCATCAAGCCTTGTAGCCCCGTTTCCAGGGTCTGTACATCCAACGGCCCAACCGGGGAATTAACCTGAACAATTTTCCCCTCCCGATTGAAGATCAATATGGTAGCATCCGCTGCCTCCATAAAGGAATCGCATATCCGCTCAAACGCCGCGGTTTCCAGGTTACCCTCGCCCCATTCCGCCACCAGCTGCCGGAAGAGGACCGCTTTTGCTTCCATTTCCTCCAGCTTGATGTCCGCGTAGGCATCGCCGATCAAAAAAGCATAGCCTCCCACCATGATGGCGGAGGCCAGCAACATACAAATGGTGAGCGTGACCAGCAAACGCCGGAACAAAACGCTTTTCATCCTTCCTCCACTATTCTACCTCAAATTTATAACCCACCCCATAGATGGTTTTTATGCTCCAATTCAAGCCGGTATTATCCAGCTTGGCTCGAATACGCTTGATATGGGTATCTACCGTTCGTGTTTCGCCGGCAAAATCATAGCCCCATACCCGGTTGAGAAGCTGCTCCCGGGTAAACACTTGGCCGGGATTGGAGGCCAGCATATACAGGATTTCGATCTCCTTGGGGGTACAGATGACGGGTTTGCCCCGCAGGGTCACAGTGTAGCTCTTGATGTCGATCACCAGCTCCTGATGCACCACGCAGCCGTCATCGTTACTCTGCTGCTGCTCGCTGGTACGCCGGAGCACCGCCTTGATCCGGGCTACCACCTCCCGAGGACTAAAGGGTTTTACGATATAATCGTCCGCGCCCAGCTCCAAGCCCAGAATTCGGTCAATCTCCTCGCCCTTAGCGGTCAGCATGATGATGGGGACCCGGGAAGTCTTGCGGATGGCCTTACATACATCCGTACCGCTCATCTCCGGCATCATGATATCCAGGACGCACAGGGCGATCTCCCCATCCAGGGCTTCCACAGCTGCTTTACCGTCGTATACATCCACCGTATCGTATCCCTCGGCTTTCAGATAGATCCCCAGGGATTCATGTACCACGCGATCATCATCGGCGATGAGAATCTTATTGGCGCTCATATTTGCCTCCTATGTCAGCATTCTTTCATTGGGTTATGGCTTGTCTTCTATAAGTATAGCACATCCATCCTGCTTGAAAAGGCCGCCCTGTCCCTTTTTTACAGATTCTCCCCATTTTTTCCACTTACGTCCAGGCCCGGCTCCTCCTTGGCCAAGGTAAAGGCAAACGATACGATGCCATCCTGGCTTTCCGCCCAAATTTTCTCTCCCATACGGGTCATGATCTCGTAAGCGATGGATAGTCCCAAGCCAGTTCCTCCGCCGGAATGGGATTGATCCACCTTATAAAACCGCTCGAACAGATGGGAAAGATCCCGTTCCAGTATCTCCCCTTTGTTGGATACGCGCACCTCCAGCTTTTCCCCCTGATCCTGTACATGTAGGCAGATCGCCCCTTCCCCTTCCCCATGCTTGATGGCATTATCCAGCAAGGCGATGAGCACCTGCTCCGTGCGATCCGGGTTTGCAAAGGCCCTTGGGCAATTTGGGGGCACAGATACCTGCACCTGACAGCCTTTCTCCTTGGCCGCGGCTTCGTAGCGGTCCGCCACATCATATATCAACTCGTCTATCCGCAGCGGCTGTTTCGTCAAAGCCACAGTTCCAGATTGCAGCCGAGACAGCTCCAACAGGTCATCGATCAGCCTGGAAAGGCGCATGGACTCATGGAGAATATAGCCGTAATACCTCGCCTGATCCGCCGGATCTTTCACCAGCCCGTCGTTCAGGGCGTCCGCAAGGCCCCGGATAGAAGACAGCGGAGTACGCAGCTCATGGGACACGTTGGCCACGTAGTCCGTACGGGTCTTTTCCAACCTAGCGGCCTCCGTCACGTCCTGAATCAGCAAAACAGCCCCCTCCATACGGCACTCCTCCGTCAAGGGCGAGAAGGTACAGCGCAAGGTAGCTTCCCCCCTGGGCAGTTCCAGTATTGGCGCTTCCTCGCCGGCCAGCACCGCTCCTAGCCCAGCCTGCAGGCTGGGCCACAATTTAGAGGCCCATATTTCATCTGCCGCCTGTAAGCCCAAAAGTTCCCAAGCCGCTGGGTTTTTCTGCAATACTTGTCCCCGGGCGTCGAAGGCGATAATACCTTCCCGCAGTCCGTTGAGGGTGGAGGCCAGCCGGTTCCTTTCAAATGTCAGGTCTTCGATGGTGGCGGACAGGGTGGCGCTTAGATAATTTAAGGAACGCCCCAGGCTCTGGAGCTCCTGGCTGCCCTGCTCAGGCGCCCGAATGCTAAAATCTCCTCCCGCCATGGCGGTGGCGATATCCTGCATCTTGCGAATCGGCCGCACTACATTGCTGGAAAAGGCATATACAGGCACCGCCATGATGGCCATGACCGCCGCCATGCTGATTACCAGGGCCACCAATAGGCTATTGATGGCCGCCCGCACCTCCCCCAAAGGCTTGATGAGAAACACTGCGCCGATCACGTTTTCGTAGCGACTGTATACTGGCTCGGCTATAATTACGCCTTTGTTGTCGCTGTTGGGCGAATATAGCGCCTGCCCTTCCAGCACATCCGGCAGATAGGTGGAAAACAGCGCGTCTGCCTGTTCCTGCTGGACCTGCTTTGGATAAACCATCAGCTCGCCTCGAGCATTATATACATAAACCGCGGCGTCCCAAATATGGTATCCTGAGCCAATGGCCCGTCCATACATATCCGCGTTGATATAGCCTTGTAAATACTCTGCGGTCAGGCTGGCGATAAACTCCGCCCGGGGCGCCATCTCCTGGGCCTTGATCCTGGTGAATACGGTGCGGCCATAAAAATTGAAGGAAAGAGCCGTTAAGGCCGCGCTTAAAATGACCGTGAGCAGGGTCACGGTCAAAGATTTCCGCAGGATGGTATTTTTCACGGGCTTTATTCTCCGCATTCGAATTTGTAACCTACCCCATAAACGGTCCGTATGCCCCAGCTAACGCCTTCCTGAGGCAGCTTCTGGCGGATGCGCTTAATCTGGGTGTCCACCGCTCGGGTATCGCCAAAGAAGTCATATCCCCATACCTGGGACAGCATCTGCTCCCGGTCAAATACACGGCCTGGCTTAGAGGCCAGCAGATACAGGATCTCCACCTCTTTGGGGGTAAACTGCACCGGCTCTCCATGGATGCGCACGTCATAATTGGAGATGTTGATCTCCAACCCCGGAAAGCGCAGCACCTTTTCCGGCTCCTCCTTGGCCGCGCTAAACCGCCGCAGCACCGCCTTAACCCGGGCAACCACCTCCCGGGCGCTAAAGGGCTTTACAATATAGTCATCTGCGCCCAGCTCTAGCCCCAGGATCCGGTCAATCTCTTCTCCCTTTGCCGTGAGCATGATAATGGGGGTGCGGCTGGTGGCCCGGATCTCCCTACAAACATCCACGCCGCTTTTCTTGGGCATCATAATGTCCAGTATGATCAGATCCGGCTTATAGCTCTCCGCCATATCCGTAGCCTCCTGGCCATTCATAGCGGAGCAATATTCAAATCCCTCATTTTTTAGGTAGACCCCCAGGGTCTCATGGATCATCGGCTGATCGTCGCAGATCAAAATACGTTGCGGTCCTGGCATAAGATCACCTCTTGCTCCCATTTTCCCATATTGGCTTTTTCGCGGCGCGGCCATGCCTACGCCGATTATTCACATCTTTTCTTGTCTCCATTATAATGTTCTTTACCGGCTGACGCAACCTTCCCCTGGTCATTGCCATAATTGTACCCAATTGCGTCATATTCAGGCTGGGTATCCCCCTTGCGCCAGGGCAAGATTGTTCATGATTTCCCGGCTTTCAAATGCCCGCATCTATGCTATAATATTGCCATGCGTACAGATAGATTTTTCCGCCAAATGCTCCCCATTTTTATTTTGCTGTTTTTGTTGCCGGCCCTCTGCGCCGGCTGCGGCAGCCTGCCGGTTTCCGGCCAGGCCACGGAGCAAGCCCTAGTGATCAACGAGATAGTCTCCTCCAACTCGGCCTCCCTCTCCCACCCGGAGCTGGGTTCCCCGGACTGGATCGAACTGTATAACGGCACCAACGCCCCCATCGATCTTTCCGGCTTCGGCTTGAGCGACAATGTGAAGGAACCCCACAAATGGACCTTTCCAGAAGGTACCACCATACCGGCGGGGGGATATCTACTGGTGTATGCGTGTAGCTATACCGGTGAGGACGACGACCTTTTATGCACGGATTTCGGCCTATCTAAAAACGGCGAATCCCTCCTGCTTACCGACGCCTATTACGCCATTTTGCAGCAGGTGGATTTGCCCGCCCTGCTGCCGGATGTTTCCTACGCCCGGGATGATTCCGGCCAATATGGCTATTGTTCCGACCCCACCCCCGGCAAGGAAAATGGCCAGATAGTCTTTTCCTCCGCCGCGGACGCCATCACCGCCGGCACCTCCGACGCCCTCGCCCTTACCGAGTGCATGCCCAAGGCTGGGGCTTGCCTGGCCCCGGACGGCAAGGCCTATCCCTGGGCGGAGCTATACAACAGGGGGGACGCCCCCCTGCTGCTTTCCGACTACTATCTTTCCGATAACATCCACGAGCCCCTCAAATGGCGGCTGCCCGGCGCCACCCTGGAGCCCGGGGCCTATACCACCATTTGGTTTTCCGGCGACGAGGGCAAGGACGGCATCCATGCGGGCTTCCGTCTGGGCTCCTCCGACGACACCCTGGTGCTCAGCGACAGCACGGGCAACCAGATCTCCATCCTTACCTGGCCCATGGAGCAGATCCCGGAGGGGGTATGCGTCCTGCCCGGCGGCCAATATACCGCCCAGGCCACCCCCGGCCAGGCCAACAGCCAAACCGGGCTATTCTACTCCCTAGAGTTTGCGCCCATGGGGGCGGACGCGCCGGTGCGCATCCATGAGCTTTTGCTCCACAACCAATATAGCCTCCGGGACGAGACCGGAGATCGGACCCCTTGGGTGGAGCTATACAACAGCGGCGGCCAGGCGGTATCCCTATCGGGCTGCTATTTGAGCGACGACCCGGAGAACCCCTTTAAATGGGCCTTCCCAGAAGATTCCAGCATACAGCCCGGCCAATACCTGGTAATATTCCTTTCCGGCAAAGATGCCACCGGGGACGCCCTGCATACCAGCTTCCGCCTATCGGATTCCGACGAGGCCCTGGTCTTTACCCAAACCAGCGCCATGGCCCGGGAGCAATGGGATCTTCCCGCCCAATTGGGGGATAACGTATCCATGGGCCTTACGGCGGACGGCACCATCGCCTACTTCACC
>ENA-OZGX01000206-OZGX01000206.1-human-gut-metagenome-genome-assembly--contig:-NODE-206-length-31417-cov-5.290862_pt1 | contig 31417 bp, 25 predicted proteins | sample MGYA00244040_ERZ653674 | MGnify/ENA primary metagenome ERZ653674 (study PRJEB26926, sample SAMN06165232) | human gut metagenome | biome: ENVO:00009003; feature: ENVO:2100002; material: ENVO:00002003... | reverse complement strand
GTCAGATGTGTATAAGAGACAGAGTTGGACCGGGTGCAAAAATACATCGGCGGCAAGGAGGACGACGGGGTCGCCGCCAAGCTCTCCAAGCTGGGCAGCGGCGAGTGGCAGCGCACCGTCTCCCGGACCCGGGAGGGGGTGAAAAAGCTGGCCTTCGATCTGGTGCGCCTATATGGGGAGCGCCAGCGGCGCAAGGGCTTTGCCTTTGCCCCGGATAATTCCTGGCAGCGCCGGCTGGAGGAAAGCTTCCCCTATGAGGAGACCCCGGACCAGCTCACCAGCATCCAGGAGATTAAGAAGGATATGGAAAGCGAGCGGGTCATGGACCGGCTACTGTGCGGGGACGTGGGCTACGGCAAAACCGAGGTGGCACTCCGGGCCGCCTTTAAGGCGGTGCTCTCCGGCAAACAGGTGGCCATGCTGGTACCCACCACCATTCTGGCCCAGCAGCACTATAATACCATCGCCGCCCGCTTTGCCGGGTTCCCGGTAAACGTGGCCCTGCTCTCCCGCTTCAAGACCCCAAAACAGCAGGCGGAGATCCTGGAAGGGTTGAAAACGGGCCGAGTGGATATGGTCATCGGCACCCACAAGCTGTTGGCCCCCGGGGTGCAATTTAAAGATCTTGGCCTTTTAATCATCGACGAGGAACAGCGGTTCGGCGTGGGCCACAAGGAGCAGATCAAAAACCTCAAGCGCAGCGTGGACGTGTTGACCCTCTCCGCCACCCCCATTCCCCGGACGCTGCACATGTCCATGTCCGGGATCCGGGACATGTCCGTCATCGAAACGCCCCCTGCCCAGCGTTACCCTGTGCAGACCTATGTGATGGAATACAGCGACGGGGTGGTGCGGGAAGCCATCCGCAAGGAGCTGGGCCGGGGCGGCCAGGTTTATTTCCTATATAACCATGTGCGCACCATGGAATACTTCGCCGAATATCTCCGGGAGCTGGTGCCCGAGGCCCGGATCGCCTACGCCCATGGTCAGATGGGAGAACGGGCTCTGGAAAAAACCATGCTGGATTTCCTGGAGCGGCAATACGATGTGCTGCTATGCTCCACCATCATCGAAAACGGGCTGGATATGCCCAACGTGAATACCATCCTTATCTACGACGCGGATAAGATGGGCCTCTCCCAGCTCTACCAGCTCCGGGGCCGGGTGGGCCGCAGCGTGCGGCTAGGGTATGCATATCTGTTTTTTAAGCGGGATAAGGCCCTTTCCGAGGTGGCGGAAAAGCGGCTGATGGCCATACGGGAATTTACCCAATTCGGCTCGGGTTTTCGCATCGCCATGCGGGATCTGGAGATCCGGGGCGCAGGTAACCTGCTGGGGCCGGAGCAGAGCGGCCACATGGAGGCGGTGGGCTATGACCTATATTGTAAGATCATCGAGGGGGCCCTGCGGGAAGCCCGGGGAGAAAAACCCCAAAAGGACATCGATACGGTTATGGAGCTGCCCCTGGCGGCCAGCATCCCTCATTCCTATATCCGCCGGGAGACCGACCGGCTGTCTATGTACAAGCGCATCGCCCACATTTCCACCCAGGAAGAGCTCTACGATGTGCAGGATGAGCTGATCGACCGCTATGGAGAAATTCCCAAGCCGGTAGAAAATTTGCTGTTTATCGGCAAGCTCAAGTCGGACGCCCAGCGGGCCTATATCACCCGGATTCAGGTGCGGGATGGAGAGGCAAAGCTGCTCCTAGACCCCGAGGCGCCCATGGACGGCGCCAAGCTCTTCCAGGCCATCCAAGGGTTGGAGGGCGCCCAATTCCGCTCTGGCGAGCAGCCCATTTTGCTTCTGCGTAGGCCTAAGCAAGACGCTGCCGCCATTTGCCGCAGCCTGCCACAGATTGTTTACATGCTGGGCGATTGCATTCAGCCTGAGACATGATATAATGAAAAAGTATGTGGCTTTGCCCATACCCAATACGTTAAAATGGAGAAAAACATGAAAAAGATTTTTGCCCTGACCCTTGCGGCCCTGCTGCTCGTCAGCCTGTTTGCGGGCTGCTCCCTTTCCCCCCAGACTAGTGAGAGCGAAGTTGCCGTGCCGGTGGTAACGGATATCGACCGGGAAGCGGTGGTCGCCACCGTGGGGGACAAGACCATCACCATGGGAGACTATATCGACCTGTTTGACAGCTATGCTTCCTACTACACCAGCTATGGCTACGACATCTATTCCGATCCTGCAGCCCTGGAGGAATTCCAGGATTTCGTCATCGACATCCTGGTGGAAGAGCAGGTCATCGCCTACCAGGCTGAACAGTCCGGCTTCAGCGAGCTGAGCGCCGAAAAACTGGAAGAGGTAGAGACCAAGGTAAACGAGGAGCTGGAATATCTGCTGAGCACCTACCGGCCCCAGGCGGAGGAAGAAGCCGCGGCGGATCCTTCCATCGACGTGGAAGAGCGCACCAAGGAGCTGGTGGAAGGGGAAAGCGAATTTTACACCGGCAAGGCCATGACCTACGATGAATTTGTAGAATGGATCCGGGAGTATTATACCGAAACCGCCATCAGCGAGATGTTCCGGGAGGATGTGCTCAAAGACATCACCGTAAGCGATGAGGCCATCCAGGAGTGGTATGACACCAACCTGGAATCCCAGACCACCACCTATACGGAAAATGGCGGTGCTTACAAGGACGATCAGGAAAGCTATGAAAAATATGGCGGCACCCCTGTGCTCTACGTGCCGGAAGGCTATAGCCGGGTACTCCATATCCTCATCGCGCCGGAAGAGCTGCCCAGCGACGAGTACCAGACCAAGATCACCGATATGGATACCCTAGCCGCGGAATATGGGGAGCTAGCCTTTGACGCTGCCCTCAGCGGGCAGGAGAACCCCCGTCTGGCGGAGATCCTTTCTGAATACCGGGCGCTAGAGTCGGAAGCCAATGCTTTAGAGGATGCCCGGATGGCAGATTCCCTGGCTACAGCCAACGACCTATATAGCCAGCTGGAGGCTGGGGCGGATTTCGCCACCCTGATGATGGAAAACACCCAGGACAATTCCATCCTGAGCTTTGACACCATCGCCTCCAAGGGGCTGTTGATCAGCAACCAGTATGAGAGCGAAGTGGATTGGTCCAAGGAGGTCAAGACGGCCTTTGCCACCCTGCAGATGGGCCAATATAGCCAAGTAATCCAGGATGACGAAGGCTGCCACATCATCTACTACCTGGCAGATGAGCCTGCCGGCCCCGTTGCTCTGGAATCCGTAAAGGATGGCATTTCCGCCCTGCTGCTGGCGGATCTGGAGAACCAGGAGTGGACCGCCATGCTGGACACCTGGAAGAACGACGGCACGGTGGAGATCAACGAGGAGCTGGTACGTTCCTATGGCGCCGCCGCTTAATGCTCAACGGCTTAACCAGTTAATCCAAGGGAAGGCAAACCTGCCTTCCCTTTTTCGTTGCTCGCCATAGGAGCTGGGAGCGGCAGACGGTTCCCCTTCCCAGGCCGGATGGCGCTCTTCTCACCGCTGACGCGCGACCCCATTTGCTCCGTGGATAGGTTTACCGCCCCGTATGCGTCCCCTTCCGGCAGCCGGCTATGGGAAGGCAAGCTGTCTGCACTTTTTGCCATCCCAAAGGCCGCCCCCTCGTTTTTTTCTTGGAAATATGGTATGATTACTTGCAGTGTAGGCGCTGAGCCTACCAGATTTCATGGAGCAAAGGAGACGCATATGCGACTGGATAAATATCTAAAGGTTTCCCGGGTCATCAAGCGACGCACTGTGGCCAACGAGGCCTGCGACCTGGGTCGGATCCAAATCAACGGCAAGGTGGCCAAGGCTTCCGCCGAGGTGAAGGAAGGGGATGTGCTCACGGTTCTGCTGGGGGGCAAGCAATTGCGGTTGCAGGTGCTGTCCGTACAAGAGCACGCCCTCAAGGCGGACGCTGCGGGCATGTACAAGATCCTGGAGGGCGAAGGGTGAAAGATACCTCTGTAATCCTGCTGGCCGCCGGGGCTTCCAGCCGGATGGGCCAGCCTAAGCTAGCCCTCCCCTTTGGGGGCCGCACTGCCCTGGAACATGCCTTGTTGGCCTTTTTGCGTCAGGATGATTCCCCCGTTCTGGAGATCATCCTGGCGGTTTCCCAGGAAACCCAGGACTTGGCCGCCGGGCTGGCCAGCCAATACGGCGCCCTATTGCCCATCCGGATCTGCATGGGGGGCGCAACTCGGGGAGATTCAGTGTTTCAGGCCCTGCAGCTGGCCCAAGGGGACGTGGTATGCATCCACGATGGAGCCAGATGCATGGTGGGCTGGGACGTAATCCAATCCAGCATCCAGGCGGCTCGGAGCCAGGGCAGCGGCGTGGCCGCCATCCCCTGCCGGGATACCCTATGGCTGTCGGATGGGAACGCAACCTTGCCCAGGGAGGGTCTATACGTCGCCCAAACCCCCCAGTCCTTTTCCCGTTCCCGGCTTCTCGCCGCCTATACGGACGCCCAAAAGGCAGGGGTTACCGCCACCGACGACGCAGGCATCTACAGGCGGCTATACGGCCCCGTAACCTTTAGTGCCGGGGATCTTACCAATCAAAAGCTCACCGCCCCCGGGGACGTTCCCTTGTTTTCCGCCCTGCTCTCCCCCCGGGCCTCCCGCATGGGCTATGGGGAGGATACCCACCGGCTGGTAAAGGGCCGGCCCCTGGTGCTGGGCGGGGTAACCATCCCCTTTCACCTGGGGCTGCTGGGACATTCCGATGCGGACGCCCTCACCCATGCCGCCATGGACGCCATGCTGGGAGCCTGCGCCCTGGGGGATATCGGCAAGCTGTTTCCGGATACGGATCCCCAATATGCTGGCGTCTGTTCCCTAATTCTATTAGCGCAGGTTTATCGCCACACCCTGGCCCAGGGATATGTACTGGGCAACCTGGATGCCACCATTGTGGCCCAACAGCCTAAGTTAGCCCCTCATATCCCCGCCATGCGGGCCAAGCTGGCCGCTGCCATGGCCTGTTGCCAGGAGCGGATCAGCATCAAAGCCACTACTCCGGAGGGCTGCGGACCGGAGGGGGCGCTGGAATCCATCACCGTGCGCTGCGTATGCAGCATGGAGGCATTATGACAAAAAAACCAACCATCACCATCGCGCCCCTTTCCATTCCCGGGGCCATAAGCCAAGCTGCCTGGCGCTGCATCCAGCAGGCCGGAGCCCTGTTTTTGCAAACCGTTCAAAGCCCCTGCGCTCAGCCTGTGCTGGAAGCGGGGCTGGCCTTTACCCCCATGGACGACCTCTACGCCTCCGCCCAGGACTTCGATCAGCTAAACCAGGCCATTGCCCAACGGCTCTGTGCAGCGGGAGATGGGGCGGTCTATGCGGTGTGCGGCGGCGGTATGGGGGATGCGGCCCTACAAGCCCTTGCAGCAGCTGCCCGGGCGGCTGGCCTGTCCATTCGGCAGCTACCTGGCGCTGGCTTCGGGCAATGCGCCCTTTGCGCCCTTCCGGAAGCCCTGCCGCTTTCCGGCATGACCCTTTGCGCCGCCTATGGCATGCCCGCCGCTTTGGATCCCTACCATACCCTGTGCATTGAGGATGTGGATACCTCTCTCACCGCCGGGGATGTGAAGCTGGCCCTGGGGGAATATTATCCGGATGAATATCCCCTGTGGTTCTGCGTTCTGGGCCAAGACGGCTACCAGTGCCGGCAACTGCCCTTATTTGAGCTAGACCGGCAACGGGATTACGCTGCCGGCGCCTGTGTAATTTTGCCCCCGGCCCAGCCCAGCCAGCTGACCCGCAAGGGGATAGACGACCTGATGGCGGTGATGGCCCGGCTGCGGGGCCCTGGCGGCTGCCCCTGGGACGCAGAACAGACCCACCTATCCCTCAGGGGTTCCCTCATTGAGGAGGCCTACGAGGTGCTGGACGCCCTGGAGCGGGAGGACGACGACGCCCTGTGCGAGGAGCTGGGGGATCTGCTGTTGCAAATTGCCTTCCACGCCATTATCGCCCAGGAGCAGGGCGTCTTTAACTTGCGGGATGTGAGCACCGGCATTGTAAATAAGCTGATCTTTCGACACCCCCATGTTTTCGGTTCCGTGCATGTAAACTCCAGCAAGGAGGTAAAATACAACTGGGAGCAACTTAAGCGTCAGGAAAAGCACCAGGCTACCGTTTCTCAGGCCATGGAAGCTGTGCCCCGGGCTTTCCCCGCCCTGATGCGTGGCGCCAAGGTGCAAAAAAAGGCCGCGCAAGTGGGGTTTGACTGGTCAGACCCAATGGATGCCATGAAAAAGCTGCCCGAGGAAACCGCAGAACTGCTGGAGGCCATGGAGCGCCAGGACCCTGCCGCCATGGACGAGGAGATGGGCGACCTGCTCTTTGCGGCGGTGAACGTGGCGCGGCTGCTGGGCCAGGACCCGGAGGCTCTGCTCCACAAAGCAACGGAGAAATTTATGGCCCGCTTTTCCGCCATGGAAGCCCATATTATCGCCGATGGGAAGGAGCTTTCCCGCATGACATTGGAGGAGATGGACGCCTATTGGGATAAAGTGAAGGCAGAACAGCAAAAAAATTAGATAGACAGGGCCTTTTTTCTAAAAAAGGGCTTGCCCTGCCGATTAAACCTTGATACAATAGACGAGGATTTTGACCCGATTTACTTTGAACTTTACTAGGAGGTATACCATGAACAAAACCGAACTCATTGCGGCCGTTGCCGAGAAGAGCGCCCTCTCCAAGAAGGATGCCGAAAAGGCCGTGTCCGCTGTTCTTTCTACCATTACCGAGACCCTCAAGGCTGGCGAAAAGGTTCAGCTGGTTGGCTTTGGCATGTTTGAAGTGCGGGAGCGTCCCGCCCATAAGGGCCACAACCCCATGACCGGCGCTGAGATCCAGATCGCTGCCAGCAAGGCCCCTGCTTTCAAGGCTGGTAAGGCTTTCAAGGAAGCCCTCAACTAATCCAGATCTATTTCAAACAAACCGCCTGCAAAGAGCAGGCGGTTTGTTTTATTCGCTTTCACATAAAAAACTGTCCCAGTTTTGCTGGGGCGCGCGAAAAACCTTTCCTATAAGGGATAAGCATAACAACAGAGAAGACAACGCTGGGAAGAGTAAGGCAGGTCCCTTTACAGGTTGTATGGTCAAGGGATACAAACATCTGCTGGTCTGGCGCCTTTTGTGAGCTTGTACCATACATTTGATACTTATAGCTAAGCGGGCACCTTTGGTCAAGGCCCATTCCCCCTCTACCAACTGTATATGCGGCTGCCCAAGCATGCCCTTTTATGGGCGGCAGCATAGAAACTCCTGTCAGTTGCTGCCTCTTCTGCACGTATAGGGCACGTACGAACATAGACCAATACGGTTCTAGGCGTTCAAAAGGGGGACGGTTGTCGGTAGGCACACAAAAACAAAAAAGAGACATGTCTGCCGACATCCCTTCCCCTTGGGATTTTTGTCTCCAACAGCATGCGGTTTGCAGACAGTTTTCTGAACTTTTGGCAAACCATATCCTATAGACCTTTGTTATTGTTTAATTTTTTGTTGACAAATGCATCTCAATCCTTTAAGATAAGAGTAATAATAGTTCTTGTTTTGAGAGGATGTTTCTATGATTTATTCTAGACAGCGCGAGTTGGTGCTAAATGCCCTGCGAGACACCCAGGGCCATCACCCCACAGCGGATATGCTCTATACCCGCATCCGGGAGCAGTGCCCCAACCTTAGCCTGGCCACCGTATATCGCAACCTAAATCAATTGGTAGAGGCTGGGCAAATCGCCCGGGTATCCATTCCCGGCTCCGCCGACCGGTTTGACCCGGTAACCGACGGCCACTTCCATCTGCTTTGTACCGTTTGCGGCAATGTGGTGGATGTCCCCCGTAGCGTTTTACCAGATCTTTCCGGCCCTGTTCAAGCCCAAACCGGCTGCAAGGTGGAAAATTTCGGGTTGATCATGTATGGGGTCTGTCCCCACTGCCAAGGCAATTAACCGTACCCTTTTGAGAGCGTCCAGGCAAGGGACCATGGTTCACGTTTTGGAGAGCTGTTTCCTTTCCTTGGGGTCCTCTAAGTACGGTCAAAAATAGCGGCTGTTGCCGCTATTTTTCCTTATAATTAATACCAGCTGGAAGGGGAACTCAAGTCCGTCCTAACCCGGCCCAGTCTTTCCAGCTGGCCTTAAAATGTCTATAGACGGATTCGTTTCGAAATTCCACCCAAAGGCCTTAAGGTTAGCTGGTTGTCACCACCACTTAGTGCAAAGTAGCTGCAGGATCGTAAGCGATAGGCCCCTTGGATGGTAAGGATCTTTCTGTCGACTTCTTTTTGAGGGAGACTAGGCGCTTTCCCCGCTACATCATCTGGGCGATCTCCGCCCGCAGTACTTTGATGATATGCTTTTCCAAGCGGGAGATATAGCTCTGGGATATGCCCAACATATCTGCCACCTGTTTTTGGGTATATTCCCGACTGCCAGCCAGACCAAACCGCAACTTCATGATCTGCTTTTCCCGGGGTGTCAGCTTTTCCATGGCCAAGCTCAGTAGCTCTTTGTCCACTTCATCCTCTATGTTGCGGCATACCACGTCCGCTTCCGTTCCCAATATATCCGAAAGCAACAATTCATTCCCATCCCAATCCACATTCAGGGGTTCATCCAGCGAAACTTCCAGCTTCAGCTTGCAGCTGCGCCGCAAGTACATGAGAATCTCATTCTCAATGCAGCGGGATGCATAGGTAGCCAGCTTAATCTTCTTACTCGCATCAAAGGTATTAACCGCCTTGATTAGCCCGATGGTGCCGATGGAGATCAAGTCTTCAATGCATACCCCCGTATTTTCAAATTTCCGAGCGATATACACCACCAGCCGGAGATTGCGCTCAATCAGGGTTTGTTTGACCTCCTCCCGACCTTCCAGCAACGCCTGCATCAGCTGGTTTTCCTCTTCCTTGGAAAGGGGGGGTGGGAGTGCCTCTCCGCTGTTGATATAATACAGGGCGCCATAAATATCCACACGTGCATAAAGGCGCAGGAGCAGATCATAAAAAAAGCGATAATCCATAGACTCATTCTCCTGTTGAAATGGGCAATGCCCCCGGTGGGATCAGCGCATCCACATCCTGTAGGGGCGTGGGATTTAGGGCGATCCATGCGTCCAGCGCCACCCCGTTTACTTGCAGGCACTGGGGCTTAAATCCAAACAATACATGCTTTCCTTGAACGGTAGATATGGGAATGGGCACATGTGCCTGTTCCGTCAGGCAGGGCAAATAGGCCACGATCACCGGCAGCCCGCTGCAAGGCTCAAATAGGCTGTTTCCACTATCCACCATGCCTACAAGTACCCGGCGTTTCCCCCCATGGCATAGGATCATCTCCACAGCGCCCGCCTTTTTTCGTCGGAGTATACGCCTTATAGCCCTGGGCAAAAAGGATGCCGCCAGGGCGGTCACCAGGGCGGTGCGCAAGGGAACACCGCCCCATATAGCCCCTTTTGCCAGCTGCCCACCGGTGGCCAGCGCCAGAGCAAAGGCCATGCCCCCCGCCAGAAATGCTGCTGCAAACAGGCACAACACCCCAAGTCCATAGTCTCGCCAATCCCGCGGGGATAAGGCCAGGGTCAGTAGAAGCCCAAACGCCACCTTTGCTACCAAGCAACCAGCCGGCGGCCAATAGGCTACCCACAAGGCATATAGGGCGCCTCCCAGGCAGCCTATGACTGCCCGTCCTACTTGCAGTCTACCTCCTCGCATGGCGGCTGCCAAACGCAGGATGAGCAAATCCATCAGGGCATTATCCAGCAAGAACAACTCGATATACATTTGCCCACCCCCATGGGCCTAATATTAGCATATGGGCCGAGGGAAGATTGTAGAACCAATGCTGCGTATATATGGGAAAAACAGCGAGGGAAAGACCGGCCTCTCAGGTTGACAGGCCACAAAAGGCGTAGCAAAAAAGAAGGCATACCCTTAAGGGTATGCCTGCAAATTACATCGCATCTTCGCTTATATATCCAGCGGATGCTAAGCGACCGGGCCAATCAGGATCAGAGAAGGGTAATACCCGCCCGCTCGCAAATGGCCATGGTCTCCCCATCCCAAATGGAGGACTGCACCTCGCCAATGTGGGCCTTGCCCAGCATCAGCATACACAGGCGGCTCTGGCCAATACCGCCGCCAATGGTAAGGGGCAGCTTCCCTTTGAGCAGCATAGCGTGGAAGGGCAGCTCCCGGCGGTCGTCACAGCCGGCCTTGGTCAGCTGGGCATCCAAGGACTCCGCATCCACCCGAATTCCCATGGAAGAAATCTCCATGGCACAGTCAAGCAGGGCATCGTAAAACAGGATGTCCCCGTTGAGGGACCAGTCGTCATAATCCGGCGCCCGGCCATCGTGGGGCATACCGCTCTTGAGCTTATCGCCGATCCCCTGAATAAATACAGTGCCAAATTCCCGGGTGATAGCGTGTTCCCGCTCCTTGGGGGAAAGCTCTGGATAGCGGTCCTCCAGGGCTTGGGTGCTCACGAAGGTGACCTCCCGGGACAGCTCCGTATTCAGGTGGGGATACCGGGCCCGTACCGCATCCATGGTATCGCATACGCAGCCCACGATAGCCCGGACCGTGGAATGGAGGGTCTCCTGGTTGCGCGTCTCCGGGGTGAGGACCTTTTCCCAGTCCCATTGATCCACATAGACGGAATGGAAATTATCCAGCGTCTCATCCCGGCGGATGGCATTCATATCTGTATAAAGGCCTTTCCCCGGTCGGAAATCATAACGATACAGGGCCATGCGTTTCCACTTGGCCAGGGACTGCACCACCTCCGCATCGCAGCCGGCGCCAGGTATATCAAAGCGTACAGGCCGTTCCACTCCGTTTAGGTTATCGTTCAAGCCGCTTTCCGGCACAACGAACAAGGGGGCCGTTACCCGCTTAAGTCGCAGGGCTCGTGCCAGGCTATCCTGAAAATTCCGCTTGATCAGGGCAATGGCGTCCTGGGTATCATATAGGGTCATGGTGGGGCGATAGCCCGCGGGAATATAGGTTTTGGACATGGAAACACTCCTCTCCATAAAAATTATACGGTGCGATTTGCGGGCCTGAGAAGGTAAATTGAGGTTGGGGGAAAACCATCCCACCTGGAAAGTAGGGAATCTTACAACGCTTTTCCCCGATGGCCCTTAAACCATACCGGCCCTAAAAAAGGCCATATCCTCCCTCACCATGTTCCGGAGCAAATACGGCCTTTGCGATGTTTTCTTTTCGGCCGTCCGCGGATCCCGCCGGACGGCGATCCCCTGGAGGATTCCAGCTGGCTTACTCGTCGTTCCTGCGAAGGAAGCTGGGCAAATCCAGGTTGTTCTTTTCCTTGGGGTTATAGTCGGTCTTAGGCAGATCCTTTTTGGTATAATGGGGGGTTACATCCTCCCCTTCCGGAAGGGGGGATACGTAGTCCGGCTTCCGGGTTCTAGGCCGGTTGATCCAGGAAACGGTCTGCAATTCCTCCTCCTGGCCCCGGTTCTTGGTTTCCCCGACGGTTTTGCCGGTGCGCTGCACGGTTGACTGCTTGCCGCCAGCCTGCTGAGCGGGCGTCTGCTGCTCCCCCTCAAAGCCGGTGGCAATTACCGTGATGCGCACGCCTTCGCCCATCTCCTCGTCGATACCCGCGCCCCAAATGATGTTGGCTTCCGGATCCGCATATTCCTGAATGATGGAGGCTGCCTCGGACACCTCGTGGATGCCCAGATCGCTGCCACCCGTAATGTTGAGCAATACGCCCTTTGCGCCGTTGATGGTGGTCTCCAGTAGGGGGCTGATCACAGCCTGTCTGGCCGCCTCAGATGCACGCTTGTCCCCAGTGGCGGTACCGATGCCCATGTGGGCCATGCCCCGTTCCCGCATGATGGTGCGCACGTCCGCAAAGTCCAGATTGATCATGGCAGGCACCGCAATCAGGTCGCTGATGCCCTGGATGCCCTGGCGCAGCACATCGTCCGCAATGCGGAAAGCCTCCGCCAAGCTTACGTTGCCCACCGTATCCAGCAGCCGGTCGTTGGGAATGGTGATGAGGGTATCCACGTTATTCTTTAGGTTGAGAATGCCGTTTACCGCATTATTCATGCGCACCTTCCCTTCAAAGGCGAAGGGCTTAGTAACCACCCCGATGGTAAGGATGCCCATCTCCTTAGCGCATTCCGCCACCACCGGCGCCGCGCCGGTACCGGTACCGCCCCCCATGCCTGCGGTGATAAATACCAGATCCGCACCCCGCAGGGCTTCGGTAATGGAATCCCGGCTCTCCTCGGCGGCCTTGCGGCCAATCTCCGGATCCGCCCCCGCGCCCAAGCCCTTGGTCAGCTTTTCACCGATCTGGATCTTCTGGTTGGCCCGGGAAAGATAAAGGGCCTGCTTATCCGTATTGACCGAGATAAATTCCACGCCTCGAATACCGTATTGGATCATACGGTTCACAGCGTTATTCCCGGCGCCGCCTACGCCGACCACTTTCAGCTGAGCGAGCTGACCTCTTTCAAAATCCAATTCCAAACCGATCGGCATATTTATCCTCCTAATTTTGTGGTGCAAAGCTATTCTCTAGCTTATTATATCATCTATTTGAAAAAAAGCCTCTTAATTTTTTGAAAATCCCATTTTGAAAGGTCATTCCTTCCAACCTGCCTTCGCCTTCTCCTGCATGAAGCACAAAATCCATCACGGAAAAGGCGCTTGCATAGTTGGGAGAGCTTAAACGGGGCATCCAAGGCATCCGCACTTTAATAGGGATCCCCAGCTCCTTTTCCATAAATTCGCAGCTGCCCCGCATCAAGGTGACGCCGCCGCCAGTCAGGTAAATGGGCAGGCTTTTTGACAGCTGTACGCCCATTTCTTCCATGCGCCCTTTGATCAACTCCACCAGCTCCTTGGCGCGGGCCTCCAGAATATATTGGATGGCCGCGTGCTCCACTCGAAGCGTTCCACCAGAAGGAATGCGCACCGTGTCGATGGAGTCCTGATAATCCAGGGAAAACACATACCGACGCTTGATGCTTTCTGCCGCTGGGCGGGAAATGCCGAAAGCATAGGCTAGATCCCCGGTAAAGTGGCCGCCCCCCACGGGAATGGACTCACAGGCCACCAGGGCGTTGCCCCGCAGCACGCTCACGTCCGTATGCCGGGCCCCCGCGTCGATGAGCACCGCGCAATCCATCCGCTCTGCTGGGGGTATTACGAAAAGGCCGCTGGAAAGTGGTACGCCGATATACATATCCGCATCCAAACCCACCTTATCCAGGGAGGCAGAGATCAAGGACTTAAGGTCCTCCTGGACGTAAACATGGCTGACCGGTGCAGATAGAAACGGAGCTGCTTGTCCCATGGGCACCTCAGGCCTGGGGCCAGCCCCCGCGTCGAACTCAATGGGAGTGGAGTGCATCAGGGCGTAGCCCGGGGGCTGTTCAAACTCCAGAGATACGTCGATCAGCTGGTCCACCGTATCCATGGTCACCTTTTTGCCACGGCCGCCCAGCTCCACCCGGCCATCATGGACGATCAGTTTAAGGAAGGGCGCAGGCACACCGATATTCAGATTCCGAACCCGTATCTTTGCTTCTTCCTCCGCCATGGTCAAGGCTTCTACCAGAGCAGTAGAGAACTGCTGGGCATCTAAAAACCGCCCGTCCTTATAACCATCGTATTCCCGTATGCCTGCACCCCGTACCAGGAACCCCTCCCGGCCATCGGGACAGCATATCAGGCAGATGATTTTGGAACTGCCTATATCTAAAATGGCGGTATTTTGCCCCATATATCCTCCAACCTGGCATATATGCCAGGACATGCTTAGAAAATCCGTTTCTTCGTCTGAAATTCTGCCCAAGGCATAATTCCATACGTAAATTTAGCATACCATACCGCCATATTTTACGCAATATCATGGCCGTCTATTTCACGAATTTCTACTGTGGACGCTATTTCCTTAGCCTATCCATCAAAGTTGCTGCCGCCTGAGGTAGCCGGTGGCTGACCTGGCGTTTCCGGGGCGCTAGAGGCCGCAGGACGCTCCTGGGGCGACGGCGTCTGTTGGGGCTGGCCATCCTGGGGTTCCTCGGTATCGGTCTGCTGGGTTGTTTCCTCCTGGCCGGATTCTGGCGTAGGCTCCTCGGGGGGGCTGTATACCGGATCCCCCTGCACCGCCAAGTCGATGGTGCCGCCCTGTAGCCCCATTGCCTCCAAGTGCGCCATGATTGTGGGCAGGTTTGCCAGCTTGCCCTGCAGGTCATCGGTTTGTCCCAGATGAATGGTATAGCCATCCTTGGATTCAAGGTTTACGCTTAACGGCTGGGTCATATCCAGGCTCCTCATATCCTCTGCCAGGCCTGCTTCCTCCAATGCCTGTATCACGGAGACCAGGATGTTGCTGTAAAAGTCGCCGGACTCCCCCAGCCGCTGATTCACTTGAAACCCGGTGGAACCCATGCCGAACACCTCCAACAGGTCTCCTGGGCTCTTTTCAATGGAGATCACATAGCCTTCCGCATCAATGATAGCATAGCTGCCACCGCCAGCAATGGCAGCGATGGGCACCCGCTCCTCAATGCGAATGAGCAGCCTGTCCGGGTACAACCGCTGAATGGTTGCATCCTTTATTTGAGGATTTTCCAGCAGCCGCGCCCGGGCCTCGCCGGTGTTGACCAGCAGGATATGTTCCCCCACGTTGATACCCGCCTGGCTCAGGACATCCGCCCGCTGGATGGTGGTATTGCCTTCCACCTCAATCCGCTGGATCAAGAGCCAATAATACAAGGTGGCCAAGATACAGGCCATCAGTACCAGGCCACAGAACATGACACCCTTTTCCACGGTGCTTCGGGAAACTCGGATTTTTTTTCGAGGTCTGGGTTTGGCCTTGGAAAGATCCACCAGCTCCAGTTCCTTTTCTTTTTTACCCCTGGCTCCGCCTTTTTCCCTTCTATCCTTAACTTTATCTTTTTTATCTTTTTTCCGCCGCCATTTTCTCTTTTTTCGAGCGGATACTTCCTCCTGGGGAAACAGATCCGGAATTTCTTGGGTCTGCTCCTCCTCCGCCTGCTCCTGGGCGGGTGGTACCGCCTGAACCCATGACAGGGTCGTAGCTTCTTCCTCCTCCCCGCCGGGATTTTCCGGCGTCTGGGTATCCGCCGGCTGTCCTTCTTCCGGGGCTGGGGCTGGCTGGGGCGCTTCCACAAACTCGATGGAGGAAAAATCCTCCCCATTTTCTGCTTGTCCTTCCTGTCCATGGGTAGGAGCGCTGTAGCGGGCCTTAATCTGCGCCAGGTCGATAGAAGGGCGTAGGGGATCCGGGGCGGCTGGCTTGAGCCGCTCCTTTCCCTTACGCCTGTTCTTTCTCCGATCCATGGCCCTTACAGGTTCTCCTCTCTGGTAATATGCGCGCCCAAGGCTCGCAGCTGTGTATCCAATGCCTCGTACCCACGGTCGATAAGATCCACCCCGTATATGGTGGTAATCCCCCGTGCTTTAAGCCCCGCTAACGTTAGCGCCGCGCCGCCCCTTAGATCCCTGGCCGTGACCTGTGCTCCCGTAAGCTCCTCCACACCCCGTATCACTGCGGTACGATCTTTTTGGGTATATACCGCGCCCATGCGCATCAATTCCGGCCCGTGCTTGAACCGGTTCTCAAATACGTTTTCTACGATCATACATGCCCCCTGGGCCACGGTAGCCAAGGCAAAAAATTGGGCCTGCATATCCGTAGGAAAGCCTGGATAGGGCAACGTCTCGATGAGTCTGATCTCCTGCAGGCGGTCTGGTCCCTGCAAGGTAATGGATTCTTCCCGGCAGTCTATCTTGCAACCTGCTTCCCGTAGCTTGCTCAACATACTACCCATATGCTGAGGTCGCACATTGCTTACCCTTACTTCACCGCCAGTGATAGCCGCGCCGCAAAGCAAGGTGCCCGCTACGATTCGATCCGGCATAACGGTATGCTCCGCTATGTCTTTGGGCGCTGTTCCTCCCCGAATCCGAATATTCGAAGTACCCGCCCCGCTTACATCGCAGCCCAGGGCATTGAGAAAGGTTTGTAGATCCTCTGTCTCCGGCTCTCGGGCCGCATTGCGGATATAGGTATCTCCCTGGGCTGCCACCGCCGCCATCATGATGTTTTCCGTGGCCCCAACGCTGGGATAATCCAGATGGATTTCGGTTCCCTGCATGTTGGTTCCATCGCACAGGATCAAGCCGCCCTGCTCCCGGATCTTTACCCCCAGGGCACTTAGGCCGCTCAGGTGCAGATCAATGGGCCGGTTGCCGATTTCACATCCGCCAGGATAGGTACATATTGCCCGGCCAAAGCGGGCCAATAACGGACCCAGCATAAAAATAGACGAGCGTATTTCCTTGGATATGCGCTGTGGCATAGTATAGGCGGATGTGGTCGCCATATCCAAGCGCAGCGTTCCATCCGCCTCCCAGCGGTAGTCTGCGCCCAGTTCCCGCAGGATGGCCAGCATGTTTTCCACATCCCGCAAGCGGGGGCAATCGTGCAGCCGTACCTGGCCAGGGCAAATCAAAGCTGCCGCCAATATGGGCAGCGCTGCGTTTTTTGCACCGGACACCCGCTGGCTGCCATACAACGGATACCCGCCCTCCACCATGAATGCTGCCATTCAATGCTCCTCTCCCGCCGCCCATGCCTTCCAAATGCGGCACATTCCATCTTATGCAGGAGATTGCAGTTTGTGCAGCCCAATTGGATATCTCAGCTGAATTCAATGTCCCGGGAAATGTTCAACAATATCCCCACCGCCATCATGAAAATTACCAGGGATGTTCCGCCCGCGCTGATAAAGGGCAACGTCTGACCTGTAGGTGGCACAGAGCTGGTGGCCACGCCGATGTTGACTGCCACCTGCAAGGCCAGCACCAAGGTGATCCCCCCTGCCAACAGATTGCCAAAACGGTCCTTACACCGGGCGGCAATGCGGATGCCCCGCCATATAACGAAAAAATATGCGCCCATCAGTAGGACACACCCTACAAAGCCCAACTCCTCCCCGATGATGGAAAAGATAAAGTCGCTTTCCCCATAGGTAAGGAAGCGGAGCTTTTGGGTGGAAAAGTTCAGGCCCTTGCCAAACAGGCCGCCGTTGCCCAATGCGTACAAGGATTGGATCAACTGATAGCCGCTGCCCAGTGGATCCTTCCAGGGATCGGTGAAAATGGTGAGCCGGGCCCATCGATAAGGCTGAACTGCCGCTAGCACCAGGAAAAGTGGGATCATCAGCATACCCAGGCCGAACAGATGCTTCATAGAGGCCCCGCCGATAAATAGCATTACAGCCCCGATCAGTAGCACGATCATGGCCATGGACATATTCCGCTGCATCAGCAGCAATGCCGCCAAAGCTCCCATGATGATCAACATAGGGACTACGCCTCGGACAAAGTCCTGCATTACCTGCCCATGGGACGCCATAAAAGAGGCCATATATAAAATCAATACAAACTTAGCCAATTCCGAGGGCTGGAAGGAAGGCAACGGCCCGATTTTCAGCCAGCGTTTTGCGCCGTTTAGCTCCTGCCCCCAGAATATTACCGCGATCATCAGCAATATGGTCACCACCAAGGCAATCACCTTCAGCTTTTCTAAATGCCGGTATTGGATGCGGGACATAATATACATACCCACAATGCCGATCAACAGATATTGCACCTGGTTTCGCAGATAGAAAAACCCATCGTGGTTGGTGGTGGAGCTGTATTGAGCAGAATAATAGCTGGCAGAAAACATCATTACCAGCCCGAAGGCGGATATGCCAAGCACAGCGATATATAGCCAATGGTCCATTTTGCCAGTCTGGGTTTTATATCTTCGTTCCATGCTTTCCGCCTCCTTCCCTAAAAATCACAGCTGGTTGACGATGGCCTTAAACATATCGCCCCGCTGTTCATAGTTGTCGAATTGGCCCCAACTAGCCGCCGCAGGGGACAGCAACACCGTATCTCCAGGCGCAGCCAATTGGCCGGCCCGGCGGATCATCCCTTCAAAGTCCTTTCCTTCATAAGTATAAAATGCATCAAAGCCGGTTTCCACTGCTGCCTTTTGGATGGCGGGGATATTGCAGCCTGAAGCCAACACTGCCTTGACTCGGCCACCAAAGGCTTGAAACAGGGGCTTAAAATCGCTATGCTTATCGTAGTTGCCCACCCCCAGCATCAAGACCGTAGGCCGGTCCATGGCCAATACCGCCTTGATGGTGGAATCCGGGTTGGTGCCTTTGGAATCATTGATATACCGGACCCCCGCCACCTCCCGGACGAATTCGATTCGGTGCTCCACCCCCGGAAATTTCTTTAGACCCTGACATACCGCCTCCGGGGCTAGGCCCATGCAAAGGGCCAGGGTGGCGGCGCACATGGCGTTTTCCAAATTGTGGGCACCTGGAATCTGCAATTCCTTGGGCTGGATTAAGGGGATCTCCCGTCCATCCAACCGGAAGATCATACGCCCATCCTGTAGGCACATGCCTTCCTCCAATGCCTGGGCCTGGGAAAAATATACCACCCGGGCCTTGGTGAGCCGGGCCATATCCCGCACCACCGGGTCGTCGTAATTAAGCACGGCGAAATCCTCTGGTTGTTGGTTTTCAAAGGCGCGGCACTTGGCGGCCACATAGTTTTCCATCCGATTCTCAAACCGGTTGAGATGATCCTCGCTGATGTTCAGCATGCCCATGGCATTGGGTCGGAACCGCTGGATGCTCTCCAGCTGCAATGCCGCCACCTCCGCCACCACATAGTCCCCGGGCCGGGTGTTCTTGGCCTCCTGGGTGATGGGTACCCCGATGTTGCCCAACACAAAGGTGCGTTTCCCCGCCGTCTGGAATAGGGCGCCGGTCAAGGCGGTGGTGGTTGTTTTTCCGTTGGTGCCGCTAACGCATACAAACCGCGTCTGGGGATCGCAATATCGGTAGCCCAGCTCGATTTCCCCGATCACCTCCGCCCCCAGCGCCTTTGCCTTCTTGGCAAAGGGGGCAAAAATAGGGATCACCGGGCTTAAAACCACCAGGTCCTGGCCTTGTACCAGCTCCATAGGATCCTGGCCCAGGGCGTCTTTATACTCTATGCCTGCCAACTGTTCCTTTAGACCCGGTATTTCCTTTTTCATGTCGTTTATGGTGACCTGATAGCCGTTTTCCCAAAGCAGCCGCGCACTGGCCACGCCGCTTTTCGCCATGCCACACACCAGAGCGGTCCTGCGCCCGTTCATAGCTTATCCTCCTATGTTTCCAAAGGTTATATTATAAGGCCGTCTGCCTATCCCATCAAAAAAAGCCGTCCGGTAACAGTTTCAGGGAGTTTGAGACAAGGAGCCGCGTCCTGTCTCAAACGCCTTGAACCCGCCTGCCGTGCCAAGCGCCAAAGAATCACGGCTATACGGTACCTGCCACCGAGCGGCGAATAAAAACGCTGGTTATTGGGCTTGTCCTAGGATTGCCCGTTTTCTATTGAAAGGCCAACAGGCAGATGAGACACAGGATCGTAGTCACGATCATATATACGGAAACGATCCGGGTCTCGCTGTAGCCCAACAATTCAAAATGATGATGTAGGGGCGCCATTTTGAAGATCCGCTTTTTCCGGGTCTTATAGCTGCCCACCTGTAAGATTACAGATACGGAACTGGCCACAAAGCAGGCCCCCATAATGGGCAGCAAAAGCACCGCCCGGGAGAAAATGGCCATTACCGCCACCGCACCGCCCAGGGCCAGAGAACCGGTGTCCCCCATGAACACCCGGGCTGGATAGCTGTTATATCGGAGAAAGCCCAGGCACCCCCCGGCCACCGCCGCAGCAAATACACCCATGGATTGCAGCTCCGCCGCGTATTGGGTTTGCTGGGCCTGGGCCATTTCGCCGGGGTTTTTCATGGCCGTCGCCAGATACAGGAAGATCACTCCCATAGTCAGGGAATAGATCAACGTCACCCCAGAGGAGAGCCCGTCCAGCCCATCGGTAAGGTTCACGCTGTTTACCGTGGCGATGATCACGAACATGATGAAGGGGATATAGAACGCCCCCAGGTCCCATTCCAGGCCGGAAAAGGCCAGATAGATTTTAGGGCCGATAAAGGGGCTCTTGTAAGCATAGACCGCCACGATGGCCGCAATGAGGAACTGGGCGATGATCTTCTGGTAGGCCCGAAGCCCCACGGTATTTTTGCAGCGCACCTTTAGGAAATCATCCAGGAAGCCCACCAAGGCAAAGCCTACCGTGCACAGCAGCGCAGGCAACACCAGCTCCGTTGCCGAAAGGGAAAACGCCAACGTGCCCGCCAGGATGCCAAAGATAAACATCAGTCCACCCATGGTGGGGGTACCCTGCTTGGTGAGGTGGCTTTTCGGACCCAGCTCCCGCTCGCACTGGCCGAATTTCAGCCGCTTGAGCAGGGGGATCAGCACCGGCCCCAGCAGGATGGTCACGCCCGCGCTCAGCAGCAGGGCGTATATCATGTAACGCATGGATTACCTCCGTCTGCGGATCAATCGGTACCCAACAGCTCCGCTACGATCTCTTTTTCGTCAAAGTGGTGTTTTCCGCCGTTGATTTCCTGGTAGTTTTCATGGCCCTTGCCTGCCAGGATGATCACATCGTTTTTGCGGGCGTTCTCCAGGGCATAGCGGATGGCCTCTTTGCGGTTTTCGATGATCACATGCTCGCAACCGCTTTTCAGAACCCCTTCTTCAATATCCTGTATAATGGCCATGGGATCTTCGCTACGGGGATTATCCGAAGTCACAATGAGGAAATCACTGTACCGGCCGGCCACTTCCCCCATGATGGGCCGCTTGGCATGATCCCGGTCGCCGCCGCAGCCAAATAGGGTGACCACCCGGCCTGCCGCAAAGCCCCGCACGGTCTTAAGCACGTTCTCCAAGGCGTCAGGGGTGTGGGCATAGTCCAGCAGTACGGTAAAGGCGTGCTTGCCTGTGGGCAAAGGCTCTAACCGGCCGCTGACGCTCACCATGTTCTCCAGGCCGCTCTTGATGGAATCCAGCGACCAGCCCAGGCTCAGGGCCACCCCCGCCGCCCCCATTGCGTTGAACACGGAGAACAGGCCGGGGATGGGGATATTCAGCCGGGAAGTGATGTTTCGGTAGTGTAGGTCAAACTGTACCCCACGGGTGGTGATGTCGATTTCGCTGGCGGTGATGTCCGCCTGCTCCCGGATGCCGAAGGTCATCACAGGCAGGTCCAGGCCCGCCAGCAGCTCCTGGGCATGGGAATCGTCTATATTGACCACCGCCTTATCGCTCTGGTAAAACAGCTGCTTTTTGGCGGCCAGATAATTGGCAAAGGTTTTATGATAGTCCAGATGATCCTGGGTCAGGTTGGTAAATTCCCCCACCTGGAACTGGATGCCATGGACCCGCTTTTGATCCAGGGAGTGGCTGGATACCTCCATAATCACCACATCCACCTGCTCGTCCTTCATCTGCCGGAAGATCCGTTGCAGATCCACGCTTTCCGGTGTGGTGCGCTCGGTATCGATGATAAAATCGCCGATCATATTCCGAATGGTGCCGATTAGGCCCACCTTTTTCCCCATCCGCTCTGCGATAGCCTTGAGCATATAGGTGGTGCTGGTTTTTCCGTTGGTGCCTGTGATGCCGATAATGGTCATACCCTTGGCTGGATAGCCATAGTAGCCTGCCGCCATTTCCGCCATGGCAATGCGGGTGTTTGGCACCAGCACCTGAGGAACCGCAAGGGGCAATTCCCGCTCCACCACCAGCGCAGCCGCGCCCTGCTCCACCGCCTGGGCCGCATAGGCATGCCCATCGGCAAAGGTGCCTACGATGCAGCAGAACACATCCCCTGCTTTAACCTTGCGGGAATTGTATTGTAGTTCACCCACTTCCACGTCCTGCCCCAGTAGCTTGTGCTCTGTCGGCTTTGCCAGTTCGCTCAATCGCATGTCTCTCTCTCCTTCGTGGGCGCAACCCGCCCTATTCCTGGGGTCTAGTCCTCTTCTTCGTCGCCTGGCAGGGTGGCGGTGGCAGCATTTTCAAACTCCACCAGCACCTCTGTTCCAGCCTCCACCTTGGTGCCTGCCTCCGGCACCTGCCGGAAGGCGATACCCGTCTGATCCGGTGGGTCGATACGGATCTCCAGCCCCGCCTCATCCAGCATATCCTTCACCCGAAGCCGGGTTCGGCCCAAAACATTGGGTACTGTCACCTGTTCCGTTTCCGTTTCGGTGATGATCTCGCCGGTATTGGCAGTGTATAACAGCACTTCGCTACCCTTTTGCACGATCTCGTTGGGAGCCGCCACCTGTGCAGTCACTGTATCCGCCGTATCGTCCTGATAGACCGCTTTAAGGCCATTGGCCTCCAGGGCTGTTTTTGCATCTCCGATGGTCATGCCCACTAGATCCGGTACGCTTACGGTTTCTGCCTGTTCGGTAGGCAAAAATCCCGAATGCCGTAGGGTTTCCTCCAGCACCTGTTTGACGAAAGGCGCTGCCACCGTGCTGCCAAAGATGGTACCCACCTTAGGCTCATCCACTAGGATCAGGCATACATATTCCGGATCGTCCGCCGGCGCAAAGCCAATGAAGGAGGCGATCAGCTTGCCTTCGGCGATCTTGCCGTCCTCATATTTCTGAGCGGTGCCGGTCTTGCCGCCCACCCGGTAGCCGGGTATGGCGCCATTTTTGCCGCTGCCCTCTGTTACCACACTCTCCAGGATGGTGCGCACCTTGGCGCTGGTCTCCTCGGAGATTACCCGCCGTACTGTGGTGGGCTGGTTTTGCAGAATCACCTCTCCGCTTTCGCTAACGATGCGGTCCACCACATAGGGCTGCATCAACTCCCCGCCGTTTACCGCCGCGCATACGGCGGTGACCAGCTGGATAGGAGTCACAGCGATACTCTGGCCAAAACCGATACGAGCCAGGGTATTGTCGTTGATATACTTTTGGTGGGTCACGATACCGCCGCTCTCCCCGGAGATGCCGCTGCCGGTGGTGCTTCCAAAGCCAAAGCCGTAGATGTAGTCATAAAAGGTTTCTACCCCCATGGCCAAGGCCATCTGCATAAAGGCCGGGTTGCAGGAGTTCTGCACCGCCTCGATCAATGTCTCGCTGCCATGTCCCCCGTCCTTCCAACACTTGATCCGCTCATCGTTGACCACATAGGAGCCATCGCAATGATAGGATGTGGATTCGTTCACCGTGCCGCTGTCCAGGGCGGCTGACAGGGTGATGATCTTAAAGGTGGAGCCGGGTTCATAGCTGTCCGCCACCACACGGTTGCGGCTGAGGGAATTTAGCAGGGACATATCGTCCCGGGGTGGATCATTGGGATCGTAGTCCGGCTGGGTGGAGATGGCCACAATCTCGCCGGTCTTGCACTTCATGATGATCCCCTGGGCGGTCTCCGCCTGGTTTACCTCCAAGGCCTCTTTGAGGGCCTTTTCCAAGAAGGATTGTATAGCGCTGTCCGTGGTAAGTACCAGGTCATAACCGTTTACCGGCTGGATAATCTCCTGGGCGCCATAGGCTAGGGCCTGGCCCGCGCCGTCGGTTTCCGTAATCATACGGCCGTCTTCCCCAGCCAAGTATTTATCAAATTTCTGCTCCAGGCCGCTCTGTCCCACTCCATCGATGGTGGTAAAGCCCAGTAGCTGGGAAAACAGGCTGCCGTTGGGATAGTAACGCTTGGAATCGATAGCCGTATAGACTCCCGGTCCCAGCTGACGGCCGTTGAGCACATCGATTACGTCCCGCTCTACCTGCCGCTTGAGGATGACCTCTCTATAGTATTCACCAGCGCTGTTGGTCTTCATGACCTGCTGCAACACATAATCGTAATCCATTTCCAGGATCTCGGATAGCTCCAGGGCAACCCGTTGCCGGTCGTCGGCATATTTTTCCTGGCTCATCAGCGCGGGATTCAATAAAACCTTATAAGCCGTACCGCTTTGTGCAAGAACCACCCCGGAAGAATCGCTGATGGTTCCCCGAGAGGCGGTCAGGGAAGTATCCCTGGTCTGCTGGTTAGAAGCCAGCTCCCGCAGCTCCGATCCGCGGATTAGCATAAACCAAGCCAAGCGCAGGATCAGCAGGAAAAAAATCACCGCCACCCCTGCCAGGGTGATCGCCAGCCTTTTTTTGCCGGATACCCCTGTATTTCCCAACAATTATCACCTCCGCGGCCCTATTTGGGGGCCGCTTGGCCTCCGGATAGGGATGGTTCCGTTGCTTGGATGCGGACGATCTGATCCGCCTTGGGATAGCCCATGCCCGCCTCCAGTGCCGCTTCCCGGGCTTCATCCAGGCTCACGGCTGCATTGAGCTGTACGTTTAGGATGTCGATTTCCCGGTTGCACGCTACGATCTGATCCCGGATCTCGTTAACTACGGCATATTCCTGACTGATAATAGCATAGCGTACCAGCAGGATGATCAGCAGCGCCGCTATGGACAACACCCCCATGGTGGAAAAAAGCAGCCGCCCTGCATCCACGTATATACGGGTTTGCGGCTTGCGGGCGATCCGGGTAACCCGGGGACCCGCAGGCTGCCGCGCAGCGCTCCCAGGCGCAGGCATAGCCTCCCCATATGGCTCTGCGGCGGGACAAGCTGCCCCTTGGACATACACCCGGGTACGGGGTGCATATCGCAACTGGCTTTCCGTCTTTCTTGCCGCTATTGCCATGTGTATTCTCCTTTTTTGCAGGTTATAACTTTTCTATACCCCTAAGCTTAGCGCTACGGGAACGGGGATTATATTCCAATTCTTCCGGCCCCGCCACCAGGGGTTTTTTCGTAAGGATCCGTACAGTTGGCTTTTTGCCGCATGTACAAATGGGTGCCCGTGGATCGCAGGTGCAGGGATGTTCAAACTGCCGAAAGGCATTTTTTATGATCCTGTCCTCGAGAGAATGGAAGGTAATTACCGCCATGCGGCCGCCCGGACTCAACAGGTCGTGGGCCTGGCTTATAGCCCGATCCAGGCCGTCCAGCTCCCCATTTACCGCGATGCGTAACGCCTGAAAGGTACGTCGGGCAGGATGAGGTCCCTCCCGGCGGTTTGCTGCGGGGATGGCGTTTTTAATGATCTGGGCCAGCTCCAAGGTGCTGGCAATGGGCTTTTGCGCCCGTGCTCTCACAATGGCGCCTGCAATCCGCCCCGCATAGCGTTCCTCGCCATAGTCCCAGATGATCCCTTTTAAGGCTTCCTGGGAATATTCGTTTACCACCTGATAGGCGCACAGAGGTGCGCTCTCATCCATGCGCATGTCCAGGGGCGCATCTTCATGATAGGAAAATCCTCGCTCTGGCGTATCTAGCTGATAAGAGGAGACCCCCAGATCAAGCAAAATACCATCCACCTGATGAACCCCCTGCGCTGCCAGCAGGGCAGGCATATCAAAAAAGTTGCCCTTTACTGCCTGAAACCGATCTCCATAGGGCGAGAGCCTTTCGGAAGCTGCCTGGATGGCCGTGCTGTCCCGGTCAATCCCGATGAGGCGGCCTTCTGCGGGCAGATGGGAAAGTACAGCTTCTGCGTGGCCGCCGCCGCCCAGCGTGCCGTCTACAAATATACCGCCGCGCTCTGGCGCCAACAGGTCCAACACCTGCTCCACCATAATGGGGATATGATGAAAGGGCGCCGTCATATACCCAGCTCCGCCAAATATGCCAGCGCATCGGTTTCCATATCCCCTTGCGCCTTCTCCTGCCAACGCAGCCAGCGATCCTGGCTCCAAATCTCGATCCGATTTCCCATGCCGATCAAAACCGCTTCTTTATCGATGCCGGCGTATTGCCGGAGACTGGCGCTAAGCAGCACGCGACCCTGCTTGTCCAGCTCGCAGTCGCTAGCGCCGGCAAACATCATCCGCATGGCGTTTTGCGCTTTTACATCGGAAATAGCTACCCGCTTAAACCGCTCCAGCATATCGTTCCACACACCCATGGACATGCCGAAAAGACACCTTCCATCTCCTCCCCCAGACATATCCCGGGTGATGACGATGGTGTCTCCCAGATCTTCACGCCATTTGGCCGGAATAAACACCCGTCCCTTGGCGTCCACGCTGTGTTCAAAGGAACTAATTAGCACCCGCGCGCCGCCTTTCTGCCTTGCATGGCTTGCTCCCTGGGGAAGCGTCCATGCCTCCATCCCCCTATATCAGGGCAGGGTATGCCATTTCACTGTAGGATTATTATAGCATTCTATTCACCACTTCGCAACACCTTGCTCCACTTTTATGTTTCTTTTATGCTTCAGCACTAGCATTTTTAGCTTTTTTCAGGTCTTAGACAGGTTATGGCTGCGACTTTCTTCTCCGTTCTTCCATGCTGGGCGCAAAAAAACACCGCAATATACCATTGGTATATTGCGGCGATCCCGCATATTATCCTGGCCTGCCAGCCGTGCAGTTAGTCCTCTTTCTCCTCCTCGTCCTCCTCGCTTGGGGTGGGCAGTTTTTCCACCAGGGCCTCTTCCACCCGTCTATCCTCCATGCGCTTCACGTGGATTCGCAAGCCATTCACTTCCACCTCCAGGGTCTCGCCATCTTGGGGAATGGTATGCAGGCAGCTGAAAACCATGCCGCCCACTGTGTCATAGTCCTCATCCTCCGGTAAATCCATGCCCAACGCCTCGCCCAGATCTTCTACCCGTGTGCTGCCATGGACCCGCCACAGGTTTTCACCCAGCTTTACAATGTCCTCCGGTTCCTCGGGATCGAATTCATCGTAGATATTGCCTACGATCTGCTCCAACAGGTCTTCGATGGTGATTACGCCGGCAGTCTCGCCGTATTCGTCAATAACAACGGCGATATGCACCTTGTTATGCTGCATATCCTTAAATAGCTGATCCGCTCGAATGCTCTCCGGCACACAATAGGGTTTACGCATCAGACTTGCAATGTCGCAGGAACGGCCCTCCCCAATGGCCAGTAAGAAATCCCGGGCGTTGAGGATGCCCACCACATCGTTGATATCCTCATCGTACACCGGATAGCGGGACAGGCCGGTCTCTTTAATCAGCTGCAGGATCTCCTCCCGGGTATCTTCCAGTGAAATGGCCTCCACGTCCGGCGTGCGGGTCATGGCATCGCACACGGATACGTCATTGAACTCGAACACATTCTGGATCCATTCCTTTTCATCCGTGTCGATGGTGCCTTTTTCCTCTCCCAAATCCACCATCATGCGGATCTCGTCCTCAGATACGGTCTCATCCTCCGCCTCGGTCTTAAGCCCCAGCAGCCGCAGCATCCCGTTGGTGCTGACGCTCAGCAGCCAAATCACAGGCTTCATCACCACAGCAATGGCGCCCACCACCACTGAAGTGACCCGGGCCACCTCTAAAGGCTTCTGCATGGCGATGCGCTTGGGCACCAGCTCGCCCAACACCAGGGTAAAATAGCTGAGGATAATCGTGATAATCACAATGGAGATGGCGTTGAGGGCGGAGAGGGAAATTTCCTGGAACGCCAGGTCGTTATAAATCCAATCTACAATATAGTCAGAAAAATTCTCCGCAGCAAAGGCGCTACCCAAGTAACCAGCTAGGGTAATGCCGATCTGAATGGTAGACAGGAACCCGGCAGGCTCTTCTACCAATTTCAGCAGGCGGGGGGCACTTTTATCCCCCTCTTCTGCCATTTTGCGCAGCTTGGTAGCATTTAGGGAGATGACGGCAATCTCCGTAGCTGCAAAGAATCCATTTAACAGGATCAAAAAAACCTGTAATAACAATTGACTTGGTATGGAACTCAAAACAATTCTCCTTTTTTCTTAGGCACAGCCTCCCAAAGGGCTGCATAGCAATACGATTTTTTTACACACAAAAAGGCACACCTTGCCACTCTTTAAAAAATGCAAGGTCATGCCCGAAGCCAATATAGGCGTTTGCGCTTAATTACGGCGTTACTTGGACTTTCGCCGCCTTCCGTATCCTCCATGGGACATCCTTTCTCAAAAAATTATATTACGCATATTGTACACGGATATGGCAAATCTGTCAACAGCATCCGCATTTCGGCCCGCAGTCATTGTATGGCTGGCCTAACGCCGGCAGGGCGGCTTATCCAAGCTATAAGGCTATGGCTGCCATACCGTAAGCATTATAATAGTCCAAGGAAGATAGGGCCGCTATAACGCATGCAAAAATAGGCTACGCCTTACTTTCCCAAAGCGCATTTGGAGAGATCCATTGCCGGTAAGGCAAGGGCTTTCCTGGGCGATTGCAGCTGCTACTCCCTTTGTATGCGGGTAATTCGCCTTATCCTTATACCGTCAATTCCAATGAGGGCGTTGTGAAGTTAAGCGCTCGCAGCCAATTAAAATTTTACCACATGCAATGAGCGCAGCCAAAGACTGCGCCCATTGTTATGCTTGTAATATGCAATACAGCTCAATATCAGTCCGCCATGTTAGCCAGCACGCCGGTCTCCTGGTTAAAGGCGTTGATCAGCGCGTCCAGATCATCCGCCTGGGCATGGATGCTCTTCCAGTAATTATCGTCATACCACTGGGCGTTCAATTCGTCCACAGTGCGGCCCTGCTGCTCCACCCAAGTATAGTACTTGAGATTATGAATGCGCTTGCGGGCCTCATAGGTTAGCTCCAACATGGAATCCGTACGGACACCGTGCATGTGCTCGCAGTAATCCCGAGCGGCTTTCAGCTCGGTATAGGCGCCCTGCTGTTCATCCAGTTCGGTAATGCGGCTCTCGTACATAATGGCGCTGTCCGTACCCACCGTAGCCACCACATCGTTTTCGGTAAGCTCGTAGTACTTGGCGAACTTGATGCAGCACAGCACGTTGGCGATGCCGGAAATGCCCAGCAGGGAGAGCTGATCGATGGTAGACTGGGGCACGCCCACTTCTTCCTTAAGATATTTATGGCCCAGTTCGGTGTTGAACAGCCGCAGCAGGTTCTGGCTATCCTCATCGTCAATGGCAATGACCATATCGGTATTCTTCACATTGTGAACCCAAGGTACGTGCTTGTCGCCGATACCCTCGATCCGGTGTCCGCCAAAGCCGTTTTCCAACAGGGTGGGGCACTGGAGGGCCTCGCCCACCGCCAACTTGCTGTAGGGATACTGCTCCTTCAGATAATCGCCGGCACTCATGGTACCTGCGCTGCCACTGGTGAAGCAGGCGCCGGCAAAGCGAGTCTTGTCGGTCTTGATGGACTCATAGGCCTCCTGGATGGCGGATCCCGTTACCTGGTAGTGCCACAGGGCGTTGCCCATCTCCTCAAACTGATTGAAGATCACCACATCCTCCCGGGTGCGCCGCAGTTCCCAGGTCTTGTCGAAGATCTCCTTTACGTTGCTTTCGCAGCCGGGGGTAGCAATGACCTCGCCGGCGATCTTGCTGAGCCAATCGAACCGCTCCTTGCTCATCTCCGCAGGCAGGATGGCCACGGAGGCGCAGGAAAGAAGCTTAGAGTTGAAGGCGCCGCCCCGGCAATAGTTGCCCGTGGAGGGCCAAACGGCCTTGTTATAGGTGGCGTCAAACTGGCCGGTAACCAGACGGGGGGCAAGGCAGCCATAGCTGGCACCTACCTTGTGGCAGCCAGTGGGGAACCATTTGCCGCACAGCACGATGATCCGGGCCTTCACGCCGGTGAGCACGCTAGGCAGTTCGATAAAATTCACGCCACCGTATTGGCCGCCTTCCATGGTAGGTTCATTATGCCAGGTGATCCGGAACAGGTTTAGGGGATTCACATCCCAAAGGCCAACCTTCTTCAGGGCTTTTTTTACCTTTTCGGGTACCTTTTGGGGGTCCCGCATCTGGGCAAAGGTGGGCAAAATGATGTTGTTTTCCCGCGCAACTTGTACATTGTGGGCCAGTTTTTCTTTGTTGATGCTCAAATCGATCATGCTCTATTACCCCGCTATGCTTTTATTTTGATTGTGCCCTAAGATCTGGGCCATTGTCTCCGACAATATCAGTGTAGACCATTTCCGACTGCTTGTAAAGAGGATTTTGAATTTATTTTTTGGTTCCCTGAAAAATTTTTTGATCACGCAATCAAACCCCAAATGCCCCTTTCAGCAAACTATTTCCAGGTAAAGAAGCCGATCCGCGCCTACGTTACGAGGCTACTTTTAAGGGATCAAAAGCTGCCCAATTCGTAGAGAGGATACCGTTCCGTGATGGCTGCGACAGCCTTGCGCACATCCGGGACCGCAGCCTCCCCCTCCCGAATAATCCGGGCAATGTAGCCGGCCAGCAACCGAAAATCCGCCGGCCCAAGGCCTCGGGTGGTTGCCGCCGCCGTTCCCAGACGAATGCCGCTGGTCACAAAGGGACTGCGGGTCTCCTTGGGCACCGTGTTCTTATTGGCGGTGATATGGGCCGCGTCCAGCAGCGCCTCCACCTCCTTGCCTGTTGGGCCCTGGGGCCCCAGGTCGATCAGCACCAGATGGTTGTCCGTGCCGCCGGAAACCAGCCGAATCCCTTCCCCTTGCAGGCCCTGGGCCAGGGCCTTGGCGTTTTCACACACCCGGGCCGCATAGGCCTTAAATTCCGGCGTCATGGCCTCCCGGAAGCAGACTGCCTTGGCGGCGATCACATGCATCAACGGCCCCCCCTGGGTGCCAGGAAATATCCCCTTGTCGATCTGCTGGGCGTATGCTTCCTTGCACAGGATCATGCCGCCCCGGGGCCCCCGCAGGGTTTTATGGGTGGTGGTGGTGACCACGTCCGCGTAGGGCACCGGGTTCATATGGACGCCTCCTGCTACCAAACCCGCAATATGCGCCATATCCACCAGCAGCAGGGCCCCTACCTGATCCGCAATATCCCGGAACCTGGCAAAATCCAGCGCCCGGGGATAGGCGGAAGCCCCCGCTACGATCAGACGGGGCCGATGGGCCTTAGCCAGGGCTAGAATGTTATCATAGTCCAGCTGTTCCGAGTCCTCCTGAACCCCATAGGCCACAAATCGGTAGTACTTGCCGCTGAAGTTTACAGGGCTGCCGTGGGTAAGGTGCCCCCCGTGGGACAGATTCATGCCCAGCACCGTATCCCCGGGCTCCAGCAGGGAAAAATAGGCGGCCAGATTGGCCTGTGCGCCGGAATGGGGCTGCACGTTGGCGTGCTCCGCCCCGAACAGGGCGCAGGCCCTATCCCGGGCCAACTCCTCGATCTCATCCACCCATTGGCAGCCGCCGTAATACCGTTTACCGGGATATCCTTCCGCATATTTGTTGGTCAGCACCGAGCCCATGGCCTGCATGACCTGTTCGCTTACAAAATTCTCGGAGGCGATCAGCTCGATGCCTTGCATCTGCCGCCGCTTTTCGCTCTCGATCAGATCGAATAGTTTGGTATCCTTTGTCATTATATTACGGCTGTCTCTTATACACATCTCCGAGCCCACGAGACCCTAAGACATCTCG
>ENA-OZGX01000197-OZGX01000197.1-human-gut-metagenome-genome-assembly--contig:-NODE-197-length-31996-cov-16.328168_pt1 | contig 31996 bp, 7 predicted proteins | sample MGYA00244040_ERZ653674 | MGnify/ENA primary metagenome ERZ653674 (study PRJEB26926, sample SAMN06165232) | human gut metagenome | biome: ENVO:00009003; feature: ENVO:2100002; material: ENVO:00002003... | reverse complement strand
CTGTATTAGCAAGGCGAATGACGCGGTTCAGGCGGAAATCGGCGGCGCTGAACCTAGTTCGTATTATTCCTGTCTGGCATCACAGCCGCCTGTCCGTTTTGTTCGCGGCGAGGTAGAGGAGCGCGAGCATCCCTTTGCCGCAATGTGCGCCGATGATGGGTCCGACGTCGGTGACGATCACCCTCGCGGCGGGGAAACTTTCTCTCACTTTGCCCGCGAGCGCTTCCGCGTCGGCGGGGCAGTCACCGTGTGCGACGATGATGACTTTGTTGTCAAAACCGACACTTTCTCTCGTCGTTTTGGCAAGTAAAGCGCGCATTGCGGCTTTTCTGCCCATCACGTTGCCGATGTGCACCAGGGCTCCGTTCTCATCCACCATGAGGACGGGGTTGAGTTTTATCGCCTGTCCCACCACCGCTGCGCCGCGGCTCAGCCTGCCCCCGCGGTAGAGGTGTCTGAGGTCGCTCACCGTGAAGGCGTGACCGATGTGGTCGCGGAGGCGGATGACGAACTCCGCCGTCTCGTCGAGGGTGGCGCCGCCGCCCCGCTTTTGCATGGCGTAATAGGCGAGCAAACCTTCCCCCGAGCAGGCGCTCTTGCCGTCGATGACGACGATGCGGCGCTCCGGATATTCTTTTATGGCAAGATCTGCGGCTTTCAGATAGCCGTCGTAGCAGCCCGACATCGCCGCGGGGAAGGAGATGTGCAGGATGTCTTTGCCCTCGGCAAGCATGGAGAGGAAAAACTCCTTCGCGCTCTCCACCGGCACCATTGACGTGGACGCCTGCGCGCCGCGCTCCAGGGCGGTGTAGAACTCGTGCGAGGTGAGGAAGGGGCGGGTGACGCCGTCATATTCCACGCCGTCCAGCACATAGCTCATGGGCAGAATGCGGAAGTCCTCCCCCTTGAGTTCCGGGGGGAAGTCCGCCGTCATATCCGTGGAAATGAAAAAGTTGCTCATATCATCATAAACATATCACCCGCAAAATTTCTTGTCAAACCGCGTTTTCCCGACACCCCTGAATTTATCTTCGTTTAATGTTTTGCCCGCCCACCGCGGCACGCGGGTCTAATTCCTTGACATCGTGGCGGAATGTTGCTAATATTATTGAGCGTTCCTTTAAGGACACGAGACGACACCACACAAGTAAACATTCCTGTTTGAGGGATGAAACAAAACAACTGAATATCATTATCGGGGTGTAGCGCAGTTTGGGTTGCATAAGGCAACGGCAACGAAAAGACGATGCATCGCGATCTGGGCAAGAATTCCGAGCGGACTGCACGGCAGCAAAACCTTCGGTGAGCGCGAGACGCGCTACCAAACATAAGGGAACATTCCAGTTTGAGGGATGAAACAAAACAACTGAATACCACTATCGGGGTGTAGCGCAGTTTGGTAGCGCGTACGGTTCGGGACCGTAAGGCCGCGAGTTCAAATCTCGCCACTCCGACCAAGGAAAGCCGCACGAGATGTGCGGCTTTCTCCATGGTAACGTGGCGAGATGAAACTGTCCCGTGACGCTCCACTACGTTGCGCTATTACGCGAGCGAGCCTTACTAAACAAGGCTCGCGCTCGCTACAAATCTCGCCACTCCGCCCACAAGGAAGAATTTGCAAGCGCGAAGCGCTCTCAAATGCCAAAACATCCACCGCGAGCTCGCTCGTGTGTGGATGTTTTGGCATTTGAGACGAATGCGAAGCATTTGCAAATTCAACGCAGTGTCATTTGGGCGGCAAGCCCAAATCCCAAGGAGAAACCGTAAGAGATCAGACCAGCACCCAGTTGCCGGGGGTGATGAAGAGGTAGCTTATGAGCATGAGGACGGCGGCGAGCACCACCACGTGCAGCAGGTAGAAGAATATGGAATTTTTGCCGATGAAGCACACGGGCTTGTTCCATTTGCCGTCCAGGAAGGGGAGCAGGCTGTAACGGCGGGGGTAGAGCACGGGGGCGAGCAGGGTGCCCGCGAAGAAGAAGGCGATGTAGGGGATGACGGGGAAGAAGTCTCCCGGCGAGAACTTCGAGGGGTCGAAGAAGGTCGCCTCGCCGCTCGCGCCTTCGCCGAAGAGGGGGGCGAAGAAGAGCGGGGTGTCAGCGGGCGGGGTGTAGAGATAGTAAAGGCAGGCGGCGGTGATTATCACCGCGGCGCTGACGACGGCTTTTGCGATGGCGTTCCTGCGGCAGATGATGTCGACGAGCGCCCAGATGAGGATGCAGGCGGCGAAGCAATGCAGCACGCCGAAAGTCACTCGGATGCTGATGCTAAAGAGGCTGTCCGCCGCGTACGTCACGCCCGTATAGAGCATGGCGACGGCTGCGAGGATGACGCCTCTGCGCACATTTGAGCGGGAAAACGATGAGGATATGCCCGAGATGGAGAAGAAGATGAAGATGACGACGGCGTGTGCCACCGCGCGTTCCGAGCTTGTATGGAACCATTCGCACCAACGGCAGAATGCGGCGCCGCCCCCTCCCGCCATGTCCGCGCCGAACCACTCGGGACCGAAGTACATCCCGAGGAGCATGGTGAGATGGTCCAGGATCATGAGGACTATGCACGCGCCGCGCAGGAAGTCGATCTCCCAGATGCGGGTGCGGGGACGGGGCGGGACGAGGGTCACGCGCACGTCCGGGGTGTTGACGGAGGGCGTCTCCGTCATCGTTTGTTCTTTTTCCATTCCGTTTTCACGAACGCGAGCCTGTCGCCGCGCTCCTCGTAAAGGTCGTATCTGTTGTCGTATTCGTAGACTATTATGCCGCGCTCCCTGCTGCGGTAGATCCTGGGCGCTTCGGGAGTGCGGGGGCTCGAGCGTTTGCCGTCGTATTCGATGACTTCGCCGCGGAAGTAGTCTCTGAGCGGTTTGACGATGAGTTTCCGCACCGTCACCGCCACGGCGCACCCCAGCGACAGCGCGAAGCCGAAGATGTACAGCCTGCCGTTCACGCTCGCCTCGAACAGGGTGAACCCGAAGGCAAAGTAAAGCACCGCACCGTAAAGAAGATACGCCACCGGTATGTACAGCCCGAAGGTGCACACCGCTTTTGCGGCGAGTTTCAGCACCCGGATCAGCACCTTCACGACGATGCCGAGCACCGTGGAGAACACGCCGCCGAACAGACAGCCCGTCAGTCTCACCCCTTGAGCATAGCACACCGCGCCCACGCTGTCAAAGCGGAAAGATGCAAGTTTAGGGCGAAATAAGGCGGCAAAGGGGAGGGCGAGGGAGCTCCTCCGCGCCGCCCGGGCTTGACGGAAAGGCGGGAGGATGGTATCATTGGTGAAAAGAACAATGCGTGCGCGCGTGCGCGCTCGCCCCGGAGGAAGTATGAATATATTGCCCAAACCTTTCAGGATAGACGTCGCGGAGGGGAGCTTCGCCTTCCGTGCGGACGGCAAAGTGGCGACCGATCTCCCCGCCGTCGCAGCCCTCTTCGGGGGCGCGGACGCAGGCAGCAGCGTCAGGTTCGTGAAAGGAGATACGGAATGGGACTATGTCCTCAAAGTCACGCCCAAGGGCGTTGCGGCGCTCGCTTCGACGGACGAGGGGCTCTTCCACGCCGCGGTCACTCTGCTGCAAATGGCAGGCGAAGGCGGCGAGGCGGATCTGCCTGCGTGCACGATATACGACAAGCCCCGCTTCGGTTATCGGGCGGGGATGATCGACGTCAGCCGCCACTTTTTCGGCGTGGAGACGGTGAAGAAGCTCATCGACACGATGGCGCTGTTCAAGTTCAACCGCCTCCACTTCCACGTGAGCGACGACCAGGGTTTCCGCCTGCGCATCGACGCGCTTCCAAAGCTGCACCAGATAGGCAGCGAGCGCAAGGGCACCTGCGGTGACGGCAAGCCCGCGGGCGGCTACTACACCAAGGCGCAGATCAAGGAACTTGTCGACTATGCCGCGGCAAGATATATCGAGATCGTGCCCGAGATCGACCTGCCGGGACACACCCGCGCCATCGTCGCGGCTTATCCCGAGCTGTCTTGCTCAGGCAAGCCCACCGAGGTGGCGAGCTGGTTCGGCATCCACTCAAAGATCCTCTGCACGGGCAAGGACAAGGTGTATGAGGCGCTTGATAAGATCTTCGCCGAGATGGCGGAGATGTTCCCCTCCCCCCTCTTCCATCTGGGCGGCGACGAGGTGGCGAAGCTGGAGTGGGCGAAGTGCCCGGACTGCGCCGCGGTCTATAAGCGCGAGGGGCTGAAAAACCTCGAGGAACTGCAAGGTTATTTCACGAATCGCGTGATAAAGATGCTGAAAAAGTACGGTAAAACCCCGATCTTGTGGAATGAGGCGTTGAAGTCCGACATGCTCGACGAGAGCGCCATGGTGCAGTATTGGACGACGGACAAGCCCTCCCGCGACCGCGTTCTGAAGGCGGTGAACGAGGAGGGACGGCAGGTCATCATGAGCCGCTGTAACCCTTATTATCTCGACTATCCCTGCGGCACCCACTCCCTCAAGGCGATGTATATGCTGGAGCCCGCAGACGAGCTCGGCGTCAAGGATGACAAGGGCATCTTCGGCGTGGAGTGCCCGCTCTGGACGGAACACGTGGCGGATGAGGAGACCCTCTTCAAGAGGTTCTATCCGCGCGCGCTCGCCGTCGCGGAAACGGGATGGAGCGCACCGGGCAAGGACTACCGCGATTTCGAGGACAGGCTGAAAGGCGTGCTTTACCTTCTCGACCGCAGGGGCACGGTGTATACGCCCGTCGAGGAATGCAACCCCGGCAAGATCAAAGCCGCTTTGCAGACCGCGGCGTTCGGGATGAAGATGCAGCGCGGCTGCGACCCGACATCCGCGCGCAACTGGCGCAGCATGAGCCTGAAACAACCCAAACTCTGATCAAAAATACGGAGTTTCCGCCGTTCGTCCGAAAAGGACGGGCGGCGGATATGTTAACTATAAATAATGAAGGAGCGCGGGGCGCCGATCCCGCGATGGAAAATGAAGACGGAAAATTTCAAAAACTACGGAAAATGCGCCGTGTTCGAGCGCGGCGGCGTGAAGCTCATGGTGACGCTGGACATCGGTCCCCGCATCATCTGGTTCGGCACGGACGAATTCAATTTCATGAACGAGGATCTTGAGCGCAACGTGCAGAAAGGCGGCGAGTTCTTTGACGAGCATTACGGCAAGGGCGCGACGTGGTATCTTTACGGCGGACACCGCGTGTGGAAGTCGCCGGAGGACCTTGAGACCTACACGCCGGACAACTTCCCCGTGGAGGCGGACGTGCGCGGGAACGGCGGCACCTTCACCTGCCGCGTGGCGAAGTGGCTGGACTACGCCCTCGACGTCGAGATGGACGAAAATGGCGGGGTGACGGTGCGCAACACCGTCACGAACAAGAGTGCGGAACGCACCCTCGCGGTGTGGGGGCTCACCGTGGCAAGGAAGGGGGGCACGCTGGTGCTGCCTCTGAATGACCCGGTGGACGACCTCAACCCCGTATACAACCTCGTGCGCTGGCCCTACAACGATCCCGCGGACGCGAGGCTCCGCGTGGGCGGGAAATTCCTCACCCTGCGTCAGACAGACCGCGAGGACGCGATCAAGATCGGCACCTTCGCAAAGAAGGGCGAGGCGTACTACGCGGTGGGTGACAAGGCGATGAAATGGACGTGTGTCCCCGAGGAGGGTGAATACGGCGACTTTTGCTGCAACTTCGAAAGTTACACCAACGCCCACATCCTCGAGGTGGAGTGGCTCTCCCGCAAAGTGACGCTGAAGTCGGGCGAGAGTCATACCATGACGGAGAAGTGGCAGGTGCTCCCGCTTGCGGACATCCCGGAGATCGCCGCGGCGGTCGCAGCAGCGAAATAAAACACGCTTCGTGTCCCGACAAGCCGTGTTACGGCGGATCGGGCGGCATAAAAGCGGAACAAAAACACGATAAGTGTTGCAGAGTGCCCGAAACGGGGCACGCAGGGAAATCCCCGAAACACGTATCGTGTCCCGCATCCGAGGGGTGCGGCGGAGGAGATATGGAAAAATTCGTGCCGAAGAGCGCGCAGGGCGCTCCCGTGAGGTGCATGGCGGTGTCCGCCCACAAGGACGACGTCGAGATGATCGCCATCGACGGCATCTTCCGTTGTTGCGAAAACGGCGGCTTTGCCGCCGCGGTGCTGACGGACGGAGGGCAATGTCCCCGTTCGGAGGCATATGCCGCGGTGAACGACGAGGATATGGCCGAGCTCCGCAGCGCGGAGCAGAAGCGCGCCGCCGAGGCGGGGCGCTATGAGGCGTTGTGGCTTTTCGAGCGCACTTCCGCCGAAGTCAAGCGCACCGCAAAGGAAGGGGGCGGGCTCGTAGCCGAGCTTGCCGCGGTGCTCTCCGGGCTCCCGCGGCTCGAGACGCTCTATCTCCACAACCCTTTTGACAGTCATCCCACCCATGTCGCCGCCTGTGAGGTAGCTCTCGCCGCCGTCCGCTCCCTCCCCGAGGACAGACGCCCGGAAAGAGTGCTCGGCTGCGAGCTTTGGCGGGACCTCGATTGGCTGGCTGACGAGGACAAGATCGCCCTCGACGTCAGCGGTTCGGACGCACTTGCGGCGAGACTGATGTCGTGTTTCGTCTCGCAGAACGCGGTCAAACGCTATGACATTGCCGCGGCGGCGCGCAGGGCGGCGAACGCGACGTTCTATCAAAGCCATGCGGGGGACGAAGCTACCGCGCTCGTCTATGCGGTGGACCTCACTCCGCTCGCATACGGCGCAGACCTTGCCGCGTTTGCGAGGGAGAAACTGGAAAACTTCCGCAAAAGCCTGCATGTCGAAATTTGACGAAAAGTGACGAAAAGTGACGAAAAGTGACGGAAAATGACGAAAATGCAGGAAAGTGACGGACACCTGCAAAGACGGCACGGCGCCCCGCTCTGCGGGGCGTTTTCATTTGCTGCGGGCGCTGTCGATGGTGATAAAGAGGGGGCGGCGTTGCGGCGCGAGGAAAAGAAAAAATTCAGCGTTTTGCGTTTTTCGGGGCGAGATCGGCATTTCGGCGTGTTTTTGCCCGTTTTTGGCGTGTTTCGCGGCGAAACACGTGGCGGAGTGCGCGGTGCGGTGGAAAAAATTGGTGAAAACGGGAAAATCCGCTCTTTTCGGGCTTTTTTCACGACTTTAAGGTTTTGTTAATTATATTTAACCCGCCTTATTTCGCCCTACGGGCGTGCGTATAATTTGCCTGTATTATTATCTATGCAGGCGCATTTACGTGTGCGCAACGGCATAGGAGGGAAGTTATGAGAAAGGTGAAGTTCGCATTCTTATTCGTGCTCATTCTCTGCCTTACGGCGGCGATGTTTGTGGCATGCAACCCGTCTTCGGACGGCGGGAACGACGTCCCGTCCATCCCGACGCCGGAGCCCGGACAGCCGGGACAGTCCCAGGAGACGGAGTCCATCGGCGGGACGGATGCATGGAACATGATGGTCGACGCGGCGAAGGCGTCCAACTCCGACACGGGGAGTCTGGTCACTCTGGACTACATCGTCAATTTCGATTACGTCAAGGATGCGGTGACCTATTCCTATGCCTTTAAGGTCCAGGCGAACATCGACCTCGAAAACGACGCGGGAAACCAGTCCCTCCTCGAGCTGTGGGAGAGGGACGTCAACGGCGACCTCGTCAAGATGCTCCTCGGCGTCTATTATTTCGACTCCACCCTCGTCTATGACTGCACCGGTCTGAAAGCCGGCGCCACCGTTGTCAAGACCGACAACATCAACGCCACTGCCGTGGTGAAGACTTTGCGCGAACTTCTCACTTCTCCCGGCAGCGATGAATACAAGAGCCTTGCACAATTCCTTCTCAATGACATCCTCTCCGCCGAAAGCGGCATCGTAGGCATGATCGGCGGCGCGATCCCCGCGCTCATCAGCACTTCCCGCATCACAACCAACCCCGACGGTTCGCAGACCATCGTCATGCCCATCGGGCTTTCCAACATACTGGGCGGCGTGCTCGGCGGGATCCTCGCGCCGAGCGAAGACGGTCTCATCCCCGCCGAAGTTTACGACATGGTGCAGAGCGTCCTCGGCATCGACCTCGGGCTGCTCTCCACGATGAAGGGGCTTTCCGTCTACATTTCCGCGGACCTCACCGCCGACAACGGCAGCGGGCGCGAGCTCTCCGGCGTGAACGTGGGCATCGGCTTCGATTACGACACATTCGGCACCAGCCTCGAACAGGACTACGGCATCCAGCAGGGCAGCATCTCCCTCAATGTGGGCGGCACCGGCTTGCAGTGGAACAACGGTCTCAATGAGGAGATCAACATCGAGAGCTATCTCACCTCTCCCAAGGCGGCGGAGGGTCAGCCCGAGTCCGACGGCGGCAGGGGGCTCAACCTTGCGATGCTGGATGAGTATTCTCCCCTCACCATCGACCTCACCATCTCTCTCGACCTTGTTCTCAAGGCGATGAAGATCACTCCCAATGAGCTCATTTCCTCCTTCGGGACGCTCATCACGGGCATGCTCGGCGGCGTCAACATGACCACCGAGTCCCTCAACGCGCTCCTCAACAAGGAGATAAACATCACGGAAGATGTCGCAAGAACGCTTCAGGTTCACATCAGCGGCGGCATCGACATGTTCAACAATGACGGCACCAACCTGCTCGTCGAGCTCACCGGTGCGGACAAATACAACGACGTGCGCGCGAGCATAGGCTATGTCGGCGCGGACGAGTCCCTTTATGTCGACCTCTCCGGCTTGCTCGGCACGGGCAAGTTCTATGTGGACGGCATCAACCTCAACGAGATGCTCGGCGGACTCATCGACGACCTCGTCGCGATGGTGCAGAAAGCCCTTGTCGACAACGACATCATCGCTCCCGCGGATGAGGAAGGCGGGCAAGGCGACGCAGAGCTGACGGAAGAGCAGGAGCAGATGGCGGCTCTCATCGAGCAGGCAAAGGCAGCCATCGCGGACGGCACCGTGGTGCGCACCGTGGGCACCACCGCGGAAGGCGAGCCCATCCTCGACACCATAGGTCTCGTCAAAGCCATCCTCGAGAACATCGACGTGGAGATGGCGGGCAACATCTTCAACCTCGAAAAGGTGAGTGTGACCCTCACGGAGGAGATCCTGAACTACATCTGGAGCCTCGTCTTCGTGGACGATGAAGGCAACCCCACGGGCGGGACCATCCCCGTCTCCGGCGACGGCGTGAAGCTGACCATCACCGACAACGGCTTCGGCGAATCCAAGGACATCCTGGTCGAGCTCGGCATCAATGTCATCGACCTCGACAACGCCCCGGGCGGTGAGGAAGTCAAGAAGCTGTTCGCCGAAGTCGGCGTGGGCATCAGCGCGCGCTTCGGCTCGGTGGAAGACAAAGACTACTTCGACGGCAAGATCGCGGCTTTCTCCGCGGGGAGACAGAACAACGAATACATAAAACTCGCGTCCCTTGAGTCCCTCTTCGACAAGGACGGCAACCTGAGCCTCGAAGGGCTTGACATCACGGAGATCCTCGCGGGCGTCGAGACGCTCGAGATCGGTCTTGAAGCGGACATCGACATCAACGGTATCGAGGGCGCCCTCGCGACCATAAACTATGAAAAAACGGGCGAGTTCATCGTCTCCGTGCTCGCAGAGTTTGCCGAGTCCTTCGCGACGAGGGCGACTCTCTCCGTCAAGGCGGAGGTGCTGGACGTTGCGTCGCTGGTGAATGCAATCACCTCGATCGCGAACAAGCCCGAAGGCACCGAGACGGACATCGGCGCGCTCCTCGGGTCTCTGCTCCCCGCCCTTAACCTCGAAGTGAAGCTCAGCACCAAAGACGGTGTGAGCCCCGTGCAGATCTGGCTTGTGAACGGCGTGGTCTATCTCGAGACTTCGGAGGAGATCCTGGGCGGCATCAAGCTGAAGGTGGACATCAAACCCTTCCTGACCGCCTCCGGCGCGAGCGAAGCCATCTCCGCGGACGAGACGGGCAGCGCGACCGAGACTCCCTGCGAGCATGTGGACAAAGACAGCAACGGCATCTGCGACAAGTGCGGCAAGAAGATGCCCTGCGCCGTCGATGACCATGTCGACAAGATCGGAGCCAAGGACGACAAGAACAACGACATCCCGGACGGCTTCTGCGATGTCTGCGGCAGCGAGATGCCCGTCACCATACCGGCGGAACTGCTCGCCATCATCGCGGCGGCGGATGTCAATGTCGGCGACCTCTATCTCGACGTCGCTCTCGGTACGGGACTCCTCGGCATGCTCCTCACGCTTGCCGACATTGAAGGATTGACCATCACGGACGCCGCGGGCGGAGAGCTCGGTCTGGAAGCGGGCGTCAGCATCAACTTTGCAAACGGTCTGCAGATCGCGGGAGAGGACACTTCCGAGGGTCTCTCCGTGGGCGTCGTGCTCGGCGTGGGCGACAACTTCGACCTCGACCTCACCCTCGGCGGCATCAACGCCGCCATCAACGGGGAGAGCAGCATCGATGCGCCCGTCAATGACGAGACATTCATCGACTTCATCAACGAGCCCTACATCAACCTCGGGTTGGAGCTCGGCATCAAGGCGGACATCAAACCCACCAATATCCCCATCGGCGACAGCGGCGGTAAGATCACCTTCCCCGAGGCGATGGGCATCGACGTCGTCCTTTCCGTGGACGGCAAGCTTGACATTGCGCCGTTGCTCGCTTCTCTCACGGGAGTGCAGCCCGAGGGCGAGAACGGGACGGAGCTTGCGGTCAAGATCCTCAACAACTCCGACGGCGCGAACGAAGTGCTCCTCGCGGCGTACTATAAGAGCGGCATTCTCTATATTGACGCAGACGCGCTCCTGGGCGCACGCGTAAGCGTCGAACTCGACATCATGCAACTCCTCGTCGGGCTCATCAATCAGCCCGCGGGCGGTGAAGGCGGCGGAGAAGGCGGGACATCCGCGATCTCCGCGGCGGGCGATGACCAAGTGCCTCCCGAGGAAAAAGTGAGTGCGTTCGAGCTGCTGCTCAAAGTCACTTCCGAGGGCTTCATCCTCGAGCTTGCGGAAGGTCTGACCGAGATCGTCAAAGACGCCATCGGCATGGAGCTTGGCGAGATCGAAGCCGCTCTCAGCCTCAACTGGAGTAACCTTGTGGACAAGGCGGATGCGGCAACGGACGAGTATCTCTTCAGTGTCAATGTTTCCGCAGGCGACATCGGCGACATCGGCATCACGCTCTCTCCGCTGGCCATCGGTCTCGGCAAGGCGGCGTTTGACGAAGCGCCTTCCGTCGTTCCCGATCAGGCAGTGCTTGACGAGTTCACCGACCTCGGCAGTCTGCTCGGCGCGGACGGCAATCTCGACCCCGCGGGCTTGGAGATCGAGACCGTTTATGCGGAGCTCGAAGGCACCATCTCTCTCGGTGCAAGCTCCTCCGACAGCGAGCAGGAGTGGACCATCGGAAGCTGGGTCGGACCCCTCATCCCCGTTAAGGGCGAAGATGACCCTGAAAGCGGGGTCGACCCCAAGATCAAATCTCTCATCGAAAAGCTCGTCGTCTCCTTTGTGGTGAACAAGAACGTGGGCGCGGAGCTCAATTTCAAGCTGCGCGCGTTGCTCCGCCTCGATCTCTCCCTTGCGGAAGATGAGATCGCGGGATACATCCTCTCGCACTCCGACATCGCGTTGGAGATCTTTGAGGGTGGAAACCCGCTCATCGCGCTGTACATAATCGCGGACGAAGAGACGGGGCGCAGCTCCCTCTACATAAATTCGCCCGAAGGCGGTCTCATCGGCGGCGGCATAGTGGTGCCGGGCATCGACCTCGGCGGACTGTTCGCCACCTCGGGAGATGAAGGGAACAGCGGCAGCGAGCCCCCGGCAGGCGGTGAGACCGGCGAGCAGGCGATCACCACCGCCGAAGGCGACGTCACGGAAGGCGGCGAGGCCACCTGCACCGAGCATGTCGACAAGAAAAACAACGTAACCGGAGAGGAGACTCCGGACGGCATCTGCGACAACTGCGGCGCCAAGATGGATGCTGATGCCATCGGCATCCTGAACGGCATCCTCGGCATCCTGAACGGCATCTATATGACGGATGAGCAAGTCAGGGTGGGCTTCGGTCCCAACTTCCTTGCTTCGCTCATCAACATGCTTCTCCCCACCGCTGCCATCGACCCGGAGAACTTCGCCGAGCTCAACTCCGAGAAGAGCTATCTCTCGCTGTTCTACGGCAAGCGTGACGGCTCCGATCAGGACGGCTCCGATCAGCGTGACATCGGTCTGGATCTTGCCATCACGGTGGATCCCGTCTCCATCGGGCTCTCTCTCGGCGGCATCAACGCCGCGATCAATGACGCGAACAAGAGCGTCCTGCCCGAGGGCTTTGAAGAAAGCAACTACAAGAGCATCCTCGACCCGGACGGCGTGATCTCGCTGGATGCCACCGTCCAGCTCGACCTCGAGCTCTTTGGCACCGAGGACCTCCCGGACGGCGAACTGCCCGTGGGCGACATCCTCTCCAACTTCATAGCCAACCTTGCGCTGAGCACCGGCGTCGTCATCGACGATGACATCGCGGTGGGCATTGCCATCGACCTCGGCGCCAACATCTATCTTGCGGACGCGGAGAAGACCGAGGTCTCCCTCGTCATCCGCGACAGCAACAGCACCGCCGAGGACGGCAGCGACGTCATCCTCGCCGCTTATCTGAGGGGCGACAAGCTCTATGTCGACATGGGCATGTTGTCCGAGGACAACTTCTATGTCGCGGGCACCGGAGTGGTGCAGTTCCTGCTCGACAAGGTCAACGAACTGCTCGCGGGTGACGGCACCAATGGCGTCGGCAGCAGCGAAGCGGTCACCGCCACGGAAGGGAAGAGCACGGAGGAAGAGGAGCTTGAAGCCCTCAACATCATCCTCGAAGCGACTCAGGGACACCTTGCGCTCAGCGTCACGGAAGCGGTGCTGCTCGGCATCGTGAACGCCGTCGCGGGCGGACAGGAAGTGGACATCAACGAGATCTTCGAAGCGCTCGGACTGGACGCCAACGTGTCCGTGGACATCAGCTTTGAGGATCCCATCGGTCTGACGGTCGCCGCCGACACCAAGTATGCGGCGCTCAGCCTCGCGGTCATAAAGCCCTACATCTCCAATGAGCCGAACGAGAAGGTCACCGAAGCCATCAACGAGGCGGCAGACGCGGGCTACAGCCAGTATGTCGCGGGCGTCAGCTCCTTTGCAAGATTCGGCATCACACTGAGCGTGGAATACGGCGCGGACGCGACCTATGAGGAGGTCACCGACCCCGAGAATTACGACGAGTCCGAGAGGTATGAGCTGCTGCCCGACGGCACTTTCGTGCAGAGTGCCAAAGGGACCTACATCCGCAATCCTCTCACTCTGTCCGACGTGGTGGGCGCGCTGCTCAGCATGGACGCCATCTCGAACGCTCTCGATGAGATGGGCAAAAATCCCGATCAGGCGGACATCGCGGCTCTTCTTAAAGTGTTGCTCGCCTCCCTCGGCGTGGAGCTCTATCTTGACGACCCCATCGGTGACAACCTAGACATCAGGATCACCGGTCTTCTCGACCTGGAGGCGCTGGGTCTCACAGACATCCTCAGCACTCTCACCATGCCCAAACTTGACACGCAAGCCATCCTCAATGCGCTGCAAGTCGGGCTGGAACTCATCTTCAACCCCGAGGACGGCGTTGACAGCGCGTCCGTCTCGGTCTATCTCATCAACGGCGACCTCTATGTCGACCTCAGCGGGCTGGGCGGACCCCGCATCAGCGTGAAACTGTTCGAGATCCTCGACAAGATGGGAGTGTTCAACGAGGGCGGCGGCGGCAGCGAAGCGGTCACCGCGGCGGGCGGGCAGTGCGAGAACGGGCACACCGATAAAGTTGACGCCGATAACAATCAAAAGCCTGACTGTGTGTGCGACGTCTGCGGCGCACCCTGCCATGTCGATGTCACCGGTGGTGAAAAGGACGAAAACGGCAATGACACCCCGAACGGCAAGTGCGACAAGTGCGGCATGCCCTATGCCTCCGACACCGTCAACGCGGTGCTCAACGCGCTGGTGCGTGCGGTCGTGTTCCGCACCAACCTCGGCGGAGTGATCGGCGGCAACGTCTTCGAGAGCGGTCTCGGTCTGGATGTCATGCTGCCTTCCAACATGCTGGGCGAGCTGGTGGCTCTCATCACGGGCGCGGAGGAAGGCTATGTCTTTGAGGACTTCGTGCTGAACGAGAACGAAAGCAAGATCAGCCTCAACATCGGCGGCGGCAACGGCATCGAACTCGTGGTGTCCGCACGCTCCAACGCGGGCTTCAACGTCTCCGTTGCGGCGAAGGCGGGTCTGGAGATCGAAGTCGCGACGAGCGACTCCACGCTGCTCACCGTGGGCGAGAAGCGCACCTTCATCGACATGACCTCGTTGGCGACCACAGTCATCGACATGATCAATAGCGGCAAGCCGGATTACAAGCCCGTCGGCGACGGCGAGCTGGCATTCGGATCGCAGCAGATCACCCTCTCTGTCTCCGGCAAAGCGGAGTTCGAGTCCCTGGGCGACGGCAGCTATGACGTCGGCACCCTCCTTGCGCAGTGGCTGCAGGACGTCGCGCTCAACATCGAGACGGACAGCGCCTTCACGGACGGCATCGGCTTCCGCCTCACCGTCAATGCGGACCTCAGCAAACTGGGCTTTGAGGCGCTGTTCGACGATAGCCTCACGGATGCGAACGCAAAGGCGGAGGCATTCTTCGAAAAATCCGACCTCAACTCCATCGAGGCGGCGCTGGAACTTCTCGACATCGACGCTGCGGGCAACATCGTGGACGACGTGCTCGCGGGCATCTATCTCTCCGGCGGCACGCTCTATCTTGACGGCACCGGCATCTTCGATGTGGTGGAGAACTACTCCTATGTCGCCAACTTCCTGACCTTCGTCATCGGTGCGATCGAGCTCGGCGGCAACAACGGCGGCGGCAACGAAAACAACCCCACGGAAGGGGAAGAAGGGCAGGGTCCCGCCACGCAGGCGCTTGCCGCGGCTGCGGCGGTGTCCGCTGCGGAAGGCGACGAGACCGTGGTGCGCGACGCGCTGATCAATCTCATCTATTCCGACACGGCGATGCAGATCGTCATCACCAAGTCCATCATCAGCTCGCTGCTGGCGGCGCTGGTGCCCGACCTCGGCTCCATCGCGGACATCTTCGACAGCTTCGAAGTGTCCATCGGCGTGGACATCGGCAGATATGACTATGTCGACGTCAAGAGCGCGACCTATACGGCGGCACCGGACGAAAACGGCAAATATATCGCCATCATGAAAAACGACGGCGACATGAACAACGACGACATCGTCGGCTTCATGCTCGCGGACGGATCCGACGCGCAGAAGTACACCCTCACTCCCGCCAAGGAAGCCACCGGAGCCACCGAAGACCTCTATTATCAGGCGAAGGACGGCAACTTCTACATCGCCGACGGCATGCGTTACAGGTTGGTGGAAGAGGAGCGGTTCGTCCCGGCGGGCGACTTGAGCGGCGCTTATGTGAAAGTGGAAGTCGACGGCAGCGATGAATATCTCTACCGCGACGACTATGTCTTCTACACCAAGGCGGCGAACGGCGGCTATGACGTCGTCACCGACCTTGCGGACGTCGCGGCAGGCACAACTGTCTATGTCCGCGTCGCAGGCAACTATATCGTGGTCAAGTCCGGCGAGAACGAGTCCGGCGAGAACGTCGTCCTCACCTACGACCGCGAGTACGGCTATGTGCGTTACGCAGATGGCAACCTCCTGCGCGTCTATCATCCTTACACCGACCTCGACGAGTTCTACCTCTCGCTGGGCGCGGAAGTGGGCTCGATGAGAGTGGGGCTCTCGCTCGGCGGCATCGGTCTCGAGTTCGGCAGGACGAAGTCCATCGTCCCCGCCTACATCACCGCGGGCAAGACCAAGACGCCCACGGCATTTGTCGTCGGCGAAAAGAACTACACCTACGACGAGGCGACGGGCACCTATACGCTCGTGCCCGAAGAGAACAAGGGCGAGGGCGAGGTCTATTATCAGGACTTCCCGCTCATGCCTTTCTATGACTCCGTCGTGACCGTCGGCGCTTCGGTGGAGCTCGAGCTCGCCATCACCGAGGGCAACATCGACATCGGTCAGATCTTCTCCTCCATCCTCGGAGACCTCGAAGGGCTGGTCATCCAGATCCCGAGCACCAACAAGGGCTACTCCTCGGCGCACCTGCGTCTGGACCTCACCCTCGTGCTCGATGCGTTCGACCTGCCGTCTTCCGAGATCATGGTCGAGCTTTACAACCTCTCGTCCGAGTCCGGCGCGGAAGTGCGTTGGCTTGCGGCGAACTACTTCAACGAGATGCTCTACATCGACCTCTCCTTCTTCGGTCTGCCCAAGCTGGCGGTGCCCATGACGGAGATCGCCGATATGTTGAGGGATCTCATCGGTGACCTGCTTGACAGCTCCATTTATCAGGACGTCGAAGTGGGCGGCGCGAGCGCGGAGGCGATCACCGCCGACGATTCCGCGTCCACCGAAAACGACATGATCTCCACCGAGGACAAGGTGGCGGCGCTGCTCATCAGCAAGCGCAAGCTGGCGCTCTCCGTCGGCAACGCGATGATGAGATATCTGCTCACCCTCCTCACCATAGGCGACGACCCGCTCAACATGCTCATCTATGAGCAGCTCAAGGGCGGTCTCGACGTCACCATCGACCTCAACAAAGGATTCGACGTCGGCATCGGCGCGGAGCTCATGCTGGAAGGCGACCGCTACGAGTTCGTCCAGGTCGACCTCGAGACGGAGGAGGAACGCTTCTTCGTGTTCGAGTCCGCCGACAAAGCCGACGCACCCGAGGAGGGGCTCTTCCTCTACGACACCGCGACGGACAGCTACCGCGAGGCGAGCAGGTCTGAGGTCAACGCCGTCAAGGACGGCTCCACCGACACTCTCTTCGTGAGACGCGAGGCGGAAAAAGTCGACGGAAACTGGGTGTATTACACCTACACCTACACCGGCACCGACACCGACACCTGGTTCTTTGACGAGGCGACCGACTCCTATGTCGAGGAGAAGGAAGCGACAGATACGACTCCCGCGGTCACCGCGCCCGAAGGCGCCAAGATGTACACGAGGAGCGCAGCCATCGAAGCCACCGGCAAGGCTGTCTACAGGTTCAAGGCAGGCGCGGGCGCCAACCCCAACGACTACGACACCGTGCTCACCCTCGACGTCAACGTGGGCGCCATCGACATGTACTTCACCGAGGAGCGCGAGTTCACTCTGAGCAAGGAGGAGCTTGAGGACTTCTATGAGTTCAACGGTCTGGACACCGTGTCTCTGAGCGAGACCATCTCCCTCGGTCTGCTGTTTGCGGACAAAGAGGAGATCGACCTCTCCGCCGTCCTCGAATACTTCTTCCCGGACAGCGACTTCACCGCCATCATCGGCGTGGAGAGCGGCTATGAAGAGATCAACAACATCCTGCGCGACATCGACATCACCGTGTCGCTGGAGTTCAAGCTGGGCGCGTTCGTCAACTACCTGCGCAGCCTGGCGGCTCGGTATGACCTGAGCTATGAAGATGAGGCGGAAGATGGCAAAAAGATCCGTGTAGCGCTCGAGAGCCTCACCGGCGACATCGACCTCATCACCTTCATCAATGTCATCCGCAGCCTCATCGGCGCCAAGAAGGTGCCCAATGCGGACGGCAGCATCTATTACACCGACCCGAACGTGGACGACCTCTTCGGTCTTGATGACATCCTCAACTTCGTCAATGCGTCCGTGGAGATCGCGACCGTCTCCAATGATGGCGTGCCCGCGCATACCATGCTCGGCGTCTACTACAGCCTGGGCGACAACGAGGGCACTGCTTATGCGGATTATAAGGGCAGCGTCACTCCCGCGCGTTATTCGCACTACTTCGCGTCCGAGGACGGCATCTACGGCTATGTGGGCGTCGAGAATGACACCGACGGCACGGCGGACGGCTATATGCTCATCAAGAATGACACCGACGGCACGGCGGACGCCGTCATCGGTGATGATTACGACGAGGAGGTGCACGGCAGATATTCCCGTGACAACTCCTTCCTCTATCCCGATGCGAACGGCGACAGAGTGCGCGAATATGCGGGTCTTTATGTCGACCTCAGCTACTTCGGACAGCCCGGGGTGTTCATCAACATCGGCGAGATGCTGGCGCTCGTCGGTGGCTGGATGGGCGGAGAGCTCGCCCTCCCCTTCAGCGAAGCGGTCACCGCGGCGGATGAGACTACGGAGGGCTCGGAAGGCACGGAGAGCAGCTTCTCGCTGCCGTACGACCTCGGCACCCTCTTCGGCGGAGACGTCAACCTCTCCGACTCGCTGCCTCTGCTCAGCGAGGAGATCGCGTCCTACATCACGGCGTTCGTGTACGGCGCGCGCATCACGTCCACCTACATCAGGATCCTGGTGGAGAGCGACTTCCTCACCCAGATCCTCACCCTGCTCACCGGCGGTCCCATCTTTGACGAGGACCTCGCCTTCGAGCAGTCCTATGTGGGCATCAACGTCGACTTCAACAACTATCTCTACGCCTACCTCGCCACAGCGACCACGGAGCAGATCGAGTTCTCCGACACCCGCTTCGCCATCGAAAGAGACGATGTGGACGGTATGTATTGGATCTACACCGATCCTCTGACGGGCGAGCAGATCATGCAGCTCCGCTCCGACATGACGGCGGCGGAGATCGCGGACTACGAAGCGGCAGGAAAATACGGCTACTACAACATCACGCCCATCGAGACCTACCTGCATGTGGGCGATGACTATGTCCTCTCCTCCGAGGCGACCAACACCGATTGGGTGCGTGCGGAACGCTACACCGAGGTGGGCGCCGCGGTGGGCAACATCAACAATCCGGATCTCATCGGCACCTACAAGTTCTATGTGAAGGCGGGGACGACCTACGCGGGCGTGAGCAACGATGACGGTTATGCCGAGTTCGGCGCCGGTAAGCCCATCTTCGTGGTCTATCCCTCCGAGCACATGAAGCCCCTTGTGGAGGCGAACATCTGGCTGTGGGGTCACAACCTCTCCCTCGACATCCACACGCCCGTGACGAGTGCCGCGAAGTTCAGCTACACCAAGGTCGAGGATAAGAGCGGACAGTATGTTGCGGAAGAGCGCGTGGTCTATGAGCCCGCGGAAGCCATCGTCGGCGACGGCAGAGTCGAGGCGACCCTCGGCGACGAGGTCAACGGCAGAGACTACATCTACTACCGCGGCAGCTATTATCCGATCAACACCGACACCCTGTTGAAGTACGAGAACGGAAGCTATAACTCGGTGGGCGCAAGCGGTTGGTCTGCGTTCAAGGGCGATCCCTTCAAGGGCGGCAACTACTTCGTCAAGGTCCATGCGGAGGACGACGGCATCATCGTGTATGTGCCCGTCAAGGCGGCGGATCTCTACACCGAGAAGGTCTATGACACCGTCTACCGCTATGTCGGCGCGGAGGGCGGCGACTATGTCCGCAACGCGACCACCTCTCTCGTGACGGTGCCCGAATACAGGGTGTATGTGGACAACGTCATCGACGACTTCGACATCGCCGCCGGCGAGAACGAAGACACCACATTCGTCTACCACGAGGAGACGGGCAGGTATGTGTCCGTGGCGGATGCACGCGAAGAGTTCTTCAATGATTTGAAAGGCACCTACGACACCGATGGTGACGGTGTTGTCGATGCGGACAAAGAAGGTGAGTTCGAAGCCAAGTTCTCCGTCAATCTCGCGGAGAATTACAAGACCGTCACCAACACCGAAGGCGACACCGTCGTTGTCCGCTACGGTGCGGACGACGCGACCACCTTCGTCTACGACGAGGAGACGCTGAGAGGCGTGTCCGTCGCGGCGGCGCGAGAAGCTTACGCGGCTGTTGCGAGCGAGTACGCCGACTTCAATGCTTACCTTGTCGCGATGTACGGCGACGAGGACGGTAATGTTGCTTACTACGACGGCACCGAGATCCTCTACGGCGACACCGGCGAGCTGTATTACATCGACGTCGCCATCCGCGGCTCCATCTCGCTGAGCCAGCACGTCGCCTATTTCACCGCGAGTGAGTGGACGAAGGAAGGCTTCGGCGACGTGCCCGGCGATGACAAGGCGTACGTCCTCGTGAGAGGGGAGTATGTCAAGTACGACGCGGCGAAACACGGCGGCATGACCAAGTATTACGCGCACACCGCGTCCTCTTCTGCGGTCAGCGAAGTGCTGGGGGCGATCCTCGGCGACATGGACGCGCTCTTCACGGTGGCGGACGGCTACAAGGCTGTGCTGCCCTTCGAGATCCGCGCGACGGTCAAGATCGCTTATCCCACCGAGACGGACGATCACTTCTATGTCGCGGGTCTGGAGCTTGCCATCGATCTGTGGCGCACCGAGGCGGATGACGACACTCTCACCCACATCCTCGGGCTGTACTACAAGAGCGAGCAGCTCAACATCAACGACAACGACGACTCCAACGACAGCACGGAGAGCGCGGGGCTCTATCTCGACCTGAGCTGGATCCTCGGACCTTCCGCGAAGGTTAAGGTGGACCTCAGCGACTACACGCTTGAGGATCTGCTGAGCGGCGTGCTCGAGGATCTCCTCAAAAACGAGGAGAGCGGCGAAGGCGGCGAAGGCGGCAGCGAAGCGGTCACCGCTACGGAAGGCGCCGATGTCGGCGACCCCGACGGCGTCACGGTGCTGCTCAACCTCTACTCCCGCAAGCTCGCATTGCAGGCGAGCGCGGGCTTCCTCAAGCTCGTCATCGGGCTGCTTGCGCCCGACATCTCCTCCACGCTGGATGAGATGATGCCCAATGTCTCCGTTGGCGTGGACATCAGCGCGGCGCCTTACGACCTCACCATCGGCGCCACCCTCTATGACGAGAAGGGCACCGGGCTCCTCGACCTCGGCATCACGCTGAACCTCTTCGGCACTTCCGATCCGTCGACGGGTCTCCAGCTCGGCTTCGGCGCCAAGGAGGACTACGACGAAGTCGCGGCGGGACAGCTTGCGAGCATCCTCGCGGGCAACCCCGGCGACGGCAACAACGACTATATCTACTATCACGCGCTCTACTCCCGTGCGACTGCGGATGAGGTGAACAACGCCGACGACGACGCCACCTTCTATCAGACCACCACGGGCAAGGAGTATGCGGCGATCACCGGCGCAGAAGCGAAAGTGATCATCGCGGATGGCGGCACCGTCTACAAGCTCGACGACGGCACGGAGTATATCCCGTTCTCGGATGCGAAAGCGAGGGATGAATCTCTTGCGAGCGGGTATGTCCGTTTGGATGAGCGCTATGCAGCCATCCCGATCACGACCAACAACGGCAGACCGTCGAACAACTCCTATGTGCAGTTGCAGTCCGCCGAGGACTATAAGTGGGCGAGGGACAACGGGTTGACCGTGTACTACCTCAGCGTCACCAACGGGTCCGACGGGACTTACACGACGGGATTCCGCAGCGTCTCCATACCTACGGGCGGCACGCTTAAAGGCGTGACGGCAAGGAACGCGGTCGAGTTCTTCAACTACGACGACTCGACGAACGGCACGGGCAAGCTCTACATCCGAGTCAGCAACGCATACAATAAGGAAGGCTTTGCGAAGAGGTTCAACGAGAGCACTCTCGGCGTGGATCCTCTTGCGGCGAGCGCGACCTATTATCTGCCCGACGGCAACGGCACTTACATCAAGAGCGATGTCTTCGGCAACTACTCGACGCTGCTCAGCCTCGACCTCAACGAATTGCTGGGCTCCGCGGGCAACCCCGACGCCCCCGAGCACGAGCATACCTACAACGATGAAGGCATCTGCACGGTGTGCGGCGCAAAGAAGATCGACTTCCTCGGTCTCATCCTGGAAGGCATCGGCAAGGCGGGCGTCGAGACGGTGGAGATCGGCGCGAGCCTCGCGCTTGACCTCACCTTCAGCGACGCGCTCAACTGGACGCGCCAGATGTCCGAGCTGATGGCAGTGGACGGCAGCGCGGACAACTACTTCGCGATGCTGCTCTCCTCCATGGCGATGAACAGCGCGGAATTCGTGTCCGCGATCGGTCTTGACGTCGACCTCGCGCTGCAACTGCAGCTTGGCGGCCTGCTCGAGGCTCTGCCCGGGCTCATTAACGCGCCCGAGGGCTCCGTGGACATCATGGGCGTGCTGCCCACCATCCTCCGCGGTGCGAAGATCTATCTCGAGATCGCCATCGACACCAACTTCTACGGCGAGGACATCGAGGACGCTGCTCCCATCCAGCTGTGGGTGGAGATCTCCGACACGGACGAGCCCTTCCTCAACATCTACCTCATTGCGCCCGACCTCGGCAGAGTGACGGACATCGCGCCGTATCCCGATGACGAGAACGATCCCATCGGCGACTTCTTCGCGCAGGGCATCAAGATAGAGAACATGATCAGCCTTGCGGATCTGCTCGCAAGCATGCAGGAGCAGAGCGACGGTGACAACGCGGACAACTCCGCGGTGACGGCTGCGGACAGCGGCATCATCATCGACATCGGCAACAAGAACACGGGCCTCATCCCCGAGGACATCTGGGGCATCCTTGACCTCCTCCTCGGCGAAGTGCTGTTTGCACACGACATGCTCTCCGTGGGTCTTGCGGAGGACATCCTCGCGGGTCTCATCGGGGCGGCTGTGCCCGAGTTCGATCAGCTCCATCTGCTGCCCACCTTCAATGTGACGGGCGGCTCCACGGGCGCCAACATCCTCTTCGGCGACGGCTCGCTCGGCTTGCAGGTGCAGCTCGGCATCAACGGCGGCTTTGACGACTACGCCTCTTACGGCGATCTGCTTGCTGCGGTGAAGGGCGAGAGCAACAACGCAGTCCTCTCCCACATGCTCTATGACGAGCAGGTCTACGGCATCACGGAGGACAACCTCGATGAGTTCATCGGCACGCTGCGCGTGACCGCGAGCACGGACGAGGACGGCAACACCATCTACACCGAGGGCGGCAACGACGTCATCATCACCACGGCGGAATACGGACTTGCGTCCTATGTCTCGCCCGAGAAGGTGTGGCTTGGCACCCGCTATGAGCTCACCGACATCGACGCGGACGGCAAGCCCGTCTTCACCCCGGTGCCTTATGACAAGTCCTACACCGTGACTCACACCGTGACCACGGGCGAGGGCGAGACCGCAACGACGGAGACCGTCAAAGGCGCCTTCACGCAGAACAACGCGGGCGATTATGTCCGGGTCTCGAAGGATGATGTCGTGGCTTATCCCGGTCTCTCCTATTACGAGTTCGTGGGCGCGGACAAGTCAACTTATGAGAACAAGTTCATGCCCATCGCGGCGTACATGCAGCTCACCGGCGAAGAGGAGAGCGCAGTCCCCGTGGCGCAGAGATACACGCTCGACGCGTCCATGATCAAGGGCGAGTATGTCGCGCTTGCGGACGTCACGCTCGCGCTCGAGCTCGGCGACCTCGGGGTCGCGGTCAACCGTCCCTTCTCCGCGGAGAACGAGGACATCTACGGCTTCGCGAGCCTGATTCCCTCTGCCACGGCGGGGGCGAAAACGTCCGGCATCAGGCTGCACACCGAGATAGAGCTCGGCTTCTGGGGCAACAACGGCGCGGCGATCAACGCGGGCGAGCTTGTGGACATGATCCTCGGCATCGATGCGATCAAGGACAAGCTGGGTGACACGACGTTTGTCGGCACCAACCTTGCGCTCAACGTCGTGGACGACTTCGGCAGCCAGGATGAGGCGTACTTCACGGTGGAGCTTGACGCCTACTTCGACTTCACGGGCGAGCTGCAGGTGGAGCTCCAAGTCATGCGCGGGAAAGCACCCGTCCTCGGCGTCATCCTCGCGGGCGACGGCATCTACATCGACCTCACGGGCGTGCTCGGCGCGGGCGTGAGAGACATCAAGGCGAAGATCAGCAACCTCGGCATCACCGAGCTCCTCACCGAAGCGCTCGGCGGAGTGTTCGGCGGCGCGGTGGCTTCCGGCGAAGCGGCTGTGACGGCGAGCATCTCGTCCACGGCGGGCATGACCCTGCACGACTATGCTTATCTCGCGGCAGCCATCAACCCGGGCTACTTCTCGCTGCAGCTCACGCTCGCGGCGGTGAACGCCATCCTCGCCAAGGTGAGCGCGGACAACCCCGACGTCGCCATCGACTTCGAGCTGCCCGACCTCGGCGACATCCGCATCGAGTCCTTCGGCGACAGGGCGGACGGCAGCCTGCTCTCGCTCGGCTTCAAGATGTCCGAGGACTTCGGCGTGTCGCTCGACATCGTCAAGCTCTACATCGGCACCGAGAAGCTCTACACCTCCGACGAGATCACCAATACGTTGGATAAAGAGTACAAGCCGATCTTCGACGTCGCGACGGGCGAGATCTCGGACGACTTCACGCTCTCCGCGACGGCGGACGTCAACATCGCCATGACCAGCGAAGGTCTGGTGCCTCCCGTTGCGGACGACCCGGACACCTGGGGCGGAGCGGAAAGCTATGCCGAAGCCAAAGAGCGCTACGACGGCTCGCTCGCAGGCTGGGTGATCGGGCTGCTCACGGATATGCTTGGTGCCAACAGCTTCTTCGTGTCGGCATACGACCCGTCCGACACCGAATACAACAAATACGGCGGGCCCATCTACATCGTGGATGAGGCAGAGACGGAAAAGACGGGCTCCACCGTCTACACCGAAGTGGGCAAGGTCGCGGAGGACGGCAGCGGCTATTACGCCAAGCAGAAGGACGGCACTTACGCGACGACCGTGACGGGATTCACCTCCGGCACGCAGTATTACCGCACGACGATGATCGAGGCGACCTTCGCTTCCGGCGCGGTCGACCTCGGCATCGAGATCGAGGCGGACATCAACCTCGGCGCCATCATCGCGTCCGGCATCGGCGGCATCCTGTTCAGCGACCTGCGCGTGGCGGTCACGCTGGGCGCGCCCTTCAACACCACCATCCTCGAGGTGTACTATCTCGGCTCCTCCAGGCTGGTCAAGGCAGGCAACGTCTATGACCTCCGCGCCGGCGACATCTCGGGCGATGTCCAAGCGTTCAGCGACGCGATCTACATCGACGCGAGCGGCTTGGGGCTCGGCAAGATCAAGTTCCAGGGCATCGCGGGCTTGCTCGGCGCCAATGTCGGTCACGCTTATGAGGCGCAGAACGCCTCCGGCGCCATCTCCGCGGCGGAAGGCGATGAGACGGCAACGGACAGCACCGGCAACGTCGTCAGCGTCACCCTCGGCATCGACCTTGCGGAGGACTACATCGGCATCAACATCGACAAGGCGCTCATCAACACCGTGTTCGGCATGCTCGGTGAGACTCTCGAGAAGGCAGGCATCGCGAGCCTGCCCGATGTGCAGGACCTCGAGCTTGTCCTCGCCTTCGGTGAGTCTACGGTGGAGAGCATCGAGCTCAGCACCACCCTCGACGCGGCAGGCACAGGCGCCATCATCTCCATCAGCGACATCCAACTCGCGCTGGAGAACTCTCTGGACGTCGAAGACCTCGTCGGCAGGGTGAAGACGCAATTTGCAGGCATCACCTACTCCAAGACGGCAGGCGTCATGACTCTGCTGCAAAACCTGTTGGACAGCCTCGACGCCAACCTTGCCCTCACCGTGGACAAGCGCGGCAGATCCGTCGTGCAGTCCACCAGTAGCTGGGGCAACGGTTTGGGCGCAATAGGTGCGGACTTCGAGGCTGCGGAGACCAACTTCAGGTCCACCATACGCGCGCTCTCCACGAGCGGGATGTACAACATTGCGGCGGACGGCAACCTGTCCGGTGACGGCGGTGCGTTCACCAGCTTCATGCTCAAACTCGACGTGAGTGCGAAACACCCGCACATCGGCACGACATTGCGCGGTGCGGACACCGTAGACCTCGACGTCTACTTCGGCAACAACAATCTGTGGATCAACGATATAGGCATTGATCTCGGCACTGCGGGCGACATCATCGGTATATTTGCCCGCACGCTGCTGAACTGGATCAACATCGGCAACTTCATTAATCCGGATACGGGCAAACTCTTTGACTTTGCCTATTCCGACGCGGACAGCGGCACTTGGGCTGACACCAACCCCGTCGCCACCACGGCGTCGGACGGAGCGGCGAATGTCGCTGCCGACGATTGGACATACGGCAGAGACGATGATGATCTGACTCTTTCCGGCAGCTGGGTTGGCAATGATGCGAGTGCCAACACAAACGACGATGCGCACTACAAGTTGGACACTACAAATCAAGCCTCCGAGTACAGCTATCCGCTCAATCTCACCGGCTTGGTGGATAAGGTGGAGGTCAATCTCTTCAACAGCACGGGCTATCAGCCCTACCTTGAATATATGACCAACACTTCCATCAGTGCGGAGAATGCGGCGTCCCTCATCTCCGTAAAGGTGGAACTCAACAAGTATGCGTACAACGAGCTGCTCGTATTCCTGTACACGACGATCCTGTCGTTAGTGCATTACAACGTGGACGTCAATACAACGGGGGTGTATTACTTCGCCTACCAGAGCGGCAACATGTGGGATGAGAGTCCTGAAAACAGAGTGCTGATGAGACATGTGGGGAGCAACAGAAAGTATGTCATCTCCAACCTCTTCAAAGAGCTGGACAGCATCGCCTATATGGACGATCTCACCGAGCAGGAGAAGACGGAGCGCAGGGTGCAGCTGCTCGATCCTTACGTGCGCAGCCTGCCCTTGGGCTTGCTGGAATGGCTGCTCTATGATATGCTACGCAGCGTGGGTGATGGGATTGTTAGCAACAATGCCCCCGGTGTTGGTGCATTGGCAGGATCTGCTCTCGGTGACATCACCATCCTTATTGCGTCGCTGTTGCCTCCCTTTGCCAGCATGGACGCGAATGCGGTCAATCCGTCTCTCAACCTCTACATCGACCTTGCGCCCGAATCCTCCTTCTACGGACAGGGCACCAAGGAGATCGCGCCCGGCATCCAGGCGATCGAACTCATGGTCAATGCGGAGAAGAACGGTGACGGCAGACAACTCGTGCAGTACTACACCGGCTCGGACGGTCAACGCGTTGCACGTGAAGGCGAGATCTACTACACCATCGATGAGAGTGCCACTGCGCAGAACATGGTGGATGCGTGGGTGCTTGCCATCAACCCGAGCAACCTAGTGGTCGACTCCAACAACACGACTTATGAAGGCAAGGGAGTGCTGAACCTGCTCGAAGCGGGCAGTGCGGCGCAACCCACGCTGCCCATTGATAAGATCGTCGTTGATGATGTCGGCACCAAGAGCGCGACGGCTTACAACGGCAACGATGTTGTCGGCACAGGCACGCTCAACGGTGATTGGCTGGTGAACGGACTCGGCTTGCCTCAGACGGCAAAAGTGAACCTTGTCAGCCCCACGTCGCAGAAGGATGTCGTCCTCATCTGGGATGCGGGTGCGCTGGACTTCAGCCCCTCCGCGCTTGAGGAAAACAACAGGCTTGCGGGCTATGTCTACGGCTATGCATTGAACCTCGTCGTGGCGATGATCCCCGTCTACGTCACGGACAGCCAGTACTTCGCGGGCGTCTATGAAGTGAGCAACGGCGGCAAGGGTGCTGCGGTCTCCCTCGACTGGACGGGCGGTGACACCGCGATCGCGGACGACCTCGTCTACATCGAGTTCCGCAACGGCAATGGCTATGTGTTCGGCAAGCAGGCTGTGGACGAACTCACGGGCGATCCGCTCTATGCGGTGCTGCGCAACGGCAACACGGTCTACATGCTCAAGACCACCACAACGACGGACGCTGAAGGCAATGTCACGGTGACTTCGGAATTTGGTTTCTATGACATCAACATCCAAGACACCGAGACGGACGCCTACACCGTCGCCGTCTATCCTGCCTATACAGCCTACACCGACGGGACGAATGTAGTCGTGCGCGACGCAACGTATAGAGTGCTGCGCAACGGCGGTGCAGACATCACCGATCCGAAGGCTCTGCCCGTGGGCACATTCTCGTGGGATCTCAACGGGCTTGACTACGGCTGGGACGGCATGAACGGCGACAAGACCGTCACCGTAGGCATCAGCTATCAATGGGGCTTCTCCGCCACACAGACGCATGATGTCACCCTGTCCGTCTCCTCCGCACTCATCGACAGCGAGGAGAGCGGCTACACCTATACGGGCGGAAACGGCTTGGCGTCCGCATACGGCAGCTGGAGCGACTTTGCGGCAGCACTCGGTCTCACCGACATGACTTTGGCTGATGCCCGCACGGCGATCGTCGAGTACTTCAATGACCTCGGCATCACGGGCGGCAACTTCGTCAACGCGGACGGCAGCCTCGGCGGCGCAATAGACTCCCGCTACACCGTGGTGGGATGGGATCTCACCGAGCTGCTCAACGCGGTGTCCAGACGTCCCGGCAGGAATGTCACCGTCGACATCACCATGTATGTGGGCGGGTTCAATGTCTGGAAGGAGCTGCAAGAGACCGACCTCGGCGTCGGCGGCGCGTGGGAGTACGTACGCGGCTTTGCGGATGACTTCCTCATCAATGTCGACGGCGCGTGGGTGATGAACCCCTCCGCGGATCAGGTCCAAAAAGTGTACAATAATGTTGGTGGCAACATGGGCTTTGTCGCTGCGGCACAGCCTGTCACGGTCACCGTCACCATCGGTGAGCAGGGTGACTTCGAGTGGTCGCCCACCGTCTCCGGCGGAGACGACGTGACACCCGACACACCGGACACCTACTCCTTCTCCGACGGCAGCGCGACCGTTCTCAACGGCGGCGTGCAGACCTATGAGATAACCACCGCGGCGCAGCTCTACGGCGCGATGCCCGAGAGCGGCTCCGTGGTGCACTCCGACGGCACCACCAAGCGCGCGGCGTTCGACTGGAACGGCTTTGCCTATGACACCGACTCCGCGCTCAACGTGGCACGCCTCTCCGTCACGAGCGGCGGCGACCGCATCGACACCGATGTCGTCGTCACCCTCGCGGACAACGCGGATGTGCAAGACGCGGCAAGCGCCCTCGACGCGGAGCCCGCGACGGAAGCCACACCGGTCACCGTTTTCGAGCCCAAGTTCCGCGCCATGTCCATCGACCCGCTCAAATACGGCACTCTCGGCGCGTTCATCGCGGCGAACCGTGATGGCGGTGAACTCAAAGTGAAACTCGCGGACGGCAGCGTGATCACCGTCACCGTCGTGAGCTGGAGCGACAAGCTCGCCTCCGACGCGGCTCTCCCGCTCGCGGGTGCGAGATACACCGACAATATCGCCACCTTCAAGGACGCGGACGGCAACCTCTATCAGGCGGTGGTGCCCATCATCGTCAACGCGCGCGTCATCGAGGATGCGGAAGTGCTGCTCGGCGAGGGCTTCAAGCTCGTGAGCCAGACCAGACGCTTCGCGGAGACGGTGCGCCGCTATGTCGCGGACGGACAGGTCATCGAAGTGTCCTACTCACGCGATACCCACCTTCCCACCGGCATCACGGTGATGAACCCCTATGCCTATAACAGAGATACCGTCTTTGGCGAGGAGCCCAAGTTGGAGATCACGTTCGCGGACGGCTATGTCGCGACTTATCCCTTCGCTCTCGAGGGTGTCACGCTTCCCAAGTACGGCGACGAGTCCGCCACCTCCACCGCGAAGTGGAGCGCGGGCACGCTGAACGGCACGCTCGAGTTCATGTTCTCTGCGCTGCGCATCACGGGCGCCAACATGCTCTCCGACATCGCCTACGGCGACCTCGACGACGTGAGTCAGGACTTCGCGCCTTATAAAGATATGTATATGGGCGACGATCTCCTGCCCACTCCCTTCGGCGTGGACAACGACAATAAGCAACTCGACAAAGGCGTCACCGTCTTCATCGACGGCATGCTCGTCCCCGTGAGCGCACTCGATAGTTACATCGACAAGGCAGAGGGCATGGACGCTCCTCGCTATACCGAGCTGAAGGATGCCTCCGGCAAAGGCTGTCGCTATGACGCGGACGGCAACTTCGACGCGGACGGCACTTACGCCTACGTCTATGCGGCGTCCTACACCTTCGAGCAGGGCGAACTCACCTGGGACAACTCCGGCATCAGCTACAACTACAACGGCGGCGTCAGGCGCACCACCGTGAAGATCCATGCAGGCGGGAAAGGCGGTCTCGAGGGCGCGATGACAATGCCCATCTACATCGTGAGCGGCAGGATCGATAGACTCGACTTCACTCCCGATGAGCAGGGCAGCTATGCGGCGTACTTCAAATCCGACAATCTCGACAACGCCGAAGGCGCGGCTTACTTCAAAGACCATTGGAAGCCCGTCGGCGAGGACGCGGTTTACAAGCTTGTCTTCGATCCCTTCGAGGCAGACTCCACCGGCTCCGCCTACGACATCGACGAGGCGGTCACTCATCCGGATCCCGATAATGCAAAGGTCGAGATCTTCGACTACTACGTCTACTTCCCGATGAAGGCGGACATCGAGACGGCAAGCGGCGCGGTCATCAAGGGGGCGGCGATCACCTGGTCCAACCTCGGCGCCATCCGCAACAGCTATGTCGGCGGCGAGTTCAGCGCGCGCATTACGCTTGCGGCGCTCACCGGTGAGAAAGACAAAGATGGCAACGACATCCAGGCGTTCGGCACGCAGGGCAGCACCATCCCGTTCGTCAGCGTCACCCCGAGAGGCATCGACGCGAACACCGCTGTGTTCAATGGCACCCTCCCCGAGACGGGCAAAGTCGTCAAGGAAGGGACGCAGACCTACATCGATCCTCTCAACTTCGCGCTTGACGAGTTCAGCGCGCAGGTGGAGGAAGTCGCCTCCGTCACCGTTGCGGTCGACGGCAAGGGTGATGTTACCTTTGAAAAGAACGGGAACGGCTACACTCTCACCTGGGTGTACACCGGCATGAACGTCAGCTATCTCGGCGGCAAGGTCTCCCTCATCGCAAGACTCACCGGACCCGACGGCTATGCGCAGGACATCTCCGTTGACTATCTCGTCTCGAGAGTGGTCGCGTCCAAGATCGTCGAGCGCAACAAGAGCACCGGCGCGGTCGGCGGCGAGAGCTTCACCTTCGGCACCGACGTCGCAAACGCGGGCTTCGGCAGGGCGAACGAAACGTACACCGTGCAGCCGTACGAGCCCTCCACCTTCGAGATGCCCACAAGCTGGCAGATCACTTACAAGCGCTTCAACCCCGATGCGGACGGTTCGTTCGGCACGGACAGCACAGGTACCGATGTGACCGAAAACGTCACCTACCTCAGGGCGTCGATGCCCGCGGGCGCGAAGGTCACTTACGCCAATGCGCAGAGCGGTGTTGCCAACGCCGGCGACGCGATGATCACCCTCGGCAGCGGGCAGCGCGTCCGCATCCCCGTCGCAGTCGCGGCGAAACCGACAGGCGGGACGATCGATGGAGAAGAGTCCATAACGGTCGGCAATGCGACCACCGGCATCCGCAGCACCTACAAGCTGCCTTCCAAGACGAGTGATGGCGTCGGCATCGTGTGGTACGGCAGGGTGTTCATCGGCTCCGCCAACTACATCGTGTCCTTCTCCGTTGCGGATGCGGGCAGCGACGGCAAAATCACCCTTCCCTTCGTCAACGGCAGGACCGTCACCTATGTCCTCACCGCTTATGTCGGCGCCGTGGTCGACGCAAACGGCAAGGTGCTTGACTGGAGCAACACCGGCAAGCTGCCCACGAGCAGCAGCCAGACCTACGACACCTTCGGCGAGGATGTCGCCAAGACGGGCAGACAGGTGCCCAACGGCGATCACCAAAAGACGTTGTCCCTCGCTGTCAGCGGCTGACGGGCATGACCCACACACAAAAAAAAGGACGGAGCGCGCTCCGTCCTTTTCCTTTGCGGCGGGAGACAGGCGCTTTGCGGCTTTTTGCGGGACATGCCCGCGCCGCCTGTTCCCGCCCGCGCCGCCTG
>ENA-OZGX01000167-OZGX01000167.1-human-gut-metagenome-genome-assembly--contig:-NODE-167-length-34525-cov-14.535132_pt1 | contig 34525 bp, 25 predicted proteins | sample MGYA00244040_ERZ653674 | MGnify/ENA primary metagenome ERZ653674 (study PRJEB26926, sample SAMN06165232) | human gut metagenome | biome: ENVO:00009003; feature: ENVO:2100002; material: ENVO:00002003... | reverse complement strand
GCCCGCAACACTCGGCGCAATATTATATAAAAATAAGGGGTGCGGGGATGACATCCCCGCCGGGGTGCAGGGGCGGCGCCCCTGCAAATAATAACGGCGGCAGCGGCCATACTAAGGGCATGAGAGAAAAAGTTAAGTTTTTGGGCGTTTGGGCGGGCGCGGTAATTGCGTTGTGCGCCGCCGTGTTCGCACTCGCGTGCGTACGCGCGCTTCCTATCTTTGAGGGCGAAAGCACGGCGGAGAACGCTCGTGTCGCGGCGGAAGTCACGCGCGGGCAAGGCGAGGACGGGACGAGGGAACTCGCCGTCGTGATGTATCACAACATCCTGAAAAGCTCCAAAGGGACATACACCGTCTCCCCCGCGCAGCTCGCGAGCGACCTTGCGGCGTTCGAGGCGGCGGGATATGAGACGGTGTTCCCGTCCGAGATCGTCGCATTCGTGTGCGGCGAGGGGGATCTGCCCGAAAATCCCCTGCTCCTCACCTTCGACGACGGGAGATACAACAACATGTACTACGGTCTCCCGCTGCTGAAAAAGTACGGCGCAAAGGCGGCGTTTTATCCCGTGGGCGCGTTCTCGGCGTTTTCGACGGACTCCGGCGACCACTCCAACCCCAACTACTCTCACCTCACCTGGGCGCAGATGGGGGAGCTCGCCGCGAGCGGGCACGTCGAACTCGGCAGCCACTCCTACAACATGCACCGCTACGAGCCCCGCTTCGGCGTGCGGCGGATGAAAGGGGAAAGCGAGACCGCCTACCGCAAAGCTCTCCTTGCCGACACCGGCAGGATGCAGGACGCCGTCCTCCGCGCAACGGGCGCCATCCCCCTCTCCTACGCCTTCCCCTTCGGCGCCTACTCCGACGAAGCGTACGCCGTGCTCCGCGCCCTCGGCGTGAAACTCTTCCTCACTTGCAGCGAACACACCACCACCCTCCGCCGCGGCGATCCGACCACCCTCATGCGCGTCGGGCGCTTCAACCGCGCAGGCGAACTCACCACCGCCGCCCTCCTGCAAAAACTTGCGGAATGACGGAGGGCTGTGGGGGAATTATTCCCGCACGCCCCCTTGCGAGGGTGTAACACCCTCGCGCTACTTTCGCCGCCAAACGTTCATCTCGGCTACGCCTGCGATGAAGCGGCGACTTCATTCCTCGTGCTCACCGCACTTCGTCATAGCGGGCGCTCTTTCACCGCACATGTCGCTGAAAGCGCGGAAGTATCCATGGGGCTCTGCCCCATCCCCTATGCGAGGGTATTATACCCTCGCGCTCCCATGCTATTTGTTTATAGCTCATTCGAACGCCCGTTTTGTCAAGGAACAGCGCCGAAAAAATTTGCAAGGGAAGCTCGCAAAATTTTTCGCGCCCTTGACAACGACGAAAAGTTATAATTCATAAACGGCGGACGGCACTTCTTGCCGTCCGCCTTAATTGCATAACTACGTCCTGTTTTTTGTTTTGACCATGTTTTTTGCACGCGCTTATTTCTTATTTATTTATCCGCTTGCAAACGCTTACTCTTGCCCCCTTAGACAAGGGGGCGGTTGTTCAGCTCGTTCTAAATATTACATTTGTGGGGGGTATGAGGAGTTTTGGGGTTCCCAGGGGGAAACTCGGAAAATTCCCCCTGGGCGCTTTTGTTTCTTTTGGCGCCCAAAAGAAAACATAATTTCTTTATCCGCTTGCAAACAAACTCCGGCTTTGTTTCTTTCAAAGTGTAAGAAAGAAAACCCGCGCCCTTTTGCGCCCAAAAGGAAGATCTACTTTCTTTTCCGCTTGAAAACGTGCTTCGTTTTCCGTCCGCCCGAGGCGGAAGACGCTTCGCTACCGTGCCGGAGAGCGGCACCCGAGCCGGGCGCACTCGCTGTGTCAAAGCGCCCGCAAAATGCGTATGGTGTGGTAGGAGCGATCCGAGTTCAAAAGGAGGTACATATCATGAACGGTTTCTTCGGTAACGGCGGCTGCGGGTGCGACAACATCATCCTCTTGCTGCTCCTGCTCTCCTGCTGCAACGGGAACGGAATGGGCTGTCTTTGCGACATTCTGCCCCTTCTGCTCATCCTGTGCTGCTGCGGCGGCGGCAACCTGTGCGGCAACAACTGCTGCAAGTGAGCGCCGAGAGCGCGGGCGCGGCGGATGACGCCGCGGAGCGGGGCGCGCGGACGCGCCCCGCAAAAAGCGGAAAAGGACGCAAATGCGTCCTTTTCATGCATATTCGGCGTGATAAACGCCGTTTTCGGTCAATATTCGAACTTTTCCGCGAAGTAGTTCTTGAGCTCCGCAACGGGAATGCGCACCTGCGACATCGTGTCGCGCTCTCGCACCGTGACCGCTCCGTCTTCCAAAGTGTCGAAGTCCACCGTCACGCAATAGGGGGTGCCGATCTCGTCCTGACGGCGGTAGCGCTTGCCGATGGAACCGGTGCCGTCGAAGTCGCACACGAAGTGTTTGGAGAGCTCTGCGTAGATCTCCTGCGCCTTGTCCGCGAGCTGCTTTTGGAGGGGCAGCACCGCCACTTTGACGGGCGCGACGAAGGGATGGAAGTGCATCACCACGCGGGTGTCGCCCTCCCCCACTTCCTCCTCGTCATAGGCGTTGCAAAGCAGCGCCAGCACCATACGCTCGACGCCGAGCGAGGGCTCGATGACGTAGGGTACGTATTTCTCGTTGGTGACGGGGTCGGTGTAGGAAAGGTCCTTGCCCGAGGTGTTGATGTGCTGAGTGAGGTCGTAGTCCGTGCGGTCGGCGACGCCCCACAGCTCTCCCCAGCCGAAGGGGAAGAGGAACTCGAAGTCCGTGGTGGCTTTGGAATAGAAGCACAGCTCCTCCGCGCTGTGGTCGCGCAGACGGAGTTTCTCGTCGTCGAAGCCGAGACCGAGCAGCCACTCGTGACAGAATTTGCGCCAATAGGCGAACCATTCGAGGTCGGTGCCGGGCTTGCAGAAGAACTCCAGCTCCATCTGCTCGAACTCGCGCACGCGGAAGATGAAGTTGCCGGGCGTGATCTCGTTGCGGAATGATTTGCCGATCTGCCCTATGCCGAAGGGCACGCGCTTTCTGGTGGTGCGCTGCACGTTCTTGAAGTTGACAAAGATGCCCTGCGCCGTCTCGGGGCGGAGATAGATGGTGTTTGCCGTATCCTCGGTGACGCCCTGGAAGGTCTTGAACATCAGGTTGAACTTTCGGATGGAAGTGAAATCGGACTTGCCGCACACGGGGCAGACGATGCCCTTCTCCTTGATGAAGTTCTCCATCTGCTCGTCCGTCCAGCCGGCGACGCCGCCCTCGATGCCCTTCTTTGCCATATAGTCCTCGATGAGGTTGTCCGCGCGGTGACGGGTCTTGCAGGACTTGCAGTCCATGAGCGGATCAGAGAAGCCGCCGATGTGCCCGGACGCCTGCCAGACGGTGGGGTTCATCAGGATGGCGCAGTCCACGCCGACGTTGTAGGGGCTTTCGGTGACGAACTTCTTCCACCAAGCCGCCTTGATGTTGTTTTTGAGCGCCACGCCGAGAGGACCGTAGTCCCAGGTGTTGGCGAGCCCGCCGTAGATCTCGCTGCCGGGGAAGATGAACCCGCGGTTTTTGCAGAGAGCCACCAGCTTGTCCATAGTAAGTTTTGCCATATCCTACCTTCTTTTGAAGAGATTATGTAAAATGATAGTAGAAAACCGCTGTGATGTCAATCACAGAGCGGCGGTTGCTCGAAGAGCAGGTTCAATTTCCCGTGTGTCGAAACTCCCCCGTGACAACAGCGGCGCGATCAATAATCGCGCACGCCAAGCAGGAAATCCACCGAAAGGTTGAATGCCTTTGCGATGAGATAAAGATTCTCCGCCGTGGGCTGCTTCTTTCCGCTGCGCCAATAAGAGACGCAGGCGGCGGTGACGCCGATGGTGGCGGCAAACTGCCGCTGAGAGATCTTTTCCTCACGAAGGAACTCCGAAAGACGTTCCGCAAACTTGTTGTTCATATCGTGATTATTCTACCAAAATTAAATAAAGTGACGTATGTTTAACCATATTTAACCATATTTTAATGATTTTGAAATGATAATTTAATCAAGTTGTGTACTAAGCTCTCTTTTTCACCGCGGCGGGCGGACTCCGACGGGACGGAAACGGCGAGCGGATGCCGGACCGGAATAATACGAACCGGGTCCGGCATGCGAGAACATAACTCCACCCGCGCGCGCATAATTTCTTGGTATGTGGCGCGCGGCAAAAGTATGCTTCCTCTACATCGGCACGGTGATAGGCGCGGGGTTCGCCTCGGGGAAGGAGATCGCCCTGTTCTTCGGGGAGACCTCTCCCTTTTGCACCGCGCTTGCGGCGCTCTTCATGGCGGTGCCGGAGGCGCTCTTTCTCTCGGCGGGAAAGAGGGGGCTGATGCCCTCGGGCACGGCGGTGAAGACGGGGGTGTTCATCGCCGCGTTCTCCTCCGTCGCGGCGATGCTCGCGGGGTGCGAACTCGCCCTCGACGACCTCACGGGAGCGGCGGGACTCGGCGCTCTTGCCGCCATCGCCGCAGGGATGCTCGTCACCATGGGACCGGAAAAGATGAAACTCGCCAATTCCCTGCTCATACCCCTGCTCATCGCCCTCCTCGCCGCCATCTATCTCAAACTCGGCTCCCCTGTCGCGGGCGGGACATTCTCTCTCCTGAAACCCGTACACTACGCGGGGCTGGACGTCCTCATAGGCGGGATGATCGTCTCGCGGGAGGGGAAGAAACTCTCGGGGAAGGAGATCGTCCTCACCTGCGCGATGAGCGCGCTCTTCCTCGGCGTGGTGCTCTTTGTCCTCCAAAACATAGTTTTATTCGACAAAACGAATGCTTCAATGCCTGTTTTGGTCGTCGCCGAGAGCGTGGGACTGAAAGTTGCGGCAGGAGTGCTCGTCGTCATCGCGGTGTTCACCACCCTCGTCTCCTCCCTCGACATCCTCACGGACGGGACGGTCGAGGCGCTCGCCGCCCTCGCCCTGCCGCGAGGGAAACGCCCCCGCCGCGCCGCGGCGTGGCTTGCCGAGCACCGCTCCGCAGTCGTCTTCCTCTGCCTTGCGGCGCTCTACCCCGTGAGCTTTTTCGGCTTCGAGAACATCGTCACCTCTCTCTACCCCTTCGTGGGCGTGTGCGGCGTGGTCATGACGGCTCTGACTGCGGGAAAGATGCTTCTATGCGCCCTCGGCAAAAGGCGGGGCGGAAGAGAACGCGGGAAACCCCGCAAAACGGGTGCGTTGACGCCCTTTGAAGGGGAAGACGGGGGGGCATCCCGAAACACGACGGAACGGAGATGCATCCCGCCCGAAAATGAAAAGGCGGGCAAACGCCCGCCGGGATCACGGTCCAAAGCTCAGTGGTGATGATGGCAGCCGCAGTCGGGGTCGTCGCAATCGTCCTCGTCCTCTTCCGCCGTTTTGCCCGCGAAAAGATCCTCGAAGGGGGAGCGGCGGCTGTCCGTCTCGGGCTCGTCCAACCCTTTGAGGTAGCGGTAGAAGGGGTCGTCCGAGAAGTCGGTGTCATCCGTCCAGTCGCCGCCGAGCTCCTCAACGGCATTGCGCACCTCCATATACTCGTTGTAATTGAGCTCATACTCCTCCGCAAAACTTTTGAGGACATCTATGGCGCGCTCGTCGCCGTAGCTGCCGAGCAGGCGGGCAAAGAGCGCGACGTCCTCGCCGCGGTAGAGACAGCTCACCAGCCCCATATACACGGCGGGGTTGCCCTTGTAGCCCGCGAGGATCTCGATGAGCATCTTGTTGGTGTCGCCCTCGGTGGTGTAGAACTTCTCGAGCATCTCTTCAACGACCTCGTCGCAGTCCTCGAGGAGATACTCATACGCCTCCAGCCTTTTCTCGTAGGGCAGGCTCTCGTCCGTGAGCAGGGCGAGCATCTCAAGCATCTCTTTTTTAGTCTTCATAGTCACCGTCGTCTCCGAAGAAGATCTTCTTGTATTTGTAGTAGGACCTTTCGTTGAGGTCATAGCGTTCCATCGCGTCCTCGTCGGGGTCGGGATCGTCGGCGTAAACTCTCGCGAGCAGCACGCCGATCATGGTCTCCTCGCTGCGGAGCATGGCGATCTTTTTGCCGTTTTTGTGTTTCCAGACGATGTCGTTGCCGCCGAGCTGCAGAGTGACCATATCGTCGATAATGCCCGCGAGCCTTTCGAGATAGACGCTCGGGGTCTCGTCCGTGTAGACGATGTCGCACGCAGCGCGGTAGACGGCGTTGTGCAGATGCCTCGGCAGCACGCGGTACGCGCGGGGAAGCACGAAATCAACACGCTTGAACCTGTTCTGCGTGACGATGTCGAACTGCATGCTCGTCCCGCCGCCGAGGAGATGGTCGAGGATGATCGCCATCGCGTCGAAGGTGAGATCCAACCCGATGAGCCTGTCGCGGAAGATCTTCTCCACCGTGTGGTTGGTGACGCGGGAGATGCAAAGAAGGGTGGGACACGCCACGACGTCGGGCGCGTGATAGATCACCCACCGCATCGCCTCGTTGAACTCCACGTCATACGCCAGCGCGTCGCGGATCTTCGCCGCGTTCTCGCTCTCGCACACTCCCCTCACCTTGTTGACGAAATCGAGGGTGGCGGAGCGCGGCCAGTCGTGCCCGTAAGGCACCCTGCTCGGCTCGTCGCGGAAGAGCTTGAGATAATACCCCGCGGGGCTGTAAACGCCGTAGATGTTGTTGAGCGCGTTCATCGCGCGCGCGGCTTCTTTGTGCCTGCCCGTGTTCCAGAGCGCCTCCGCTCTGTACATCTCGCTGAACTGCTTGAAACGGGTGCTGCCGCTCACCGTCTCGGCGGCGCGGAGGACGTCTTCGTCCCGCACCCTCGCGATGAGCATGGGCATGACTTTGAGAGCGATCTCGACGGGGAGCTTCTCCGTCGCCATGATCTCGTCGAGGAGCGCGTCCGTCTCCTCGTCGCGCTCCTGCACGCTGTAAGCGGTGGCGAGAGTCGCCTTGTTGTCGAGGGAGGGATCCTCCCTCACCATCTGCTCCGCAAGCGCGACCACTTTGTCGAAGTCGCCCTTGGCAAAGAGGCAGAGCGTCTTTATGCGCTGGGCGGGAGTGCGGTAAGGCTCGGGAGCGTCCCCCATCTCCTCCACCGCGCGCATGGCGCCGTCGAGGTCATTGTCGGCGAGGGCTTCGTTGGCGTAGTAGAGCTGCGTCTCATAAAACTCCGCGTCCCCCTTTTTCGCCATGCGGAAGCCGGGCTCCTCGCTCCTCTCCGCCGCGTCGAGCACGGCGCTGTCGTCCTCTCCGAGGCAGCAAAGATAGTATGCCGCCGCCTCCGCGTCCCCCTGCTCGAGCGCGTTGGAACAGAGCTGCCACAGGGCGCCGTCCTCCTCGTCCTCGGAGCGGGCTTTGGACATCGCGACATACAAAACCGCGTTGGACACGTCCAACGCGTGGATCTCGGCATAAGCGCAGCCGAGCGCGGTGTAGGAAGCGCAATCGTCATCCATCCCGCATGCGGTCTTGAAATAGCCGATGGCTTTTTCCGTCCTGCCCTCGGAGAGGGCGCGCACGCCGAGCTCGTGATAGTCCGCGCTTCCCAGCCTGAAATCGATTATCTTTGCCATTTACGCCTACTTTTTCTTTTTCTTCTTTTTGGGGTTGACGTAAGGTTTGGGCGGTTGTTTCGCGTTGTTCTTCTTCTTGCCCGCGTCGCTCGGTGCGGTCTGCCCCGCGGAGGCGGTCTCATAGCGGACGGCGTTCTTGCCCGCGCCGTTCCCGCCGCCCTTGCGGTCGCGCAGGGCGAGCAGTTTCTTCTTGTCGGTGTAGGCTTTCAGAGCCTTGCACTTGGTCATGCCGCGGTCGGCGAAAGCCGTCCAGCACTGCGCCCAATAGATGAACCCCACCAACAGCATCGCGATGCAGATGATGATGGCGAAGATGTTGTTGATCATGAGCAGAAGCAGCGGCGCCGCGGAGAGCACTCCACAGATGACCGTCGTGAAGGGGTTGTTGGCGATGATGACGATGGCGTCCTTGAAGGTGTCCTTCAAAGACATCCCGTAGGTGGCGAAGAGGCACATCATCACCATGGGCACGGTGAGGAGAGGCGCTCCGAAGATGAAGGAGAGCACCACCGCCGCCATAGTGCCCGCGTTCGCGGTGCCGAGCTGCTCGCAGGTGAGCTGATGTATGAGCGCGGTGCCCATCGCGAGCGCGATGAGGATGCCGACGGTGCCCACCAGCAGATATTTCCACCAATACTTGGCAAAGCCCATGAAGAAGGTACGGGTGGTGCGCTTATAAAAGTCCTGATAATAGGCGCGCTTCGCGCAATAGAACAGACCCGCGATGAAGGGGAGCGCGATGATGCCCGCGCCCGCCAGCATCATGAGAAGAGGTTGATAGACATCCCAATAAAGAGTGGCGACGGAGAGGGCTATGTTGTCGCCGCCCGGATGCAGCGCGGCGCCCAAGTTCTGCACGAAGTTGTGGCCGTCCCCCATGACGTAGCTCTCGAAGAAGGGAGCGGCGACGAGGAACACGAGCATGAACCCGAGGGCTGCGGGCGCGAACCACAGCGACCCTTTGAGCAGCAGGGCGAAATTGGAGCGCACGACGGCGCCCGCCTTCTTGAAATATCCTTCGGGATACTCCTTCTTTATCCTCGCCTCCGTCATGCCGGCGACGACTATCTTTGCGGGTTCCTCCGGTTCGACGACGACGTCAGCGTCGACGAAGAACTTGCCGAGCAGAAAGCGCGGCTCTCGGGCGGGCTTTGCCGCCGCTTGGTTCTGATTTGCCATAAGAGCTCCTTAGCTAAACTCGATTAAACTCCGTATATTGTACAATAACACGCGGGAAATATCAAATCAAAAACGCGAATTGCGGAAGAATTGTGCTTTTTCTCCTCCCGCGTACTCCCCTTCCGCCGCGGACGGAAAGACATCCGCCCCCTCCCCGCCCGCCGCGGGGCGGGGAGGGAACATGCACCCGCGACGCCTGGCGCAAAACAAAAATACCAGCTTAGAATGCATAAAACCGCGATTTTTCGACACATTCCGCAAGGGGCGCGCCTCTCGCCCGGGCGCCTGCCGGAGGCAAAAAAAAGGGGCGGAACGGGCTCCCGTCCTCCTCTCCGGGGCGGCGCGGGACACTTCTCCGCCCTCCCCTCATGTGGTGCTGCGGCAGCCGTCCACAGGGGATGAGGCGGGAATTTGGCGCGGGCGCAAAGTTTTTTATTGACAATCCGCGCCCGTAAACATATACTTTTCATTAACAATAGAATGAAAGGTAAGGGGTTACAGGAGGTAATATGAAAAAATTCAACATCGCCGTCGTCGGCGCGACCGGCATGGTCGGCAACAAGTTCCTCGAAGTGCTGACCGAAAGACAACTCCCCGTCGAGAACTACTATCTCTTCGCTTCCGCAAGAAGCGCAGGCAAGCAGATCGACTTCATGGGCAAGCCGCACACCGTCATCGAGCTCACGGAAGAGAACGTGATGGCTCTGAAAGGCAAGGTGGACTTTGCTCTCTTCTCCGCGGGTGCGGGCACTTCGGCGAAATTCGCTCCCGTCTTCGTCGAGGCGGGCGCGGTGGTCGTGGACAACAGCAGCCAGTGGCGCATGTACGACGACGTCCCCCTCGTCGTCCCCGAGGTCAACCCCGAGGACGTGAAGTGGAACAAGGGCATCATCGCCAACCCCAACTGCTCCACCATCCAGGCTGTGGTGGCGCTCAAACCTCTCTATGACACCTTCGGCATCAAGCGCATCGTCTACTCCACCTATCAGGCGGTCTCGGGCGCGGGCGTCGCGGGATATAACGACCTCAAGAACGGCGTCGCGGGGGAGGCTCCCAAGAAGTTCCCCTACCCCATCGCGTTCAATATGCTCCCGCACATCGACGTATTCCTCGACAACGGCTATACAAAAGAGGAGTGGAAGATGATCGAGGAGACCAAGAAGATATTGCACGATCAGTCTCTCAGGATCACCGCCACCACGGTGCGCGTCCCCGTCTTCCACGGTCACAGCGAGTCCATCAACGTCGAGTTCAAGAAGCCCTGCACCAAGGAAGAGGTGTTCGACTGCCTCTCCCACTTCCCGGGGCTGGTGCTGATGGATGACGTCAAGAACAACGTCTACCCCATGCCCATCCTTGCGGAGGATCACGACGAAGTGTTCGTGGGTAGGGTGCGCATCGACGAGAGCGTCGAAAGCGGCGTCAACATCTGGTGCGTGGCGGACAACATCCGCAAGGGCGCGGCGACCAACGCCGTTCAGATAGTGCAGCTTCTCATCAACAACGCTTTGGAGGCATAACATGATTTTCAAGGGTACGGCAACGGCGCTCATCACGCCGTTCACACGCGACGGAGTGGACTTCGAAAGCCTGGAGCGCATCCTCGACGACCAGCTTGCGGGCGGCGTCGACGCGGTGGTGGTGCTGGGTACGACCGGCGAGCCCGCAACGATGACCATGGCGGAAAAACGCGCGGTCATCGAGTTCGCGGTGAAAAAGCTCAAGGGCAAACTCCCCGTCATCGTGGGCACGGGCGCGAACTCCACGGCTGCCGCCGTCGAGATGTCCGTCACGGCGGAGAGCCTCGGCGCAGACGCGCTGCTCCTCGTCACGCCCTACTACAACAAGGCGACGCAGAAGGGGCTCATCGCGCACTTCACCGCCGTTGCGGACGCCGTGCACACACCCATCATCTGCTACAACGTGCCGGGGCGCACGGGCGTGAATATGCTCCCCGCCACCTTTGCCGAGCTTGCGGAACACCCCAACATCGCCGCCATCAAGGAAGCGAGCGGGAATATGGAACAGATCGAGGAAGCCATCCGCCTCGCGGGTGACAAAGCCGTGGTGTACAGCGGCGACGACGGCATCACCGTCCCCGTCATGGCGATGGGCGGCATGGGCGTCATCAGCGTCGTGAGCAACGCGGCGCCCCGCTTCACCTCCGAGATGACCTCCGCTTTCCTCTCCGGCGACCTCAAAAAAGCCGCGAAGATGCAGCTTGAGATGCTGCCCTTCGTGCGCGCGATGTTCAGTGAGGTCAATCCCATCCCCGTCAAGAAGGCGATGCAGCTCCGCGGTCTTTGCAACGGCATCCTCCGCCTGCCCCTCACCGAGATGACGGCGGAAAACGCGGCGAAGCTGGAAAAGCTGATGCCCGCTTTTGTTTGAAGATATGATAAAGATCGCGATCTCCGGCGCGGCGGGCCGCATCGGACGCACCATCTATAAGTCCCTCATCGGTTCGACGGAGTTCGAGCCCGTCTTCGGCGTTGACGTGGGCGGCGCGGACGACCTGCCCTACCCCGTCTACAAGAGCTTTGCGGCGTCCCCCCTCGACGCGGACGTCGTCATCGACTTCTCCTCTCCCGCGGCGCTCGACGACATCCTCGCCTACGCCGCCGAGAAGAAGTGCCGCCTCGTCCTTGCCACCACGGGCTACACCCCGGAGCAGGAAAAACGGGTGGAATATGCCGCAAACGAGGTGCCCGTCTTCCGCGCGAGCAACATGTCCCTCGGGGTGAATCTGCTCGGGAACCTCGCAAAAGAGGCGGCGAAGTTCCTCGGCGAGGACTATGACATCGAGATCGTGGAGACCCACCACAACCGCAAGCTGGACTCCCCCAGCGGCACCGCGCTCACTCTCGCGAACGAGATCAATTCCGTCCGCGACAATTCCCTCGTCTACACCTACGGCAGGCACGAGGTCAAGCACCGCAGGGAAGCAAACGAGATCGGCATCCACGCCGTGCGCGGCGGCACCGTCGTCGGCAAGCACGAGATCATGTTCCTCGGCACGGGCGAGGTCATCACTCTCGCGCACGAATCGGAAAACAAGGAAGTGTTCGTCCGCGGCGCGCTCCGCGCGGCTAAATTCCTCATGGACAAGCAGTCCGGGCTCTATGACATGACGTCCATCATCGCGCAGAACTACGCCGTCACCTCCGTCTCTACGGAAAAGGACGTCGCGCTCGTCACTCTGCCCCGCATCTCCTTCGACGGGTTCCTCACTCTGCTCGACACCATCAAGCGCAACGACATCAACCTGGACATGATCAGCCACCACTTCAACGCGGACGCGACGGTCGCAGTCTCCTTCACTCTGGGGGACGCCGACGTCAAAAAGGCGGAGGGGCTCATCCCCGCCGACATCCCGTCCTCGACGGTGCGCGGCGCGGCGAAGATCACCACGGAAGGCGCGGGCATGCAGCACAGGAGCGGCGTCGCTGCGGACGTACTCTCCGCCCTCAGCGACGCGGGCGCGAAGGTGCTCTCCATCACGACATCGGAGACGCAGATCTCCTGCTGCATAGACGCAAAGTCCCTTCCCGCGGCGGAAGCGGCAGTCAAGAAATATTACGGCATAAAGTGAGCGGGAGGGGACATTTCCCTCTCCTTACTGCCCGCCCCGGCGACCGACGGTGCGTGCGGAAAAGTGCGAAACTGAATATCAAACGACAAAAAACGCGGCATTAAGCCGCGTTTTTGCATTATTCGTCATTTTTCGACTTTGTTCGTCGGTTTGTGCGACGGGGTCGCTCCGCAAGGCGGCAGGCGCCGCTCATCGGGTAATGCCGTGCGGAGTTGCGGGCGCGCTTACTCCTCCTCATCCGCGGCTGCGAGCGCCGCCTCCTCTGCGGGAGCCGCTTCCGCGTTCTCTTCCGCGATCCCTTCTTCTCCGCTTTCGCAGGCAGCCGCCGCCGCGCGCTGTTTCGCGACCACGGGGAGGGTGATGACGCCGAAGGGGAAGCCCTCCTTCTTGAAGCCGAGCGTCTGCTCGTTCTTCACCGCGAGGATGCCCGTTGCGAGCGGGAAGGAGATGAACACCAGCGACAAGATGAGCATGACCACATACGCCGCCCACATCAGTCCGCCGTCACCGAACCACGCCACGAAGCCCTCATAGATCCTGTCCATGCGCATGATGGCGTCCAGGGCATTGAGTTCCTCAAAGGGGACGGGATCCGCCGCATACGGGAAGATGGCGATGAAGACATAGACGAGCGGGACGGTGAGGATGGTGGAAAACACCGTGATGCCGATGGTCAGTCCGTTGCGGAGCTTTTTGTCCTCAAAGGTGATGCCGACGTTGGAGAACAGCATTATGCCGCACGCCATGGTGAGGATGACGATGATATACTTCCCGATGAGGTTGTCTATCTCGCAAAACGCGGGGAAGAATCCGTTTGCCGGATCCTCCTGCATGGCGTTCACGAGGAAAAGTATCCCCAGAACAATTATCACGCACGCGAGCGCGAGCAATCCTGCCTGCACCTTTTCGTTCTTTTTCAGCTGCCGCTTCATCGTTCCCCCCTGGATCCGCCGCAACGCGGCGTCAACATAGCGATATTATATTATAAAACCCGACATCGCGCAATAATTTTCGGCACAAACTTCCGAAATAGTGGAAAAAACGTAACATGTGTATTATAATTGTCTTTGCCGGAAGGCGCACAGGAGAAAACCATGCTGTCAGACATCGAGATCGCAAGAAACGCCAAGCCCCGTCCCATCGCGGACATCGCAGCCTCTCTCGGCTACTCGCCCGAGAACATCGAGCCGTACGGCAAGTTCAAAGCCAAGGTGCCCCTGCCCTCCTCCGACCAAGGCAGAGCGAAGCTCATCCTCGTCACGGCGATGAACCCCACCCCTCTCGGCGAGGGCAAGACCACGGTCAGCATCGGGCTCGCGGACGGGATGCGCAAGCTGAGTCTCAATGCCTGTCTCGCCCTGCGGGAGCCCTCTCTCGGTCCCGTCTTCGGCATAAAGGGCGGCGCGTGCGGAGGCGGATATGCGCAGGTCATCCCCATGGAGGACATCAACCTGCACTTCACGGGGGACTTCCACGCCATCACTTCCGCCAACAACCTGCTCTCCGCCCTCATCGACAACCACATCAAGTTCGGCAACGCCCTCGGCATAAAAGAGGTCATCTGGCGCAGGTGCCTCGACCTCAACGACCGCGCCCTCCGCGTGGTGCAGGTGGGGCTGGGCGGCGCCGTCAACGGCGTCCCCCGCGAGGACGGCTTCGTCATCACGGCGGCAAGCGAGATCATGGCGGTGCTCTGCCTCGCCTCCTCTCTTAGCGACCTCAAACGGCGCCTTGGCAACATCGTCATCGGATATGGTGAAGACGGGCGGGGGATCCGCGCCCGCGACCTCAGAGCGGAAGAGTCCATGACCGTGCTCCTCCGCGACGCCCTCCGTCCCAACCTCGTCCAGACCCTCGAAGGCACCCCCGCCTTTGTGCACGGCGGTCCCTTTGCCAACATAGCGCACGGATGCAACAGCGTCATCGCCACCCGTGCCGCGATGCAGCACGCCGATTACGTCGTGACGGAAGCGGGCTTCGGCGCGGAACTCGGCGGCGAAAAATTCCTCGACATCAAATGCAGAAAGGCGGGGCTCACCCCCTCCTGCGTGGTGCTGGTCGTCACCGCGCGTTCCCTCAAATTCAACGGCGGAGTGCCCAAAGCGGAAGCCGCCAAGGAAAACGTTGAAGCGCTGAAAAAGGGCTTTATCAACGTAAAACGGCACTTAAACAACCTGAAACGCTTCTCTCAACGTGTCGTTGTGGCGATCAACCGCTTCTATGCCGACACGGACGCGGAGCTTGACGCGCTCGCCGCGCTCTGCCGCGAATGCGGCGCGGACGCCGTCGTCACCGAAGGCTTCGCAAAGGGCGGAGAGGGTGCAAAGGCGCTTGCCGAAAAGGTCGCTAAGCTCTGTGCTCTGCCCGCTCCCCCCGTTGCTTTCGCCTATCCCGACGACGCGCCCGTCGAGGAGAAGATCGCCGCCGTCGCCAAGAACGTCTACGGCGCGGGCAGCGTGAGCTGGTCGGAGGAAGCCCTCACGCACCTTCAAAAGGTCAAGTCCAACCCCGAATACGCCCGCTATCCCGTCTGCATCGCCAAGACGCAATACTCCTTCTCCTGCGACGAGAAAGCCCTCGGCGCGCCCGAAGGGTTCGATTTCCTCGTCCGCGACGTCATCCCCCGCGCGGGTGCGGAGTTCATCGTCATCATCGGCGGCAATATGCTCCTCATGCCCGGGCTCGGCGCCTCCCCCAACACCGACCGCATCACCATCGACACCGAAACGGGCGAGATCGACGGCTTGATGTAAATTTTCGCCGCCAGACGTTCATTGCGCACACATGCGCAATGAAGCGGCGACTTCGTTCCTTGCGCTCCGCCATGCTTACCGCGCTGCGTCACAGAGGGCGCGCTTTCACCGCACATGTCGCTGAAAGCGCGGGAATTCTTGTTTTCTCTTCCCCTATCGACACCGAAACGGGCGAGATCGACGGCTTGATGTGAGCGAGGGTGTTCAAAGCAAAGGCTGTACGCCCGGCAAACCAGCACACATCGTGCTCGGGGACGCTACGAATAAGCTTTTCGTCTCGCGGGGAGTTAGATATCCCCCTCCTTCCCTCCGGGCTTTCCTCCCCCGTGTCCGATTAAAGTGCAATCCTCGCATCATGCGGGACTGACTTTGCATCTCTACAAAAGTTTTTAATATCGCACTGACATAACCAAGCGGAGAACTGCACTTGCTGAAAACCCGGCACGGGCGGAGGAATTCGGCGCTCGCAAATTAAAGCCCGTGCCTATTTAGATCAACGGCGTTGCTCGGCACTCACTTAGCGCGCCGCGACTTTCAAGCGCGGGCGCAAGACGCCCGCGGTGAAAGTTTGGCTGAGCGGCGCGTAATTTCATCTTCGAAAAAGAATCGTCGCATTCATGCACGCTTCGAAAAATTGTTCGTTGCCTGACGGCGCCATTTGGATGCAGAACGCGAAAGCACCCCTGTCGAGAGGCGGAGCGTACACAGACGTACGTGAGCATCTACGGCAGGGGTGCTGACAAAGTTGTGCGCCAAATGACGCCGTTCAGTTATCTTCTTTTGAGGTTTCTATCGCCTCTTCTATCACTTCGTTCACGGCTTCCGCGACCGCCTCCTCTTCTATTTCGGCGGCGGTCTCTTCAACGGGTCGCTTTTCTGGGTGCGCATCATAATACTGCGCGGTCTCGATGGCGACCACCTTCTCATAGGACATACCGGAGGCTATGGCTTCCAGCCTGCGCAGTTCGTCGCGCTCGCGGAGTTTCTTCTTCTCGCGGAGCATCTGCCAGATGGCGAAGACGAGGCAGACGGCGATGCCGACAAAGAGATAGGCAGAGCCCGGATCCATGCCCACCACGCCGAGCACGATGGAGACGATGACCACGATGATGATGGGCCCGATGGCGAGCTTGGGGTTCTTGACGATATACTTGCCGCCGAGGGAACCGAACAGCGCGTACACCACGCACCCGAAGGCGGGGGTGAGATATTTCGCGTCGTCGATCATTTGCGTGAGGTTGGGGATGACCGCGAGGCAAAGCACGATTATGCCGATGATGAGGATGGTGACGAGCGAACTCGTCGCGACGGCAATGGTGGCGACGATCTCGTCCTCTTCGGTGCCTCTCTTGGTGCCCGCGATCTCCTGCGCTTTGACGACGCACGGGATCTTGAGGTTGGAGAGGTTGCCGGTGAGGAAGGAGAGGTACATCCCGTTGATGCCGACCATGGGGGAATAGACGATGGGTTCCGCAATGCCGGAGAGCGCCATCAGGATGAAGGGCGAGATGACTGCGGCGGAGCCGAACACCTCCCACATGGGTTCCACGTCATAATAGAGGGAGAGCCAGAGCGGGATGGTGCAGATGAGAAGCATGCCGCCGATGAGCCAAAGCCTGCCGATGAGATGCATACGCGCGTTCTGATCCGCGATGGTCTTCAATTTTTTCATATCGCACCTCCTCACATCACGGCGGCAATGATGTTTGCCGCAGCCGCGACCTCGTCGGGATCGGGCTTCAGGGGCCAGCCGTTCTCATAGGAGAAGTAGCTGATGACCGCGACGACCGCCATCGCGATGAGCATACTGAGCGGCGTGGAGAAGCTGTCCAGCCACTTCTGCCCCGCCTTCTCGATGAGCAGGTCGAAGATGTACATGCACACCGCGGCGATGATGATGGCGATGAAGTTGTAGTAGTTGTCCAGATACCCGGTGCCCGACGCGATGGACGTGATGCTCATCGCGAGGTAGCCCAGGATCATGCCGATGAACACCACCTTGAAGAGCATGTCGCCGATGTTGATGCCGCTGCCCGGCACACCGCCGCCGCCCGTCTTTGCGGAGAGCATCTGCACCTTGGGCTGGAACTTCTTGTAGAACACGATGACCACCAGCGGGCCCGTGACAATGGGGATGGTCATGACCGTTGCGATGGTGACGAAATCCTGATAGGTGATGTTGCTGTTGATGAAGTCGCGCAAAGAGCCGTCTATGATCGCGCTCGCCGCGCCGTCCGCCATCATGCTCTCATATTGCAGCGAGCCTATGACGGAGAGGCGTATCGCGGGCAACGCGATGCCGATGGCGCCGATGAGCGTCACCACGCCGATGCCTATGCCGATGGCAGGCAGGATGGAGAAAGTCACGGATGTGCTGATGACTTTCTTGATCTTGCCCATGTCCATCTTGAGTTCCTTGGCGCGGCGGACGGAGCGGACTATGTAATAGAGCGACATAGCCACGACGAAAACCACCACCGCGCCGTACAGCCCGTAGATGAGCGGACTGTCCGGGTTGAATGTGAACGCCGAAAGTGTAGAGATCATTTTCCTCTCCTTGATGCGCAAAATGCGCCGTACGAATGCCCTCGCGGGCGTGCCCTCCCGCCCGTACGCGCGGAAGAAAACTTATTACATAACTAAATGATAAACTATCTTATCCATTTTTTCAAGTGTCAATTTAATCCGCATTTAATCTTTCATCCCGCACCCGAGCTATGCCGGACCCGAATGGCGGCGCATGATAAAACCCCTGCGCGGAAAGCGCAGGGGTTTTTGTCACATTGTCATGTGATGTTCCGCAGGAGGCTTACGCCTCGGCGGCGGGAACGGGGCAGGTCAGCACACCGTAGAAGGGCCAGTTGTCGCCCATCTTGAACTCGCTCGCGTCTTTGCTGAGCAACATAGCAAGCACTTTGAAGATGTTGTCGAGGTTGGGCTCGAGGTCGGTGTATATGCCGACATAGTAGTTGCCGTCATAGATCGCCATGACCTTACCGGTGGTGGTGACATCCTTGTCATCAAAGTCTTTGCCGGTGACGGTGACTTCGCTGCCGACCTTGATCTCGGTGCCTTCGGTCGCTTCGATCTCGGTGATCTCGCTCACATATGCCTGATCTTTGCCACCGGTGAATGCCTCATCCTCGCGGAGGTTGAAGACCAGATCCTTCGTGGCGACACGATCCTTCTCGGTGAGTTTGCCATACGCGAAGGGGATGCCGGCGAGGTTGACGCGGAGCGCGTTGCCGCCGAGCACCTGACCGGGCAGGACATCGATCATCTTGTTGATCAATCCCCACTTGGAATCTCCTTCAGGCAGCGTGACGAATTTTTTGACGACATAGGTCGCAAGCTTCTCGAAGTTGACGGTGGCAGCGGTGAGTTTGCCGTCCGCGGTCTTGTCAAGAGAATAATAACCGTTCTCGTTATTCTTGACATCGTTGAAGATGCTGCCGATGAGCGTCATAACATTCATGACATGCTTGCAGGTCACCAGGTCGCAGAGTCCGTCGTTGTTTTTATCGTAATGGATATGCGCATTACAGACATCACATACGTTGTTCTCATCCTCGTCGACATGCTTGCCGTCCTCGCAGGGCTTGACTTCCGCTTCACCCTCTGCCGCACCGGAACCGGTATACTTATCGGGATTGATGAGCATATCAATGACGGTTGTGAGAGCTTCCATCTCATACACGCCGCCGATGGAATAGGGCGCCAGTTCAGCTACACCCTCAAGACCGACTTCGTTGACCACGGAGGCGGAGGCGATCACCTTGCCTTCCTCGGAATTGAAGTGCAGGGTGAAGAGGTTCTTCACAACATCACCGACTGCGACACCCTCGGACGCTTCGATGGCAACTTCGTCAAGGGAGATGTGGAGATAACCCGCATCGGCGACCATATCCATGATGGTGTCCATGCTGAACTTCTTGTCATCGATGAAGAGCTTGAAACCATCCTCCATGAGATAGCCTTCCTTGCCGATCATGCTGAGGATGCCGAACTCATATTCGCCATACTTACGAACGAGCACGAAAGGATCGAGGTCGATGTCGATGTCGAGGACATAGCTTGTGTTGCGAGTCGGCTCGGCAGCGGTGCCACCCTCATCGGGGGTCTCGGGTTCCGCAGGAGTCTCTATATCAAGAGCGTCGATCTTGATCTGAGTGCTGATGTTGAGGGCGTTGATGGCGGGGAGCTTACGTGCAGCCGCGATCTTCTTGCTGATGTCGAATTTGCCGAAAGGCTCGGCGGAGGTGTCCGCCGCATCGTCGTTGAACCCGAAGTAGGCATTGACATCAACATTCTCACCGATATAGTCAATGAGTGCACCGACGGAGGGTTTCACATCTGCTCCGAGATCGATCTTGAGAAGGTCGAAGAGAGCTCCGACGATGGGATCGATGATGCCGGAAAGACCGGCTTCTGCGATCTTACCGTCAACATTCAAGCCCGAAAGGAGACCTGCAATGCTGGACATGTTGAGACCAACACGGTATGCGTCATCGTCTGCCTCGCTGGAAGACGACAGAATATTCATTTCCGCAAGAAGCGAACCCACTGACTCATTGAAGCCCGCGGCATTGACCGGCACCATGCCGGCGATCGTGCCGTCCCGACCGACGAGCCAATTGAGCACTTCAACGACAACGCCGCCGACATCGAAGCCGTTGATCTTGACAAACTCATTGCCGACCGCAGCATAGATGTAGTCTTTGTCTTGATACTGCTCAAACGCCAGGGTGAAGACCGGGGTGTCACCGGCAACGATCTCGAGTGCGACGTTATACTCCTTGCTGGTACCGTCCGCGACCGCGCCGAATTCATTGACAACGGCGGCAAACACATCTCCGGCCGTAGATTCGATCGTGATATCCCCGGGTTTCTTTCCACCGTTGTCATCCTCTTTGTCGTTGCAGGCGACGAAGAGCATGCCGCAGGTGAGGCAGATCACGAAGATGGCGATCACGGCAAGAAAAATCTTTTTCTTCATAATTTACTCCTTATAATGAACTCAGCCCAAAAAAAGCCTACTCTCACCCTACACAATACCACCGCCGGCGCCTGATTTTTTGAGTTTTCTCAAGAAATCTTTAAGGTACATTAAATTAATATTAACGAATAAAACATTATACGCTCCCGCGCAACGCGCGCACCGCACCCGCGTCGCGCGCACCTTGCCGACGCGGACGGGACGCGTCATGCGGCGACGCCCTCCCCTCCCACGGGACGGCGCCCGTGCCGCACGCCCGCAAGCGCGTATAAAAAGCGCGGGAAATGGGCATCCTCCTCTCAAACGACCATCGGAGGACATCATGAAACTGAAAGACAGCAAAACTTATCTCAACCTCGCCCGCTCCTACGCCGGCGAATGCCAGGCGCGCACGCGCTATGAGTTCATCGAATACGGCGCGCGGATGCAGGGCTACAAGCAGCTCGCCGAGCTCGTGGACAAGGTCGTCTTCAACGAGTTCAACCACGCGCGGATGTTCTACACCTTCATCCAACAGTCCGAGGAAAAACAGGTGGAGAACATAGACGTCACCGCAGGCTACCCTTTCAAGGAGAAATGGGACCTCATCGAGAACCTCCGCATCGCCGCCGAGGACGAACTTGACGAGGCGGAACGCATCTACCCCGAGTTCGCCGCCACCGCGCGCGAGGAAGGCTTCCCGGAGATCGCCGCCCTCTACGACAACATCATCCAAGTGGAGACCTGTCACCAAAAACTCTTCTCCGAGCTCTACCGTCAAATGAAGAACGGCACCATGTACAAGAAGAAGGAAAAGGTCAAATGGAAGTGCGCGGACTGCGGCTATGAAGCGACGGCGAAAGAGGCATGGCAGGAGTGTCCGCTTTGCAAGGCTAAGCAGGGCTCCGTCATGCTCATCCTCCCGGAATGACTCCCCCGCCCCGCTCACATCACAAAACACGCACTTTAACACTACGTTTCAATGTGACAAACCATGTTTCCGCGCAATGACCGCGAGACCCGCGCAAAACGGCTGATCCCATGTCCACGCAACGACGCCCCTCGCTCCCCTGCAAAACAACAACACAAGAGCCCCGTCGTCATGACGGGGCTCTTGCTTTGTCCCGGGGGAGGGACACGAGATAAGCGGAGAATGTTTCTTACGCCTCTGCCGCAGGGGCATTTACTGCAACGTTGTGGAAGAACTTCTGGTTGACACCCTTGTAGGTCAGGTCGTACTCGATCTTGTAGGTGCCCGCCACGAGCATTCCACCGTCTGCGCCGATGACGTTTGCCGTCACATCGGTGCCGTCCGCATCATACGCTTTGACGGTCACGGCAACGATGAGGGTGCCATCACTTGCATAGATGCCGTAGCCCTGTGCACCCCATTTGAACGCGGAGCCGGTCTGCACCCTGTTGGCATTGGTGATGAAGCCGTCGAGTTTCTCACCGATCTCGAGCGCCGAGTAGGAGCTGGTCTTGTCGGAAGCGTACAGTTCGTAGGCATTGAAGCTGCCGGTATAAGACCATTCACCGAACTGCAAAGTGTAATACACATACTTATTACGAGTGCTGCTCTTATACTCATTGGTGTAGTTGCTGATATAGCCGTCCGCATTCACGGTGACCATATCGCCGCTGCCTTTGCTGCCCCACTCGAAAGTGGCGGAGAAGTCTGCGAGCTTGGTGCCGTCCGCATCCTTCGCGACCCATGCGCCGTTTTCATAGGAGAGCGTATATTTAACACCTGCCACGGTGAAGCTGGTGAACGCTTTGTCGATGGTGTTGCCGAAGTAGAGAGTGGTCGACTTCACGGCGTAACCATCGGGTGCGGAGACAGCTATGCTCTTAGAAAAATATTTGGTCGAAGTGCTGTCGCTCCTCTTGAGTTTCCAAGAGAAAGACTTATTGCCGGCGTTGCTCAGGTTCTTGTCGAGCGTGTAGTTGTTGCCGTCCACGGCGGAACTGATGGTGGCGAAGTCGAAGTTGGAGCCGTTGGGAACCATGTCGAACTTGTAGTCGCCGATCTGGATGCCGATGCCCGCCCACTGAATGGTGTCGCCGAGGTTGACTCCGTCCAAAATGTTATCCTGTGTGCCTTCCAGAGGATAGTACGTCGCGGTGGTGCTGCTCGTGATCTCGATCACCTGGATGTCGAAGGAGTAAGTGAAGCTGCCTTTGACGATGCGCACTTCATATCTGCCTTCGGCGATGATGTTGCCGTTCGCGTCAAACACGGTGGTGTCCGTCGTGGGGATAAGAGTGCCGTCCTCTTTGTAGAGTTGCATCATATCGGACGTGACTGCCGTCTTAGCATTGCCGTCAACGACAAAGTACATGGGATCGCTCGTAGCAATGTTAGACCACACGGAAGTGCCCTTTGCCACGGGGATATAAGTGCCGCCCACAACGCCTTCGAGAGTGACTTCGGAGTCTTCTGTCGGGACAACAACATTCACTTCCACTTCGTATTCGTAGAGACCGAACACGGGATAAGCGGAGAGGTCGAGTGTGCCCGCAAGCATGCCGATGAGGCTGCTGCCGACATTTTCGGGAGCGACATACAACCTTGCGGTCTGCTTGCCCGCCGTTGCAGGATCGATACCGGCTACGCCGACGATATAACCCTTGAATTCGACCTCTTCGCCGGTGGCGATGGAGATGCCCTTCATTGTGTATGCCTGATCAAGACCGGCGATGATGCCGCTGGCATCCAAAATGTCGGTGGGAAGCCCCTCGATGGAGGTTATCTCGCTCACGAGCGCCTTGGAGGGAGAACTCTTCATTGCATAGAGTTCGTTGGTGTCTTTCTTGACAGCCGTTCCGTAAATATCTTCGAGCGCGGTCTCGATCTTGATGGTCAGGGTGTCAGCCTCTTTCCACAGATCGGGAAGCAGGTCACGGAGCGTCATGCCGAGTGCAACGTCCGCATCCACATCCATGACTGTGTCGATGACATCCATAAGGCCGCTCATCTTGATGGTGAAACCGTTGGCATTGATGTCCGCAAGGCTGCCTTCGATGTCGGCGGTGTTAAGGTTGGTCAGGGCAAGAATGTCGCCGATGAGCGCCATGATGTCAAGAGGCATCTCCTCTTTGCACTTGTCGCAGATGCCGTCTCCGTCTTCGTCAACATGCTCGCAAGCATTACCGTCGGCTTGAGACACGGCACCGCCGACCATATCAACGATATAGTCACCGAGCGCTTCAAAGTCATATGCGCCGCCGATACCAACACTTATAATGAGGATGCTCTCGCCGTAAAGCTGGACGATCGCATTGCCTTCGTCAAAGTTGGAGTGGATGGTGAGGATGTTCTTCTTGAGAGAATTGTCATCAAGGTTGAGTTCGTTCACCTCAATGGAGATGGATCCCATCTCTTTCACCGCAGAGATGATTCCTTCGAGTTTCGCGTCGTCGACAACGAAGCCGGAGGGCATTCCGCTGCCGGTCTCTTCGTCAACGGTCACGGTCACGCAGTCGAGGATGGCGGGGATGAGCGGGAAGATGTCGAGGTCGATGTCGACGTCGATGTCATATCTGCCCGTGACGGTGCCTTCCGCGTCCTTGAGTTCCGCAGTGCCGTCGAAGGCGAAGTTGAGGAGGTTCTGGGCATCCGCTTCGCGGGCTGCCATGACCTTGCTGCTGAGGGCGAGGTCGCCGAAGGGCTGCGCCGCCTTTTCAGCCGCCGCGTCCTTGCCGGTGTTGTCCTCAAAACCGAAATAGAAAGTCAGAGTGTAGTTGTCCGCAATAGCCTCCACAAGCTCCGTCACCGTGGCGGGACTTGCGTCATCCGGACCACCTTCGGTGGAAGTGGTGGCTTCCTCGGGGACGATGAGGCCGTAAACGGCGTCGATCACGGTGTTGATGATGTCGGCGTAGCCGCTGTTCGCGATCCAGTCATTGATCGTTTTCTCAAAGCTGGAGAGCAGGCCCGCGATCGTGGAGAGATTGAGCTGGAGGCTGTAGGAATTGCCGTCAGAGCTCTTTGCAAAGTTGCCGATGACATTGAAGCCGGTGATCGTCTCAATAAGACCACTTGCAACGAATTGCTCCGCATCAAACGGGATCTGCGTACCCGAGATGCTCAGACCGCTGCCGAACCAGCTTAAAACGGTCTCGACGGTGCCGCCGAGGTCAAACCCGTTGAACTTGGTCATTGCGCCGTCACCGACGGAACCATAGATGAAATCGTCTCCGTCAATGGTTTCGAACACAAGGCTGAACACCGGTTTGTTGTCGGCGTCGGTGATGTCAAGACCGAGGTTGAATTCCTTAGCACCGGTGGTATCTGCCTTGACTTCGCCAAAGTTCTTGACGACTTCAGTCAGAATATCTGCCGCGGTATCGGGAATATCGATCTCGCCGGGGTTCTTTCCGCCATCATCGTTGCCTTCGTTCTTGTCGTTGCACGCCACGAAAAGCATTCCGCAGGTGAGGCAGAGGACGAGGACCGAAATGACGATCAGAAACATTTTCCGCTTCATAAATTTTCTCCTTTTGATTATAGTTTTGGGCATACTTTATGCCTATTGTCAGTATATTTATTTAGCCTATCATTCAAATTAAATAAAAATTAAATTCCCTCCTTTGATGATAAAGATAATTACTTTCTTTCATTAACATTTCAAGAAAATTAAGCCTATTTTGGCATCAGACTGCGCATGCGACATATGTATTGAAATATCGCAGTAAAAAATATTTAATGATAATGAAATTTTGTTGACCTGCCGAAAAAGCGCGCTCTGCCGCCGTCTTTCCCGCGGCGATACCCCACTGTTTCAAAGACTTTTGCGGGATGCACGACTTCGCCGACGCGGCAAGGCGTAACCCGGCAATATTAAATTATCATAAATTTAACTTTGATTTATTTTCCTGTTTTACCCTTCTCTCCCCCGCTTCTTTGCACATGTCTCTCGCGCGTGCATATTATATTGTTAAGAATATTATGCCTCTTTTTGAAATAATTATTAAAGGACGGCGCCGTCATCGGCGCCGTCCCGGTTTTTAATGTTTCCCGCGGTTATTTCAATTTCCCGCGGTTATTTTAAGGTTTCGTCCGCACATCCCTTTCATGCCGGAGCGAAATTATGCGGATCGGCATGCCGTGAAGCGCAGTCCCGCCGCCCGCTTCACGGCATGACGGAATTTGAAGAGATGTCCGCGACGGTGATGTACCAATCTTTGGCAAAGCCGCCGTCTCCGCCGAGCCGCAGCCGCACGCGGTAGTAGCCGGGCTCGTTGAACCTCAGCGTGAAGTTGATGTCGATGCCCGTCACTATGAGCGCGGGGAAGCTGTCCGTCGTCATCTGCCCTGCCGTGCTCCCTGCCGTGAAGGTGTCCGCCCCGAACTCCACGAGCGTGACATCGCCGCCCTCGCCCGAGATGTCGAGGTCGGGGGCGTACGTCGCGGTGCCATCGTAGTTTTTGGTGACCGTGATACTGAGAGTGCGCGAGGGGTAGCGGTTGATGCCGTGCGTCGCGTTGACGATGCGCCCCTCGAACTCATAGTCCCTGCCCGCGAACCAGAACACGGGATCCGTCGAAGTCTGCTCGAAGCGGTAGGTCGCGTCGTCGCCGAGATACGCCTCGACGTGCTGGACGAACTCCTCGCTGCGCTCGCCGAAGATCTCCGCATAGCAGGGGGAATAGTCGTTGGCGGTGTTGAAGGTGACGGTGTAGCCGCCGAGGAGCATGCGCTCGCTCTTCCAATAGCTCGAGCTCGATGTCAGCGGGATGCCGTTGATGAAGATGTTGCCCGCCGCAAGGTAGAGCCTGATCTTCTTCTCGGTGCCGTCAGCGTTCTTATAGTACGCCATGGCGGTGATGTGGTTGGTGATGGTGGAAAGATAGACCGTCTCGCCCACGCTGTGCGAAGGCATGTTCGCCTCACGCACTTCGAACTCCACCCTGTCCGGCTTCTTCACGTCGTAGGTGCCGACATAGGTGTCGCCGAGGAAGTCCCACTCCACCTCCACTCTGCCGCACATCGTGCTGTAATAATAGGTGTTGATGATCGCGTCGCGAGTGCCCACCGCCTCCGTCCTGCCCACGATGGTAGTGCTCTTTTTGTCGCCGTTGACATACTCCACTTCCGCATCCGCATAGAGGAACTCCGGGATGGACGTGCGCTGACCGCTGTATGTCCCGCTGCTCACGCTGTCCGCGTGGACGATCTCGAGCTCCGTGCCGACGTCGACATGCGGAGCGAAGACCACTTCTGCCGTGGCGCGGTCGGTGAGCCTGATGTTTGCCCGCACCTCGGTGACGAATACGGACGCCGCGGAGGCGGAATAGCTCTCGATGCCCAGCGCTTTGATGGGGTTGGGATACTCCACCGTGAACGTGACCGTCTGCACCTCGTCGCTGTCGAGGTCGATGTCATTGACGTCCGTGACGCGCATATACCTCGGCGCCGGGGACTCGGTCTTGTCGATGTTGACCGCGTAGATCTTGAGATAGTATTCCCCGAGCATGCCCGTGATCTCCTCGCGGCTCATGGGGACGTATCTGCCCTCCGCGTCCGCGCCGTGGAGCAGAGTGTGATCCTCCGCATAGATGCTCGTGAGTTCCTCGCCCGTCTCGGCGACGGTCGCGGGCTCCTCCCACTCCCACGAGAGCGCGAGACCCTCGGTGTGCAGAGCGTAGTTCTTCACGTCGCCTATGCCGCCGTCGATGATGAACACCGTCTCGGAATAGATGTCGTGCGGCTGCGCCATGCCGAAATCGTTCTCCTCGATGTTGATGACGAGGCGGTCCGCACCGCCCATCCAGTCTTTGCCGAGCAGCGCCGCCGCGCTCGAGATCATGGGATCGAACTCGTCAATGGGCACCGTCACGCTCCCCGTCGCGAACATGTTGCCCGCATAAAGCCCCGTCAGCATCCTCTGCACGGGAGAGTCTTCCGTAAAGAGCTCGCAGGGATAGGCGATCAGGGTGTACTCGGGGAGGATGAACGCCGAAAGCGCGAAGTCGAACTGATCGACGATCTCCTCCGCCACGTCCTTGGTCATCAATGCGTGCAGAGCGACGGAAAAATAGACGTTGTAGGAGCCGAAATCCGCGGGCGAGAACGCGATGTCCAGCACCGCTCCGCGCGCGGAGGCGTACTTGGATCTGCAATAATCGCCGCACGCTTCCGTGCAAGTGTGCGTGAGACGCAGATGGAAATAGTTGTTCTCGTCGAGCGCGGTCAGATCGTAATTATTGAGGACGAGGGTGAGCAGATCGAGATTGGAGTCCAGCTCGTAATCGTAGCGCATCCTCTCGTTCCCGCCGTCGAAGAGCGAGATGCTCCCGCTCATGTGCGCGTTGCCTATCTTGGTGGTGACATAGCCCACTTCCGTGCCGTCGGGCACCTTTTTCATAAGCTCCGCGTCGAGCTCGTGCGAGGTCTTGAAACTCGCCTCCACTCCCGTCACCGCACTCGCGATAGTCAGCCCTTCCGTGGAGACGTCCGCGCCGTTCTCGGTGAAGGTGACGGTCACCTCGCCGCTGAGATCGGGCAGCATGGAGAAAAGTTCCGCGGTGTCGTCTATGCCGAACGCCGCAAGCAGCGCCGAAGAGACTTCGCTGCCGAAGATGTCGAGCACCGCGGAGAAATATCCCGCGCCCTCGGACTTATAGTCCTCGTTGGCGATGAAGCGCAGGACGCTGCCGTCCCCGCTCACGCGCACGCCGCCGAAGAATGCCTTGCCAAGGTTGAATATGATGTCCGAAAGCGCCTCGCGCGCCGCTCCGTCTGAGCCGCCGCCGTATACCGTGCCGAGCAGATCGTAGAGGTTGAGGTTCTCGATCTTCATCCTCGCGTCCGCAAGAGCGAGACCGGGCGCGATGTCGATCCACGTCATCCCGGAGTTGCTCACCAGCGAGAAGAGCAAACCCTCTTCCGCAGCGCTCTCCGCCGCCTCCGTCGTCGCGGTCGCGTCCGTCACCTCGATGACGAGGCAGGAGTTCTCCTGCGAGGATATGTCATAGTTGAAACCGATGAGCAGCGAATAACTGCCCTCCTCCGTCTCCGCCGCGGCAGTCAGCGTCGCGCTGAGTTTGCCGCCCGTAAGCACGATGTTGTCCGCGATGCGGTCCGCCGCGTCCGAAAGATAATGCTCCCAGGAGACGGGTGATGTCGCCGGCAGCTCATCGTACTTGTTGCAGGCGACGAAAAGCACCGCCGCAAGACAGAGCAGAGCGACCACCGCCATGACCACCGTCATCCTTCCCGCGCGGCGCCCCTTGCGCCTCGCGTCTTTGCCGTCATTCTTCACAAACCGCATTTCTTTCTCTCGTTTTGTCGGCATGAACCGCCTTTTCGGCATTTTATTGCTTCTTGAACACGCAGGTGATCTCCAGCCCGCAGGGGATGCAGGCGGACGCTTTGATCGTGCCGCCCATGCCCTCGACGATGGCTTTCGCGATGGAGAGACCCAGCCCTGTCCCGGGGACGTCCTTGACGTTGCCTGCGCGGTAGAAGCGGTCGAAAATGGACTCGAGCTCCGCCTTCGGGACGCCTATGCCGGTGTCCGCCACCGTGAACACGCAGCCGTCCTTGGTGTTCTTGAGACGGACGGAGATCCTGTCCCCTTCCCTCGTATATTTCACCGCGTTCTCGATGAGCACGGAGGCGAGCTGTTTGATCTTCTCGCGGTCGACCGCGATGTCGCAATATTCGATGTTGGCGATGAGGGCTTTGTTCGCCATCGTCGCCATGTCCGCGAACATGTCCACCGTCTCGGAGACGACGTCGCTCATCTTGGTCTCCTTGCTCCTGCCCGCGCTCTTTCCGCGCACGATGTTCAGAAGCCCCGAGGAGATGTCCGTCATATAGTCCACTTCGTCCAGGCTCTGATAGAGCATCTCGGACTGCTCCGCCACCGTCGCGTCGGGGGACGCGAGCACGTTCTCGAGGTTGCCTTTGATGACCGCGAGCGGGGTGCGGATCTCGTGAGACATGTCGTTGATGAAATCCTTCTGTTTGACGTAGTCCGTCATGATGGGCTTGATGGCGATATAGCCCCAGACAAAGCTGAAAACGACCGCCGCCACTATGAACGCGACGGCAAAGGGGATGCTGTTCAATGAGATGTCGTCCAGCGCGGCGACGAGGTTGTCGCAGGCGGCGAACGCTTTGACGTAATATCTCGTGCCCTCGTCCCCGACGGGCGATGCGACGTATGCGGTGTAGGTCTCGAAGTCGTGCCCGCCCACACTCTCGAGGGCGTTCACTCCCACTCTGCCGCCGAGCGCGGGATCGTTGCGTTCGAGGAACTCGTCCACCGTCTCGATCATGACGCTGCCGCCGGATACGGTGTAGAGCGCGAAGCGGTATTCGGGAGAGTCCATCACCATTGCGGAATTGCCTCTCATCGCGCCGCGTATGCCGTCCACGCCGAGGGACGCCAGCGCCTCGGCATAGCCTTTCACGCCGTCGCGGACGGCGTCCCGCTGCGCCACCGCCGCATATGCGGCGAAACCCGCGAGCAGCGCGCCGAAAATGAGCACCACCAACGCGAGATTGACCAGCGCAAAGACCATCCACCTCTTTTTGATGTCGCGATCAACGTTCACCATCAGATCTTCTCCGTCCACATATACCCGGTCGCCTTGATGGTTTTAAGGCAGCCGTCCAGCCCGTATTCCGCAAGTATTTTGCGCAAACGGAAGATGTTTATCTCGATGACGGAAGTCCCCGTCGTGGAGTAGTAACCCCAAATGCGGTCGAAGATCTGCTGTTTTGTCATGATGATCTCCTTGTTGCGCACCAAAAGCTCCAGGATCTCGTAAGTCTTCCTGTTCATCGGGACATAGTTGCCGTCCACCATCATCATCTTGTTGACGTAGTTGACCTCCATGTTGCGGAACTTATAGTGCGTGCTGCTGAAGTTGCCGCCCGTACGCCTGAGACACGCCTCCACCCTCGCCATCAGCTCCTCCCTTGCGAAGGGCTTGGTCATATAGTCGTCCGCGCCGAGACGGAAGCAGTCGATCTTCTTGTCGATGTCGCTGAGCGCGGAGAGCACGATGACGGGCATGAGATAGGTGCGCCTGATCTCCCGGAGCACATCCATGCCGGAGAGTTTGCCGAGCATGAGGTCGAGGATGACGAGGTCGTAATAGGTCTTCTCCACATCCTGCAACGCTTTTTCGCCGGAAAGCGCGATGTCGACGTCACCGATGACGCTGAGGGTCGTGGAAAGTATCTTGGCAAGTTTTTCGTCGTCTTCCACTATGAGAAGTCGCATGATATCCTCCTGACCGTGCCCGCGTTCACGCGCGAAACACGATTAAATTCATATTAAATCTTAAATCAAATATAAGCCGAAAGCGGGAAAAAATCAAGACTTTTTGAAATTGTGTTATGATTATTTAATGTTTCTGCAAGAAAAATGAAAGCAACGCGCGCGGTGTGTGAGCGCGGGGATGCCCGGGAGGGGCGCGGCGCGCCCCTCCCATTTTGTCAGGTCTCGATGATGTCCGCGTCCCTCAGCGAGGTCAGCAGCTCGTTGATCTTGTTGGCGAGAGTCTCCGCGTCCGCCGTGGTCGCAACGTCCGCAACGGCAACGCCCTGCACGACGGGACCCGTCGCACCCGTGGGGCCGGTGGGTCCGGTGGGACCCGTCGCGCCCGTGGGACCTTCGTCACCCTGCGCACCTTGCAAGCCCTGTATGCCCTGCGGACCCGTGTCGCCCGTGGGACCCGTCGGCCCTGTGGGACCGGTCGCTCCCGTGGGACCTTCGTCACCCTGCGCACCTTGCAAGCCCTGTATGCCCTGCACTCCCTGCGGGCCTTCCGGACCTGTCGGTCCCGTCGCGCCCGCGGCGCCCGTTGCTCCCGTTGCTCCCGTCGCGCCCGTTGCTCCGGTCGCTCCCGTGGCGCCCGTCGCTCCCTGCGGGATGGTGAAGGTGAGGATGGGGTCGGTGCCGCCCGTATCGGTGACGGAAGCGTCCGTGCCCGGCTGTCCCGTGACGGTCTGCCCCACTCTCACCGTGACGGCGGAAGGACCCGTCGGTCCCGTCGGGCCTCTGTCTCCCTGCGGACCTATCGGACCCCGCGGACCCGTAGGCCCCTGGCAGCAACCGCTCCGCTGCGCGCATCTGCACGGCGAACAGCCGCATCTCTTGCAAAATTCCGAAAACATTGTCTGCCCTCCTTTTGGTTATGTAGGCGCTCTTCCGCTATTACATCATATAAATGCAGTGTGCGGGAGGTGACTATGGAGAGACTGCTTTCGCTGAGCATGATCGTGCGCAATGAGGAAAAGGTGCTCGCGCGGGCGCTTAGCGGCGTGCGGGACGCGGTGGACGAGATAGTCATCGCGGACACGGGCAGCACGGACGGCACCGTCTCCGTTGCGGAAAGTTTCGGCGCAAAGGTGGTCTCATTCCCCTGGCGGGACGACTTTGCCGCTGCGCGCAATTTTTCGTTTTCCCTCGCGACCTGCCCTTACGTCATGTGGCTGGACGCGGACGACGTCGTCACCGAGGAAAACGCCGCGCTTCTTAAAAAACTGCGCGAGAGACTGAAAAACGAAAGCCCGGACACAGTCATGTGCCGCTATGACGTCGCGTTCGACGCCGCGGGGAGACCGACCTGCTCCTACATCCGCGAAAGGGTGCTGAAAAGAGAGGGATGCCCGCCCTGGCACGGACGGGTGCACGAGTGCATCCCGCCTTTCGGGAAGATCATATTCTCGCATTTTACGGTGAAACACGGCGAGACTCCCGGCAAAGTGCGAGGAGAAAGAAACCTCGCCATCTACCGCAAAGCCGTCTCAGAGGGTGAGGAACTTGACGCGCGCCATCTCTTCTACTATGGCAGAGAGCTCGCGGCAGCGAAGCTCTACCGCGAGGCGGAGAGCGTCCTGAAAGAGGCGATCTCTTCAAGCGGCTGGGCGACGGGGAAGATAGAGGCGAGCAAGACCCTCGCGGACTGCCTCATCGCGCTACGGCGGGAGGATGAGGCGATGTCCGTGCTGCTTGAAAGTTTCCGTTTCGGCTCTCCGCGCGCCGCCGTCTGCTGCAAGATCGGCGCGCTCTTCCGCAAAAAGGATATGCCGAAAGAGGCGATATTCTGGTATAAAGCCGCGCTCGCCGCGGGCGACCACTCCCTCGAAGGGGACTTCGAGCAACCGGAATGCCGCGGCGTCATCCCTCTCGTGGAACTCACGGCGTGCTATTGGCGCACGGGAGAGCGCGACCGCGCCTACAAATGCCACCTCGCCGCCCGCGATGTTGCCCCCGAACACCCCTCCGTCGTCTACAACGACGCCTTCTTCCGTGAGCGCGGCTACCCCCTGCTCTGACCGCTCCCCTCTTCCAAGCAACATTAGACACTTGGGGACGGGCTTAAATCGTCCAAATCTTAGACACTTGGGGACGGGCTTATTTTGTCCGATTTTTGGACAATTTAAGCCCGTCCCCAAGTGTCTAACTTGAAACTGTCCTTCGCTTGAGCACAAAAGAAAATGCGGCATTCCGCCGCATCAGATCACTAAAAACCGCACTTGCGCGCCCTCACGGGCGCGTTTCGTTTCCTCCGGCGTCAAGGTTGTAGACGCGGCACTTGCCGTTCTTCACCGAGCGGGAGAAAAAGTCGCCGTCCTCGGGCATGCCGTTGAAGTAGCAGTCCACGCAGCCCGTGGTGCACTTGTGCCCCGCGATCATGACATTCGCGTCCCTGCCCGCATATTTTGCGGTGAGTTCGTCCAAAAATGAGAACACCCTCGCGACGAATCCCTTCGGATCCTCCACCCCGTCATAGTAGCGGGTGTCCGGGATGAGACCCACCGTGAGGCGCATGGTCTCGTCGATGACCTGTCCGTCCGCGCTGCCCACGTCGAAGGGCTGGAGCCGCTCGTCCGTGATCGGGATCATGCCGCCCGAGGCTATCAGCGCGGTCTCGACCGCACGCTCTTGCGGGGAGGAATACACCGCGTCGAAACGCACTCCCGCAAGCTCCCGCCCGAGTTCCTCCGCCTGCGCCCTGCCGACGGCGTTCAAAGGCAGCCCATGTCTCCCCTGCATACGCTTTTGGATGTTGAGGTCGGTCTGACCGTGCCTTACCAGATAGATCTTCATATCAATACAGTTTCTCGTAATTGCCGTTCTCGGCGATGAGCGTGCGCACGATCTCCTCGTTCCTTGCGCGGATCTTCTCGTTGACGCGGCGGTTGAAATCCCCTTTGTCGCTGTTAGCAAAGTCAACCTGAAAGACGGGCAGGACCCTCAGCCATTCGTCGAAATCCTCGTTTTCGAGGAGAGAAAGGTTATAATCTTCCGCGAATTTTACAGGCGACCACGCCCCGATGTCGCGAAGCACGTCGCCCATGCTCTCCACCGAAAGGGACGCCTGCGTCTGATTGACTCGGAGCTTCCAGCGGTAAAGAGACTGCGCGCGGACTTCAAAAACGTAGTCGTCGATCTCCTCCGTCAGCACATCCTCGCCCATGCGGCTGTGCCATTGGTGCGCAAGGGTCGAGTCCACGTCAAAGAAATAGTCGGAATGAGCGCTCTTTTCCGTCTCCGCCTGCGGGAGGCCCTCCCGCCTGTCCAGGAGCACCACGCCCGCGGAAGTGCGGCTTTCCGTCACAGCGTTGTAGCGAAGGTCCCTCATGCGCACTCTGCCCTCTTCCGCAAACTCGGAGTCGAACACGTTCACCTTGTCGTAGTGCACATAGTCGTATATGTTTTTGCCGTCCAACGTCACTCCCGCCAGCCAATCGTGGAAGGTGTGGAGGCTCTGATCCTCGCCGAACCATGTGCTTTGGAATAGGAGCACCACCACTTCGCCCCGGTGATCCGCAAGGAAGCGCAGCACATCCTTGACATCCTCTTCGAACTTCCTGCCGATGATGGAGTGAGAGGCGTACCAATCGTTGTCGTAATATGTATATTTGAGGTGGAGGAAGCGCACCCCCTGCATGAGCAGCTCATGCGGCGACACCGTCTGCGTCACCGACATGCGATATTGAAACCCCGCGCTCACGGGATAAAGCTGCTCAAAGACATCGCTCTTGGGGTTGTCGTCGATGGGGTTGCCGGGCTCGAGCAACGCGGTGTTGGCGTCATGTGCCCCGAGCATCGCGATGTCGATGATGCGGGGATCGGCATCGGTGATGCCCTCGATGTCGGCAAGCACGGTGCCGTACGCCCCGCCCGTGTTCCCGCGCCCCACACCGAGGGAATTGACATTGAGTACTATGGCGAAAAACAGCGTGAACGCCACGACGAGGACGAGCAGCACGGCGACGATCTTCGCCGCTCTCTTCCTCTTCACCCGACGGCTTATCTCCTCCTCCCTCTCTGCGGGAAGCAGCGTGACTCTCATAGCCCCTCCTTATCCTTTGCAACATCGCGCGCACGCGCGCTTACCACAACATTATATCTGTCTCTTATACACATCTCCGAGCCCACGAGACCCTAAGACATCT
>ENA-OZGX01000161-OZGX01000161.1-human-gut-metagenome-genome-assembly--contig:-NODE-161-length-35023-cov-4.968914_pt1 | contig 35023 bp, 30 predicted proteins | sample MGYA00244040_ERZ653674 | MGnify/ENA primary metagenome ERZ653674 (study PRJEB26926, sample SAMN06165232) | human gut metagenome | biome: ENVO:00009003; feature: ENVO:2100002; material: ENVO:00002003... | reverse complement strand
AGCGTCAGATGTGTATAAGAGACAGGTACAGCTAGCAGCAAGTGTTCATCCCGAAAGAGAAATCTTTCATAAATGGCTTCATTAAATGCATTGTTATCGATGGCGGCGTCCAAGGTGCCATTAAATAACTGCTCCTCCAGGGCGGCGGAAGACGCCTCTACAATGGAAATATCCACCAAAGGGTATTTTTCCTTGTAAGTAGAAATGATGGAAGGGATGATAAAGGAAACAAAGAACTGGCTGCCTCCAATGGCGATTTTTCCGGCCCGCATAGCGTCAATGTTGCCAAGATAGTCGGCGAAGCTGTTTTCAATATCCATGATTCTTTCTACGCATTTGATATACTCTTCCCCACAGGCGGTAAGATGTACCGGGTTGGTGCTTCGATCAAAAATAGGCGCGCCAATTTTATTTTCTGTTTTTTTGATACTGGCGCTTAACGAAGGCTGGGATATAAATAGGTTTTGCGCTGCTCTGGAAAAGCTCTTTTCTTTATATACCTCATATACGTAGCGCATACCTGAAAACATAGCGTGCTTCCTCCCTGCAAATAAACGAAATATTATAGCTAAAAAAATATAACATATATATGATTATAAGTATTAGTCTATATAATAACGGGGTTTTATAATATAGTCAAGCATAATCTGCGTTATGGGAAAAGGCGGCTTATGCTGCAATTCCCAGCAGATCCACAGCAAGCACAGCCAATACAATGAGGAGCGAAGAGACTATGCCAAATGAAAAAGCGACAGCCGATCGCGTAATGTCCGGTGTACATTTCATGCTGGGTAATTATGCATTGGTGGAAGGCGCAATCAGCGCAGGCTGCAATTTTTTCGCGGGGTATCCCATTACGCCTGCCAATGAAATTTCGGAACGAATGTCACAACGGCTGCCCGAGGTGGGGGGCGTATTCGTGCAGGGGGAAGATGAACTGTGTTCTATCTATGCCCTGGCAGGCGCCTCACTAGCCGGTGCTAAGGTGATGACCGCCACGGCCAGTGCCGGTTTCAATTACATGCAGGAGGGCCTGGGGTATTGCTATGCCATCGAAGCGCCCATCGTCGTGGCCAATGTGCAGCGTTGCCGGGGAGAAAATTATGCCTCTCAGGCGGATGTTTATCAAATGCGATATGGCGCAAGCGGCGATTATGAAGCCATTGTGGTTTGCCCTTCTTCGGTACAGGAGTTATATGATTATGCCATCTGGGCATTTAATTTGGCAGAAACATACAGAAACCCCGTTATCATTATGTCGGAAACCACCATCGCCCTGATGCGGGAGAGGCTGGATATTCCACAAGCCAGCCAGATTGACCTATATAACCGCCGCTATACCAACTGCAAACCCAGCGAATATTTGCCCTTCCAGGCGGATCCTCTGGGATGCCCGGATTTCGCGCCCTTGGGCAAGGGATATACCACCATTTATTCCCTTAATCCCCACGATGAAAAGGGTGGGATCGATTGGGATCCCGTGGTGTTTGACCGGCTGTATAAGCGAATTTGCGGTAAGATTCGGGATAACAGCGATAAGATCTGCCGGACAGAATGCTATATGATGGAGGACGCGGATTACGCCCTGATCGCTTATGGCAGCGAGGTACGCCCCGCAATGGAGGCAGCCCAGTTAGCCAGGGAACAGGGAATCAAAGTGGGCGTATTGAAGCTATGCAACGTATGGCCTGTACCGGAGAAAGCCATTGAAGAGGTTGCTAAGAACGTGGACAAGATTTTCTCGGTGGAGATGAACATGGGGAAATACGTTCATGAGATCGCACGGGTGGCAGCCGGAAGGTGTCCGGTAATCCCGGTTACCAAGAATCTGGGCCTAGTGCATACTGCCAAGGAAATACTGGGCGCGATCACAAGGGAGGTTCGTTAAATGGGTGCGCAGAAGATAAATCCCGCACGGGATATGTTACGGCCGGAAAAATTGCCTCACTTTTTCTGCTCTGGCTGTGGTTGCGGCCAGGTACTTAACTACTATACCCAGGCGCTGCAGGAACTGTCTATGCGGCCTGAGGAGATGCTGCATATCGGCGGCGTCGGCTGTACGGCCCGCATTCCCGTATACCTTAAGACGGATATGTTCCATGGCGTCCATGGCCGCACCTTAGCTTGGGCCACTGGTGTAAAAATGGTACGCCCGGATCTACCTGTGGTCATCTTTGCAGGGGATGGAGATCTGGCTTCCATCGGGGGCAATCATTTTATCCATGCTGCCCGGCGGAACCTGGACGTAACGGTGGTTATGGTGAACAACATGAACTTCGCCATGACTGGCGGACAGGTGGCCCCAACCACGCCGGATAAGGCCATCACCATGACCACGCCTTATGGCAGCGCGGAAAAACCCTTTGACGTATGCCAGCTGGCCATAGCCGCTGGCGCCACCCATGTGGAACGGTGGACTACCACTCGACCCCAGCAATGCAAGAAAGCCATGGAGCGGGCTTTGCAGCACAAGGGTTTTTCCCTTATTGAAATCGTTTCCCAATGTCCTACCCATTTTGGCCGTTATGCGCTCAAATCCGGTTCGCCAAAGGTACTGATGGATTGGATTGATGCCAATACCTATACCCAGGCCCAGGCTAAGACCATGTCGGAAGAAGAAAAGGCAGGCAAGCTCCTTGTGGGCGAATTCCTGCGGGTGGAAAAGCCGGTATATGCCGGAACCAACGCAAAGGAATAAGGAGGCGAACAGTATGCTGGAGTATCCACAGAGAATATCCTTGTGCGGATTTGGGGGCCAGGGGATCATCCTGGCAGCGGTGATCCTGGGCACCACGGCGGTCACCAAAGGGAACCTGTACGCCGTGCAGACCCAATCCTATGGCTCGGAGGCCAGGGGCGGCCAATGCCAGGCGGAGCTGATCATAGACCATAAGCCCATCAACTCCCCTGTGGCGGAGAAGAAAAATCTTTTGATCGCCTTGTTCCAGGACGCGTATGAAAAATATATCCCTTGTTTGGAGGAGGACGGTGTTTTGATCATCGACCCGCAGCTGGTCACCAAGCAGGTGCGGGAAGTAAAGCATACCTTTTGCATTCCAGTTACCCAGATCGCCGTCGACCTTGGAAACCGGATGGCAGCCAATATGGTAATGCTGGGTTTTGTTTGCGAATGCTTTGGAACGATCAAAAAGGATGACCTGATTAGCGTGGTGAAGGAGCATGTGCCTGCACGGTTTGTGGAATTGAACGTGCGGGCTGTGGAAGCGGGCGTAGCATATGCCCGGGACAACGGCATGTACTATAGATAGAGGCTGAGGCAAAACATATGGATCTATTTGAATTTGAAGGGAAAGCCCTCTTGCGGCAATATGGCATTCCTGTTCCCAACAGCCAGTTGATAACCCAGGAGGACGCACCGGCGCCTATGGCATATCCCTTTGTGCTGAAGGCCCAGGTTCTTACCGGCGGCCGGGGAAAAGCGGGTGGAGTAAAGGTGTGCCATGACGATGACGAGTACCGGCAATATACCCACAATATTCTGCACATGGAAATCAAAGGCCATAAGGTACACGGCCTGTTGGCAGAGGAGATGGAGCAAATTCAGAAGGAACTGTATCTCTCCATTACCTTGCAGGGTGTTTCCAAGCCAACCCTTATTTTCAGCAGCACGGGAGGCATGGATATTGAGACCGTTGCCGCCACTACACCCGATAAGATCTGCAAGATAGAAATCGACCCGTTTACAGGGCTAAAGTCCTATCAGCTGGGTTATCTTGCAAAGCAAGCTCCGGATGTGGATAAAAAGGAGCTGGTTGGGTTTGTTCGCAAGGTGGAAAAAATCTTTTTCAGCGCTGGCGCCAAGCTAGTGGAAATCAACCCCCTGGGGGTAGTAGATGGAAAGCTGGTGGCCCTAGACTCCAAGTTTGTGATTGATAATAATGTGCGCTCCATGGGAGAAACCATGGCAAAGCTGGAGGAAGATCGCAAACAACTTTTCGCTTACCAGCCACCGAAGAAGGAGCAGACCACCATTACCTATGTGCCGCTGGACGGGGACATTGCTTTGATTTCCGATGGCGCAGGTACGGGTATGCTTACATTGGATCTGGTCCACGACCATGGCGGCAAGTTAGCCAGCTTCTGTGAACTGGGGGGCATGACTACCGAAGAGGTAATGTACCGCGCGCTGGAGGTTTCCTTATTGGGCCATCCTCATATTCAAGGGGTGATCATCGTGCTGATCGGCGGATTCAATCGGATGGACAATATGGCACGGGGCATTGTGCGCTATGTTACAGAGCATAAGGTCAATATTCCTATCTATACCCGCATGTGCGGCACCATGGAAGAGGAGGGGCTTCGTATTATGCAGGAAGCGGGCCTTCCCACCTATTATGACTTGACGGAGACCGTGGAACTGGTTTGCGCCGTGGGGAAGGAGGCATAAAGGCTATGTCCATACTGATCAATGAAAACACCCGGGTGATCGTATTGGGAATTACAGGCAATTCCGGCTCCCTCCAAACCAAAGCCATGCTGGAGGCGGGCACCAAGATCGTTGCCGGCGTTACCCCGGGCAAAGGCGGTCGTGAGGTTTACGGTGTGCCGGTCTTCGATTATATTTCTGAGGCAGCTAAGGAGATCGCTTTCGATACAGCCATTAGTTTTGTGCCGCCTGCTTTCTGCAAGGACTCTTGCTACGAGGCAATAGACGCTGGCATACGTTTGCTGGTGCTTACCACCGAAGAGTTGCCACTGCTGGATGTGGTGGAGATCCTGGCCTATGCCAAAGGGCACGGGGTAACGGTAGTGGGCCCAGGCTGTGCCGGCGTGATCGCGCCGGGCAAGAGCAAAGTAGGGTCTCATCCCGTACGCTTTTTCCGGCCAGGCCGGGTGGGTATCGTTTCCAAGAGCGGCGCTCTTTCCTATGAGATTGGAAAGACCCTTTCCGATGCAGGCATCGGGCAATCCACCATTGCGGCGCTAGGCGGCGGCCCCATTTGGGGATTTACCCAAAAGGACGCTGTGGCGCATTTTGCGCAAGACCCAGATACCGATGTGATTGTGCTGCTGGGTGAGATCGGCGGAAATACGGAGGAGCAAGCTGCTGCCTACATCAAAGAATACGTAACCAAGCCTGTGGTGGCATTGATCGTAGGACGAAATGCTCCCAAGGGTAAAAGCCTGGGCCATGCGGGCGCCATCGTTAATGGCTCCGCTGGGACTGCTGCAGGCAAGATCGCTGCATTGCAGGATGCTGGGGCCTATGTGGTATCCAATCCGCAGGAAATGGTGGGCGTGATCCGTAAGCTGCTGAATAAAGGAGAATAAATCATGGCTGTATATATTGACAAAGAGCTTTGCAAAAGCTGTAAGATCTGTATTGATAAATGCCCCAAAGGGGTATTTGCCATAACCAACCACGTGAACAAAAAAGGCTACAATTATGTGGAAGCAGCTCATCCGGAAGCTTGCATTCAATGCGGCATTTGCCAAAGCATGTGTCCGGATTTTGTAATCTATATTGAAAAATAAGGTAGAGAGAATCACATGATGTTAAGTAAAATCGTAAGCAATATCACCCCTTCGGCAACCTGTCAGCTGGAAGGTACCGTTGCAGCTATGAAGGCTGCGGGAATCGACGTAGTTGCTTTGAATATTGGAGAGCCAGACTATGGTACGCCTATCCTTATCAAAGACGCATGTAAGGATGCTTTATATGCAGGCAAGACAACCTATGTGGATACAGCTGGTATTCCAGAATTGCGTAAAGCGATCTGTGAAAAATTAAAAAAAGACAATGGCGTAGACTACGATCCAAAGCAAATATGTGTTTCCACAGGCGCAAAGCAAGCGCTATACAATGCTGTATTTGCTGTTACCAACCCTGGAGATGAAGTTATTATCCCTACGCCCAGCTGGGTAAGCTATGTTGAAATGGTGAAAATGGTAGGAGGAATCCCCGTGTGTGTGGATACCTTACCGGATAATCAGCTGGATTTGGCTGCGATTGCCGCGGCGATCACGGACAAAACCGCCGCCATTATCGTAAACTCTCCCAATAACCCGACCGGCGCTGTATATTCTCGAGCAAGCTTGGAGGCGCTGGCGGATCTGGCGATACAGCATGATTTTATGATTATTTCCGATGAGATCTACGAAAAGCTTATCTATGGAAATGCTTCTCATGTTTGTATTGCATCCATCTCGCCTGAGGCATATGATCATTGTATTGTGATCAATGGTATGTCCAAAGCTTACAGAATGACTGGTTGGCGTATTGGATATTCGGCGGCACCCATGGTTTATGCGAATGGCATCAAATCCATTCAAGGTCACGTGACTACAAACAGCACCACATTTGTACAGTGGGCTGCGATAGAGGCCCTCAAAAACGGAGAAACATCCATAAAAAAGATGGTAGAAGAGTTTGCAAAACGAAAAGAATATGCTTTTAAACGGTTATCCGCCATGAAGGATATTCGTTGCAGCGACCCGGAAGGCGCATTTTACCTTCTCCCAGACGTAAGCGCTTATTACGGTAAAGGAAATGGTGAGCGCATTATTCAGGATTCTTTTGATATGTGCGACTATATCCTGCAAGAAGTACGCGTAGCCTTGGTGCCAGGCGGTGCGTTCCTTTCTCCCAACACCATTCGCGTAGCCTATACAAACTCTATGGATAGTATTAAGGAAGGCATGGATCGGATCGAAGCCGCATTGGCTAAACTGCAATAATCCTTAAAAAGGGCATTAAGACGTACCTTTTAGGAATACGTTACATAGAACGAAACCTACCCAGTTCTTCATTTGCATAGCCGCTGCTACCCGGAGCGCACCGGAGCAGCGGCTTTTTCAATGCGAAAAATGCTGCCATGGCCCAGGAAGGGAGATATGCCTTATACCCGGCGGTATACAAATCCATCCAGAAGATGCTATAATAACTAGGAATATAGATTAGGATGGTGAAGTATGGACTTATCCGTTTTAAATAAAGAGCAGCGCCAGGCCGTAGAGTGCCTGGAAGGACCATTGTTGGTATTGGCGGGGGCAGGCAGCGGAAAGACCCGGGTTCTGACATATCGGATCGCCAATCTGATCCAGCATGGGGTAAAGCCTTGGAACATATTGGCCCTTACCTTTACCAATAAAGCGGCCAAGGAAATGCAGGAGCGTACTAGTACGCTGGTGGATGCGGATCCACGGGACATGTGGATCACCACGTTTCACTCTTGCTGCGTTCGCATTCTTAGAAGCGACATCCATCGGCTGGGCCGGGAACGGAACTTTGTAATATACGATACGGACGATCAGATGTCCCTGATCGGCAGCGTATTGAAAAACTTGGGCATCAGCGATAAGGACCTGCCCAAGCGGGAGCTAAAGGACTGGTTTTCCGAGGCCAAAAATAGATCCTTGGAGCCCGAGAAGTATATTGCGGACAATCCTGGGCTGGATCAAGCGGTATACAAGGTGTTTAAAGGGTATCAGCGGGGCCTGTTGGAGGCCAATGCCCTGGATTTTGACGATCTATTGTGTATGACGTTGCAGCTGTTTGAATCCCATCCCGATGTGCTAGAAAAGTATCGAAATCGGTTCCAGTATGTGCTGGTGGATGAATATCAAGATACCAATCTGCCCCAATATAAGCTGATCCAGCTGCTGTGTAAAGAACATCGGAACATCTGCGTGGTAGGCGATGACGACCAGAGCATTTATGGCTGGCGTGGGGCAGATATCCGCAACATTCTGGACTTTGAAAAGGACTTTGAAGGTGCCAGGGTGATCCGGTTGGAACAGAATTATCGTTCCACTTCCATCATTTTGGATGCGGCCAACGCGGTGATTGGCAACAATACCGGGCGGAAAAGCAAGCGCCTTTGGACGGAAAAGACCGGTGGCGAACAAATCGAACTGTATACCGCCGCCAACGAGCGGGACGAATCCGCTTTTCTATGCAAAAAGATCCTGGAGGGGGTACAGGCTGGCCGGCATTATCGGGATTTCGCTGTGCTCTACCGGATGAATGCTCAAAGCCGTGTGCTGGAATCCACCATGATTAATTATGGCATTCCCAATAAGGTTTTGGGAGGCCAACGGTTCTATGAACGGCGGGAGATCAAGGATATCATGGCCTACCTGCGGTTGATCTACAATCCTGCTGATAACATGGCTTTGCGCCGCATTATCAATGTACCCAAACGGGCCATCGGCGAGGCAACCATCGGGGAGCTGTCCGCAGTGGCGGAAGAACGGGGCACCTATATGTTGGCGGTCGCTATGGATGGCCAGGGCCTTTCCGACCGGGTGGCCCAGAAGCTCCGTCCGTTTTCCGAGACCATGGCCGCGTTTATCGCCTTGTGTGAAACCATGCCCCTTTCCGACTTTACGGAGCAGATGATCGAGGCGTTGGAATATGAAGCATTTCTTCGGGCGGAGGACAAAAAAGGCGACCTGGAAAATCGCATGGACAACCTCCGGGAGCTGATCGGCAACATACGGGAAGTGGAACGGGATGTGCCGGAAGGGGAGAGCGCATTGCCTGCTTTTTTGGAAAATGTGGCTCTAGTGTCCGATGTGGATGGGCTAGACGGCAACGCGGACGCCGTCAACCTGATGACCCTGCACAGCGCCAAAGGCTTAGAATTCCCGGTGGTATTCCTGTGCGGCATGGAAGAGAATATTTTTCCAACTGCCAGAGCCAGAAATGCCATGAACCTTTCCGCCTTGGAAGAGGAGCGGCGGCTTTGCTATGTGGGCATGACCCGGGCGGAGGAGAAGCTATATTTGATCCATGCCAAGCAGCGAATGCTTTTTGGCGATTATGCCTTCAACAAGCCCTCCCGTTTTTTGGAAGAGGTGCCTTCATCCCTGCTGCAGCAGGAACGGCCGACGCTTCCCCCCAGAGAGCAGCCAAAGCCCAGTTCCCATATACAGACGCAGCGGCCCAGCTATGCACCTGGGTTTGGAGTGCGGCCCGCCCCTATGGCCGCGCCTGCTAAGCCCCAGCCTAAAACCTTTCAGCTGCATCAGCGGGTCAAGCACGCCAAGTTTGGCGAAGGCACCATTTTAGAAATGACAGGCAGCGGCAACGCCATGACCGTGACCATTGATTTTGATACTGCCGGGGTAAAAAAGTTTGCCGCAGCCTATGCACCCATCACGCCGGCAGATTGATGCCGTCGTAGACAAAAGAAGGAGAAAAGCCATGGAGGAAAAGCTTCGGGCGCTAACGGACCGGGTCAATCAGCTGGCACGGGCTTATTATGTGGAGGATGCTCCCCAGGTGAGCGATGGGGAGTATGACGCCCTGTTCGACCAGCTATTGGAATTGGAAAAAGAAGCGGGCTATGCTCTACCCGATTCCCCTACTCGCCGAGTGGGTGGAGAACCATTGACGGCTTTCTTGCCCCATACCCATTTGGGGCGGCTATGGAGCCTGGACAAGGTGCGGACGAAGGAGGATCTACTGGCCTGGGGCGAACGGGTGGAACGGCTGTTGACCGCTGCAGGCGCAGACAAGCCAGAATATGCCCTGGAGTATAAGTTCGATGGATTAACCGTGAACCTTACCTATGAAAACGGCAGGCTGGTAGCTGGCGCGACCCGGGGAAACGGTGTGGTAGGGGAGGCCATTCTTCCTCAAATTATGACCATACGCTCCATACCCCTCACCATTTCCTTTCAGGGAAAGATGGAAGTGCAGGGGGAGTGCTATATGCGCCTGTCGGTGCTGGAGGCCTTTAACGCCAGGGCCACCGAGCCCTTGAAAAACGCCCGCAACGCTGCGGCAGGGGCGTTGCGCAACCTGGATCCCCAGGTTACCGCCAGCCGGCATTTGGATTGCGCTTGCTACAACGTGGGGTATATTGAGGGGAAAACCCTGAAGGATCAGGTGGAAATGCTGGCCTTTCTACGGGAGCAGGGATTTCCGGTGAGCGATTATACGGAATATTTTTCCAACATCCAGTCGGTTTACGAGGCCATTGTGGAGGCGGAGAGCCGCAGGGAAACCTTGGATTTCCTTATCGATGGCATGGTGGTGAAGGTGCGGGATTTTCAGGCGCGCCAAATCTTAGGCAGCACAGACCGGTTCCCTCGCTGGGCCATGGCCTTTAAATTTGCGGCGGAGGAGACCACCACCGTGGTGGAAGATGTGACCTGGGAGGTGGGACGCACAGGCAAGCTGACTCCCCGGGCCCATTTGGAACCGGTGGAGCTTTGCGGCGCCACCATTCGCCACGCCACCTTAAACAATTGGGACGACATCCTGCGCAAGCGGATCGGCATCGGCTCCCGGGTGTTTTTACGGCGCTCCGGGGACGTGATCCCAGAGATTCTGGGGGCGGTCCCAGGGGATCAGCCCCGGGAACCCATTCAAAAGCCCACGCACTGCCCAGCCTGTGGGGCCCATGTGGAACATCGGGGGGTGCACCTATTCTGCACCAATTCCCTGTCCTGCAGGCCTCAGATCGTGGCTAGGCTTGCCCACTTTGCCTCCCGGGAGGCTATGGACATCGACGGTTTTTCCGAAAAAACCGCGAATCAAATGGTAGAGGAATTGGGCTTTAGCGCCATCGCGGAGCTATATACCCTGACCCCGGAACGACTGGAAGGCCTGAGCGGTTTTGGGCCAAAGCGGATTGAAAACCTGCTTTCCGCCATCGAGAAAAGCAAAACGCCCGCCTTAGGCGCTTTCATCTTTGCCATCGGTATCCCTAACGTGGGCGCCAAGACAGCCCGGGATCTTGCCCGGCATTTCGGCACCTTAGACGCTCTGCGCCTGGCTTCGGTGGAAGCGTTGCTTCAGATCCCCGATGTAGGGGAGGTGGTGGCCATGAGCATACGGGATTTCTTCCAGGATCCCTTTATTGCAGGCCAGGTAGACAAGCTGCTGGAAGAAGGGGTGACGCCTCAGACCGAAGCCTTGCCTCAGCGGAAAAGTCCCCTTACCGGCAAAACCGTGGTGGTCACCGGTACCATGGAGCGGATGGATCGTAAACAGATCGAAACCCTCATCGAAACCCTGGGGGGGAAAGCCGCTGGCAGCGTCAGCAAAAAGACCAGCCTGGTGGTAGCCGGCCCCGGCGCGGGAAGTAAGCTGGAAAAAGCCCGGGAGTTGCAAATCCCTGTGATGGATGAGACGGCGTTTTTTGCCATGCTGGAGCAGGATATGTAAGGGGAAGTTTCGGGCGGCCTTGTAAAGTGGCTGATAGTCATGGTATAATAAATTGTTTCGGAATAAGCTGAAGAGGTGATACCTATGGTAAACAGCATGACCGGCTTTGGCCGTAGCCTGCTATCCCGGGATGGCCGGGAAATAACGGTGGAGCTTAAGAGCGTCAACCATCGGTATTTGGATCTCTCTTTCCGAATGCCCAGGCATATCGGCTTTGTGGAGGATATGCTTCGCAATGTGTTGAGCCGGGAGCTGAAACGGGGCCATGTGGACGTTTATCTATTTTACCGGAACACCCGGGAGGATGCACGGCAGGTATCCGTGGATCAGGCCTTGTTGGGGGCCTATTTGGAAGTGGCCAGGGGTGTGGCGGAACGATTCCAGTTGCGGGATGATATCGGCCTTTCGGCAGCTCTGCGGCTGCCAGATGTGACGGACATCATTGCCGCAGAAGAGGATCGGGAAGCTGTTTGCAGCCTGGCGGAGGAGGCTTGCCTTTGCGCCTGCCAAGAATTGAAGGCCATGCGGGCTGCGGAGGGCAAGCGCCTGTTTGCGGATGTATGCAGCCGGTGCGATACGGTGGAAGCCTTAGCCGGCGCCATTGCCCAGCGTGCGCCCCTTGTGGTGGAGGAATACCGCCAAAAGCTCCAGGAACGGATTGCCACCCTGCTGTCCGGCGCTGAGGTAGATCAGAGCCGTTTGGCCATGGAGGCCGCCATCTTTGCGGACAAGGCCAACATTGATGAAGAACTGGTGCGGCTCAATAGCCATATTGGCCAGATGCGAGCCATGTTAAATGGGGGCGAGCCTGCCGGCCGGAAGCTGGATTTCATTGTGCAAGAAATGAACCGGGAATTCAATACCATTGGTTCCAAAGCCAACGATGCCCAGATCGTCAACTTGGTGATCCAGGGCAAAGCCGAGGTTGAGAAGATCCGCGAACAGGTGCAAAACATTGAATAGCCTGTGGCGGGATAGAACGAATTATATAATGAATGAGGGGGAAGATTATGCCGTTAACGCGCGAGGGTCTTTTGCTGATTATCTCCGGTCCCAGCGGGGTTGGGAAAGGCACCGTTTGCCGGGCACTGATGGAGCGCAATGACAACATGCGTTTCTCCGTATCCTGCACTACCAGGCCCCCCCGGCCTGGAGAAGTAGATGGGCTGCACTACTTCTTTAAGACGCGGGAAGAATTTGAACAGATGGTCAAAGAAGGCGCTTTTCTGGAGCATATGCAGGTGTTTGGCCAGCATTTTTATGGCACGCCCCGGGCCTATGTGGAGCAGCAGAGGGCGGCCGGACAGGATATTTTGCTGGATATTGACGTGCATGGCGCCATGAACGTGAAAAAGGCCTGCCCGGATGCTGTGCTAGTTTTCCTTGCGCCGCCTTCCATGAGCTGCCTGAAAGAGCGTTTGGTGGGCCGCGGTACGGAAACTGCGGATGCGGTAGAGCAGCGATTTAAGGAGTCGTTTGAAGAAATGCAATACATGCCGGATTATGATTATTTGGTTATCAACGATGTCTTGGATAAGGCAATCCGGCAGCTGGAGCAAATCGTGGCCGTAGAGCGGTTGCGGGTATCCAGAAACCAGGAATATATTGATTCGTTTCTTCATAATGGAGGGGATGTACAATGATGAACAAACCCGCAGTGAATGAACTGCAAAAAAAAGTGGGCTGCCGGTATATGCTGGTGACCACCGTTGCCAAGCGCGCACGGCAGCTATTGGATCATCCTGAGGAATTGGGCGACCGTAAGCCGGTGTCCGTGGCAGTGGAAGAATTGGATAAAAATCTGCTGAAGCTGGAATTCCCTGAGGACTACCACAAATAATTAATATGGCAAAAAAAACCCTGGTTCTCGGCATTACAGGCTCCATTGCCGCCTACAAGGCCTGCGATATAATCAGCCGTTTGCGCAAGCAGGATGTACAGGTGCGCGTTATCCTCACCAAGGCGGGCGGCCAGTTTATTACGCCCTTGGCCCTTGAGACCATGTCCCACGCGCCCGTAATTACGGATATGTTTAACCGGGAGACCCCCTGGGAGGTGGAGCATATCTCCCTCGCGAAGCAGGCGGACGCTTTTTTAGTCGCGCCTGCTTCTGCCAATTTCCTTGGCAAAGCGGCAAATGGCATCGCTGACGATATGTTGACCACCACCATCCTGGCCACTCGTGCGCCAGTTTTGGTGGCCCCGGCCATGAATAGCGCCATGTATCTGCACCCTGCTGTGCAGGAGAATCTCCACCGCTTGACCCAGCGTGGATATACCTTTATCCAGCCGGACAGCGGCCGCCTAGCCTGCGGCGATGAAGGGATAGGCAGGCTTGCAGAGGTGGACGCCATTGTGGAAGAGGCCATGAAGGCTATGTATCCCCGGCGGGATCTAGAAGGAAAGCGCATCCTGGTTAGCGCAGGCCCCACCCAGGAGACCATCGACCCAGTGCGCTACATTACCAACCACTCTACCGGTAAAATGGGCTATGCCATCGCCCGAGCAGCGGCTGCCCGGGGCGCGAATGTGACCCTGGTGTCAGGGCCAGTGGCCTTGGCTGCGCCCCAGGGGGTGGAGACCATCCCGGTGGTGTCCTCGGCGGATATGTTCCGCGCTATCGACGCCCGGTTTGATGCCTGTGACGCCTTGGTTATGGCTGCCGCACCTGCCGATTTTACCCCGCAAAGCCCCCAGCAGCAAAAGATCAAAAAACAAGGGGGCGGCATGAGCCTGAACCTGCGCAACACCCGGGACATTCTGGGGGCTATGGGCCAGCGCAAGGAGGGCCGGATCCTGATGGGCTTTGCGGCAGAGAGCGAAAAGCTGGCGGAAAACGCCCAGGCAAAGTTACGGCGCAAGAACTTGGACTATATTGCGGCAAACGATATCCTGTCCAAGGACGCGGGCTTTGGCACGGATACCAACCGGGTAACCCTGTATGACCAAAAGGGTGGCGCCCGGGATAGTGGACCCATGACCAAGGACGCCCTGGCAGATTGGCTTCTGGATATACTCAGCAGCCGGTTGCAGGAAAAGCCATAGCTACCACAGAGGCAGAACTGGCAGCCTACAAAGGATGAGGAACCCGGCTCGCGACGGGCACCCTCGGTTTAGCCCAAGGGATTGTCCAGCATACGGGGCGGGTAAAGGGAACGAAAACCGCTTTTTTAACACGCTAAGGCGGGCAGATATGCCCGCCTTGTTTTTCATAATATCGGAGCAAAGGAGGCAGCGCCAATGTATGCCCAGGTGATGGTGGATATAGCCAATGCCAATGTGGACAGGCTGTTTACCTACGCGGTACCGGAAGACCTGCCCATCCAAAAGGGGCAGCGGGTGCTAGTCCCCTTTGGGGCAGGGAATAAGCAGACAGAAGGCTTTGTGCTGGGCCTTTCTCCGGGGGAGTATATGGGCCGGGTCAGGCTAAAGACCATTCTGCGCACGCTGGAGCCCTACCCGGTATTGGGGGAGGATCAGCTGGAATTGGCCCGTTGGATTCAGGGCGCGTACGGATGTCTACTGGTGGAAGCTTTGCGGCTGATGGTTCCCGCCCAATTGCGGGGAGGAAGGGTGCGGGAAAAGCAAATTCGGATGGTGTATGTGCCTTCCACCGTGGATTTGGAAGCAGCTCTAGCCTCCTTTCAAAAAAAGGACGGTACCCTGCGGGCGCCTAAGCAATATGAAATATTGGAGCTGGTCAGCCACTATGAAGGTGGGATCAGCGTGGGGGATATCTATGGGTTCATTCCCGGCAGTGGGGCGGCGGTCAAGGCTCTGCTGGACAAAGGGTTTCTGCTGGAAAAAGGATGCACGGTCTTTCGCTCGCCCTATGGGAATAAGCCTTTGGAACGGGATCTTCCTCGGCAGTTGAACCCTGCCCAGCAGGCGGCCTACATGGCTGTCCTGAAGGGCATGCAAGAACGGGGCGGCACCTTTTTGCTTCACGGGGTAACAGGTAGCGGCAAGACGGAGGTATATTTGCAGGCCATTGCCAAGGCCATAGAGGATGGCGGAAGTGCTATCGTACTGGTGCCCGAGATTTCTTTAACCCCTCAAACCGTAGGCCGTTTCCGGGCCCGGTTTGGCCAGCGGATCGCCGTGCTGCACAGCCGGCTTTCTCCGGGGGAACGGTTTGATGAATGGCGTAGGATCCGGCTGGGTCAGGTGGACGTGGTAATCGGTGCCCGCAGCGCCATTTTCGCCCCCTTGGAAAACATACGGCTAATCGTGATCGATGAGGAGCATGAATCCAGCTACCGGAGCGAGATCACCCCTCGTTACAGCGCCCAAGAGGTGGCTCGCAAACGTTGCCGGCAATGGGGGGCCACCCTGGTGTTGGGTAGTGCTACCCCCAGTGTATCCACCTATTTGCAGGCGGTGAAAGGACGCTATACCCTGCTTTCCATGCCGGACCGGGTGCGAGATTTGCCCATGCCCGCTGTGGAGATCGCGGACATGCGGGCGGAATTTGCCGCCGGGAATACCAGCATATTTAGCGGGCCCCTATACCGGCGCTTGAAGCATTGTTTGGAGGCAGGGGAGCAGGCGATCCTGTTTTTGAACCGCCGGGGCTATTCTACCTTTGTTTCCTGCCGGGGCTGTGGCTATGTCTTTACCTGTCCGGACTGCGACGTTTCCATGACCTACCATAAGCAGGAAGGCATGCTTAAATGTCATTATTGTGGGAAAAGTAGCCCTATACCCCGGATATGCCCCCAGTGCAAGAAGCCCTATATTAAATACTTTGGGGTGGGGACAGAGCAGGTGCAACAGCAGCTTTTGGAGGCGTTTCCCGAGGCCAAGGTGCTGCGTATGGACATGGATACCACCCGGGGAAAAAACGCCCATGATGAAATCCTTACCGCCTTTGAACGGGGAGAGGCCCAAGTGCTCATCGGCACCCAGATGGTGGCTAAGGGGCTGGATATCCCCAATGTGACTCTGGTGGGGGTCATTGCAGCAGACGCGGCGCTGCATATCCCGGACTATCGAAGCTGTGAGCGGACGTTTCAGCTGTTGACTCAGGTATCGGGCCGAGCCGGCCGCTCGGATAAACCGGGCCATGTGGTGATTCAGACCTATACCCCAGACCATCCCGCCATCCAGTTGGCTGCTGCTCACGACTATGCCGGCTTCTATCAGGTGGAGATTGCAAAGCGTCGGGCATTCTTGTTCCCTCCCTATGGGATATTCTTGCGGGCGCTGTTTATTGGGGAGGAGGAGGCCGGGCTACAGATCCGGGCTCACGCTTTTGCCCAGGGTCTGGAGGCGGCGGTGGGGCAGGCTATCCAGCAGGCTGGGGGCGACCCTCGGGCCATTTTGTTCTGTGGGGACGGCCCGGCGCCCATCCGGCGGCGTGAGGGGCTATACCGGTATCAGGCTCTGATGAAGTTGGCCCGTACCGCCCAGGCCGGGGTGGCCCTGAAGGCGGCCTATGCCTTCGCAGCTCCCCAGCGGGGGGACGGATTCGGCACCCTGGAGATCAACCCATCGGATATGTTTTGATTGCTTGCATCCTTGGCCAGCATAAGGCGATACTTGCCGCGGCACGGCGCTTGGGGTATAATGATGAATATTACTGATACGTGGAAGGGACAAACGAGTTTTCATGGCAAAACGAAAGATTTTTACCGATGACGCCTCCTGCCTTTATAAGGTATGCCGGCCAGTGGAGCGCTTTGATGGGAAGCTCAGCGAGCTGATCGATGACATGGCGGAGACCATGTATGCGGCGGAAGGTTGCGGCCTGGCTGCTAGCCAGATTGGCATCCTGCGGCGAGTGGCTGTGATCGATTGTGGAGACGGGCTGGTGGAGCTGGTGAACCCCACCATCCTGGAAACCGCTGGAGAAGAGGGGTGCTTTGAAGGCTGCCTGTCCTTCCCGGGGAAAAGCGGATATGTGGTACGGCCTTCCCACGTAAAAGTCCGGGCTTATGACCGGAAAGGCAACCTATATGAATACGAGGCGGAGGGCCTATTTGCTAGGGCGGTAATGCACGAGACAGACCACCTGGACGGCAAGGTATATACCAGGCTGGTGACTGATCCCCCAGAGGGCTATAACGAAGAAGAGACAGAGGAGGAAGAGAAATGAGGATCGCTTTTCTGGGAACACCGGATTTCGCCATCCCCTCTTTTCAGATGTTGATTGACCAGGGGCATACCCTGGCCCTGTTTACCAATCCGGATCGGCCCAAGGGGCGGCATGGTGCCCTGACGCCGCCTCCTACCAAGGTGCTAGCCCAGAAATACGGCATCCCCGTCTATCAATTTGAAAAGATCCGCCGCCCCGAAGGCGTGGCGGCGTTGAAGGAATTTGCGCCGGAGCTGATGGTGACCGCTGCCTTTGGCCAGATTCTATCCCAGGAGAACCTGGATATCCCAACCCTGGGCTGTGTGAACGTACACGGCAGCCTGCTGCCCAAATACCGGGGCGCCGCGCCCATCCAATGGGCCATTATCCAGGGGGAAGAAGTGACCGGGGTCACCACCATGCTGACGGAAGCGGGCCTGGATACCGGCCCCATTCTCTTGATGGAGCAGACCCCCATTGGCCCGGATGAGACCGCGGGGGAATTGTTTGGCCGGCTGGCGGCGCTGGGCGCCCGGCTTTTAGAAAAAACCATCCAGGGGTTGGAGGCGGGGTCTTTGATTCCCATACCCCAGGATAACGCCCAGGCTACCCATTGCACCATGATAAAAAAGGAGGATGGCCGGATGGATTTCAACAAATCCGCCGCCCAGCTCCACAACCTGGTGCGGGGCACCAACCCTTGGCCGGTCGCCTGGTGCCTTTTAGAGGATTCGCCAGTAAAAATTTGGGAGACGCGAAAAACCGGCCGGACGGCTGACAAGTTCTGCGCGCCAGGCACATGTGTAATCGCGGATCCCAAGGCGGGCTTGTTTGTCCAGACCGGGGATGGATTGTTGCAAATCACATCCTTGCAATTCCCTGGCGGCAAACGGATGGACGCCAAGGCCGCCTTGTTGGGCCGCCCTTTGGCCGGGAAACGGTTTGTATGACCAATCCACGAAGGATCGCTTTAGAAGCCCTGCTGGATATTACGGAGGCTGGCGCCTATGCCAATCTACGCCTAAAAGAGGCGCTAACAGGTCTGCCCCAGCGGGAAGCCCGCTGGGTAAGCGCAATGGTCTATACCACCTTGGATCATTTGCTTTATATCGATTATGTGCTGGCCCACTTCGCAAAGGGCAGGACGCAGCCGGTGATTCGGGGCATTCTGCGCATGGGCGTGGCCCAGCTGCTGTATATGGAGGTGCCGGATAGCGCCGCCTGTAACGAAAGCGTAAACTTATGCAAGAAGGTGGGAAAAAATAAACTCTCCGGCTATGTAAATGGCGTATTGCGCGCCATATGCAGAAATCGGGAGAACTTACCGCCGCTGCCGGATAATTCGGTCGATCGGCTGAGTATTCAATTTAGTTGGCCGCGGTGGCTGGTAGATGAATATGTGGCCCAATATGGGACGGAATTTACCACCGCTCTGTTGGATGCCAAGGCCCCAGGTATGACCCTGCGGGCCCAGTACCCCCATACGACGGAGGAGCTGCGGGCAGCCTTGCAAGCAGCAAATATTCCTTTTCGACCGGGGGGGCTGGTTCCGGAGGCCTGCGTATTGGAGCAGGGGATGGATGTTGCCCGGGACGGGGGATTTTTGGCCGGCCACTACACCGTGCAGAGCGAAAGCGCCATGCTGGTGTGCAAGCTGCTGGCGCCGGCAAAAGGAATGTCGTTGCTGGATGCCTGCGCTGCTCCCGGTGGCAAGACCGCCTATTTATCCCACATAATGCAGGGAGGCGGGCATATTGAAGCCTGGGAGCTGCACCCCCATCGAAAGGCGCTCATCCAAAAGACCCTGGAACGTCTTCATGTGGAAGGGGTCCAGGTGCAGGTGCGGGACGCTACCCAGTTGGATCCCACAAAAGTACAGGCTTTTGACGCGGTCCTGGTGGACGCCCCATGCTCCGGGCTGGGGGTATTCGGCAAACCGGACGCCCGGTATGCAAAAAGCGATGAAATGATCCGCTCCTTGGCCACACTCCAGGGAAAGATTCTGGACGCCTGCGCCAATTATGTCCGTCCAGGCGGGGCGCTGGTATACGCCACTTGCACCATATCCCAACGGGAAAATGAAGGTCAGATTCGTTCCTTTTTGGCGAAGCATCGGGAGTTCCAGCCGGGAAATATGGACGCCCTGCCCGCAGCCCTTCAGCGACGGGCAAAGGACGGCATGGTGCAGCTGTTTCCCCATCTGGATCATACGGAGGGATTTTTTATGGCAAGGCTGGTGAAAGGCAATGGATGAACCCCTCTCGTTGATGTCCATGAACCTTGCGGACCTGCAGGCGCTGATGGAAAGCTGGAAGGAACCGGCGTTCCGGGCAAAGCAGGTCTATGGGTGGCTTGCCCGGGGCGCAAGGCCCGAGGAAATGACCAACCTATCTAAAGCGCTTCGGCAGCGCCTTGGGGAATTGCCCTATGGGGGCGCTACCATTTTTGATAAGCGAATTTCCCAGCGGGATGGCACCATAAAATATTTGTTTGCGCTAGAGGACGGCAACCTGGTGGAAGGAGTGCTGATGCGCTACCGCTATGGCAATACCCTGTGCATCTCCACCCAGGTGGGGTGCCGGATGGGCTGCGCATTTTGCGCTTCCACACTAGAAGGGTGCGTGCGGGATCTACAGCCTGGCGAGATGCTCTCTTTCATTGCCTGTGTGGAGCGGGATGAGCCGGTGGAAAATCGGAGCCGCACTGTTACCAACATCGTGCTGATGGGCAGCGGCGAGCCTTTAGATAACTATGACAACGTGGTAAAGTTCCTCCACATGGTCTCGGATCCGGCGGGCATGGGTATCAGCCCCCGGAACATATCCCTGTCCACTTGTGGCCTGGTTCCTAAAATTTGGACCTTTATTGAGGATGCGCCTCATGTGACCCTGTCCATATCCCTTCACGGGGTGGATGACGAAAGCCGCAGCCGGATCATGCCGGTAAATCGCCGGTATGGCCTGTCCCAGCTGATCCCCGCAGCCAAGGGGTATGCGGATAAAACTGGACGGCGGGTGGTATTTGAGTACGCCCTGATCGATGGGCAAAACGCCGCCAAAGAGGATGCGGTAAAGTTGGCTGCCCTCCTTCGCGGCATAAACTGCCATGTGAACTTAATTCCACTCAATCCAGTCAAGGAGCGGGGGCTTGCTGGAATCAGCCGGGAAAGGGCTCATCAGTTTGCCGCCTGGCTAACGGAAAAAGGGATTTCTGCCACTGTGCGCAGAGAAATGGGAACAGATATTGAAGGCGCATGCGGACAGCTGCGCCGTCGGGTACTGGCGGAAGGGAAAGGAGGAAGCCTGCAGTGAGGTTTGCTGCAAAAAGCGAACAAGGCAAGCGAATTCAGAATGAGGATCAGCTTTTCATCCCCACCCGGTCGGGCGACGTGCCCTTGGCCGTTGTTGCGGACGGCATGGGAGGACATAACGCAGGCAGTACAGCTAGCACCCTGGCAGTAGAGGTGCTGGTGGAGCATTTGCGTAAGGGGGGTATAGAGCCAATCGAAGACCGGATCCATGCAGCGTTGGAAGCTGCCAACGCTGCCGTTTATCAACACGCTCTTGAAAATCCAGGCTGTCGGGGCATGGGTACCACCATGGTGCTGGCCCTTGCATTTAAGAGCAAATACGTAGCCGCCAATGTAGGGGATAGCCGCCTATATTTCTTTGATGGCCAGCAATTGACCCAAATTAGCCAAGATCATTCCTACGTTGCCCAGCTGGTGGCTGCTGGTCAGATTACCCCAGAGCAAGCCATTCATCATCCCCGCAGAAACATCATCACTCGGGCCCTTGGTACCCGACAGTCTGAGCAAGCGGATCTGTTCCGGGGGGAATGGAAACAAGGGGACATGCTGATGCTGTGCTCCGATGGGCTATACGGGGTGCTGGACGATCGGGATATGGCCCGTATTTTACGGGAAGAGCCGGATTTGGACGCTGCCTGCGAGCAATTGGTGCGCAACGCCCTATATGGCGGGACAACGGACAATGTCAGCGTTGTGCTGATTCGGAACGAGGAGGGAAAATGATCGGCAGCATCCTGGGAGGCCGTTACCGCATTGACAGCTTGATCGGCGCAGGCGGTATGGCCAATGTATATAAGGCCTACGACGAAGTGGAAAAGCGGACTGTGGCGGTAAAGATGCTCAAAAAAGAGCATCAGAATGACGCGGAGTTCGTCCGTCGTTTTGCCCGGGAGGCCCAGGCGGTGCTTTCCCTATCCCACCCTAATATTGTGGGGAGCTACGATGTTGGCAACGATGAAGAAACCGGCGTGCCCTATATCATCTTGGAATATGTGGAAGGCGGCACGCTGAAGGAATTGATACAAAAGCGGGGGCCCTTGAGCCCCAAAACCGCCATCAATATCGCCTGCCAGGTACTGGATGCCCTGCAATATGCCCACACCCGAGGCATTATCCACCGGGATGTAAAGCCCCAGAACGTGATGATCACCCCCAGGGGGAAGGCCAAGCTGGCAGACTTTGGCATTGCCAGAGACGCAGCAGCTACTACCCGTACCTTTGCTGGAACCAACGTAATCGGCTCGGTGCATTATATCTCTCCAGAACAGGCTAAGGGCGATGCAGTAAGCCAGCGGAGCGATATCTATTCCTGCGCCATCATGCTGTATGAAATGCTGACTGGCCAGGTACCCTTTGCGGGGGATAATTCCGTAGCCATCGCCCTGAAGCATTTGCAGGAAGAGATCATCCCGCCTATCCAGGTGAATCCCAGGATTCCCCGGGCTTTAAGCGATGTGATCGTAAAGGGCGCGGCAAAAGACCCGTCCCTGCGGTATGTCAGCGCGGAGGAGATGCGGCTAGATCTAATTCGGGCCTTACGGGAACCCCATGGCAAGTTCGCCCGGATCACGCAGCCTAGCACGGAAAAACGACGCAGACAAGGGGGAAATCTGGGGATCGGTACCATTGCTTTGGCCATCGTGGTGCTGCTGGGTCTGTTTGGCAGCGCATTTTTGATAACCCAGACCCTTCGGGGCAGAAACGGCGACCATGCTTCCGAATATATCGTTCCAACCTTGACGGGAAAGACTTTGGCCGAAGCGAGGGATCTGGCAACATTGCGTGGATTTCAGGTATCTGTAAGTAACTATGTCACCAGTACGGAATACCCAGCGGATCAGGTAATTTCTCAGAGCCCCGAAAAGGGTGCGATCGGAAAGGAAGGGGACGTGATCACAGTGGTGGTTAGTTCCGGAAACAGTGGGATGGTGGCCCCAAATCTATTGGGCAAGACCTTGCAGGAAGTCATGTTGATCATGGCTGAAGAAAACCTACAGCTGGGAGAAACTACTTATACCATCAGCGAGCAGCCTGCAGGCCAGGTGATCCGGCAGGAGCCGGAGCCGGGCACACCCCTGGAAGCGGAAGACAGGATCAATATCTGGGTCAGTGGCACGGAGATGACCGGCAGCGAAATGCCGAATCTAGTTGGATTGAGTCTAGCTTTGGCTGTGCAAGCGGCGCAGGAAAATGGCTATGATCAGATCTGGATCCGATTTGTCACCCCGGATGAAGGGAGGGAGGAAGAAAAAGTGCAGCGGCAAAACCCGCCAGCAACTTTCCAAACCAGCGAGGATGCCCTGGTGGAGTTATGGGTAAACCGTTCTTATTTAGGCGATTATGCCGCGGATATTGCGATCAATTTGGATATAGACCAGGAAGAGCAGCCAGTGGTGGTGACCGCGCAGCTTAGCAGCGGCGCGGAAGTGGTATTATACGAAAAGACCTTGGGCGTGGGAAAGCAACAACCGATTTCTTTTACAGGGTATTTACGCAGTGAAGGAGAATATACCTGCATCGTGTATGTGGGCGGAACCGAAGTGCGGCGCTTTACCAACGCCTTTATGGAACGATGATATGCAAGGCCGTATTCTAAAAGGCGTAGGGAGCTTTTATACCGTGCAGGGGGAAACCGGCATGGCCGTGTGTAAGGCCCGTGGCCGCTTCCGCAAGGAGGGGCTTACCCCTGTGCCAGGGGATTGGGTAGACTATGAAGTGGGTCCGGATGAAAACGGCTATTTGCTACAGATCCATCCCCGACGAAACCTGCTGACTAGGCCATCGGTAGCCAATATTGATAGGTTGTTTATCGTGCTTTCCGCAGCCCAACCAGAAATGGACCTGCTGCTTTGCGATAAGCTGCTGCTGCAATGCGCCATGTTGGACATCGAGCCAGTTCTTCTTTGTAACAAATGCGATGACGGGCCGGAGAAAAGCTATATAGAGCTAGTAGCCCAATATGGCCCGGCAGGCTACGCTGTGTTGCCGGTGTCCGCACAGACAGGCTATGGTGTTCCCGAGATTGTAAAGCGGATGGAAGGCTGCGTATGCTGCTTTGCGGGGCAAAGCGCCGTAGGGAAAAGCTCCTTGCTCAATTGTATTTTGCCAGAGCTAACCCTAGAGGTAGGCGGCCTTTCCCGAAAAACCGCCCGAGGCCGCCATACCACCCGCCATGCGGAGTTATTTCCCGCCTTTGGTGGGGCAGTTGTGGATACGCCGGGTTTCAGCTTATTTGATATGGCCCCCATGGAACCCCAGGAGCTTGCTAGCTTTTATCCGGAAATGGCCGCTGTGAAACAGGATTGCCGGTTTCCAGGATGCCTGCATATTACGGAACCGGATTGCGCCGTGAAGCCTCTGCTGGAAACCGGTGGGTTGCATCCCCAGCGGTATGCAAGGTATAAAGTATTCATAGAAGAATTAAAGGAAATGAGGAAGTATCGTTATGATTAAGATCGCGCCATCCATCTTGTCGGCAGATTATGCAAACCTGGGTCCAGCCGTGGCTAAGCTGAAAGGCTGGGGGGCGGATTATGTACATTTTGATGTGATGGACGGCTCCTTTGTGCCAGCCATCAGCTTTGGCGCCGGCATGTGCAAAGCCATCCGGCCTTATACGGACCTTCCCTTGGATGTGCACCTGATGGTAGAGCATCCGGAAACCCAGATCGAAGCCTTTGCCAATGCAGGCGCAGACATCATCACCATCCATGTGGAAGCGGACCGCCACGCCCACAGGACCCTGCAACAAATCCATGCCCTAGGATGCAAGGCCGGGGTAGTGCTTAACCCAGGTACACCGGTATCCATGGCAGAGCATCTATTGCCCAGCTGTGAAATGGTATTGGTCATGTCCGTCAACCCGGGGGCAGGCGGTCAGTCCTTCATCCAAGAGACTCTGCCAAAGCTGCGACAACTGCGGCAGCTGGCCCAAAGCAGAAATCTGGATCTAGACATTGAAGTGGATGGCGGCATCAACCCGGAAACCGCCAAGCTGTGTATTGAGGCCGGCGCAAATGTGCTTGTAGCAGGCAGTAGCGTGTTCTCCGCCCCCGACCCCCAAGAGATGATTGCTCGGCTGCGAGGGAACGGGGGAAGTAGATAGAAAATTTTAGATTGCTTTAGCGAAAACTGGAATTTAATGGATGCATAGAGTTTTTTAAATTATCTGGCTTAGCGAAAGCAGAAGTGGAATTAAAGCATTTACTTCAGGCAATCAAGTGCTGAGGCACTAACTTATACATAAGATGCCATAAGCACAGATTCTCCATCCATGATCTGACTTATGAAACCCTTCTCGTTGGGATTTGTGGAAAATGTAAGCACAACATAACGAGCACTAGTAAAAAAATACGGAAGGTAGTAATATATAAAAAATCCCATTTATAACTCGAAAGTCGAGTGATAAATGGGGTTCTCCAATTTATATAGTTCCCAAATGCTTATTTCTCATACCCACGCAGAAGATCAAGCAATTTCGCGGCATGTTCCGCTTCATCTTCCGCAAGCTCGGCAAACAGTTTAGCAAGCTCCTTGTTATCTTCCTCTAGTTCATGGGCATAGGCTTGATAGTCCCGCACAAGTTCAGTTGAATTTTGCCACGCTCTGAGCACATGGTCGCGGTTGGTAATTGTAAAACCATTTTTGCTATCCATATAAATACCTCCTAAATTTTGTCCCCCTTTAGTATCTCCGTCATTAGTTGCCGCTTATTCATCGGTGGCAGACAGGAATGATTCCGGCACACATAGAAAGTAGTTTCTCCGTTCAACAGCTTATATTCTTCCAATGAACGATCCAAAACGTTGACTACGGCATCAGAAGGAAATGCAAATGGAAGGTCGCTCAAGTCTTCCCCGTTTGGAACCACGGTGGTCAGAACCGGCGGTTCTAAAAAATCCGATAGCGCCATTAAAAACATGGAACATCCAGCAGGATATCGTTTCGCCTCTCCCGCCATATAAGCAAACTGCTTGTTTAGAAGGTTCTCCGTACTCTGATCCGGAAGTAACGCATTCAGACGTACAAGCACATATGCTATGAGGGAGTTGCCGCTGGGGAGCGCCCCGTCATAGCACTCCTTCGGGCGAAAAAGCAGTGGTTCATTATCTGTGCCGCTAAGATAAAAGCCACCATGCTCCCAATCGTAATACTGTATGACAGTTTCCTTGGTTAACTGTACCGCACGGCGAAGAAATGTGCGTTCGAGTGTGGCATCATACAGAGAAAGCAGGGCAAAAATATAACTTGCGTAATCATCTAGAAAACCGTGCTCACTCAGCTTACCGTCCCGAAAGCTTACATAAAGCGTATTCTGTCTGCACAGGTTGTTTTCTATAAAACCTTGTGCCCTTTTTGCAGCTTCCAGATATCTAGAATTCCGGCTGCACCGGTATAGACGGCACAGCGCCACAATCATGAGAGCATTCCATACTGTCAAAATTTTGTCATCCGTATGCAGAGGGGTGCGTCTCCGCCTGTATTCCCGCAGTGCTGGCAGAAAGGGGTCAAAAGGCTCATCTGTCAGGTTTTTTGCGTGGAGAAGATTGGGAATGCTCTTGCCTTTAAAATTCCCCGCTTTTGTAATGCCGAACCATTCACAAAAAGCGGCGCCGTCGGCTTGCCCCAGCAGCCCGATGATTTCCTCCGGGGTAAATACATAGTATTTCCCTTCCTCACCATCGCTGTCCGCATCCTGTGCGCTGTAAAAGCCTCCGTTTGGAGCGGTCATTTCAGTGAGAATATAGGATGCTGTTTTTTGTGCAACTTCCAGATAAAATGACCGCCTCGTAAGCTCATAGGCTTTGCAATAGGCTAGAATCAGCAGAGCGTTATCATAGAGCATCTTCTCAAAGTGGGGAACAAGATAATAACGGTCTGTGGAATATCGGCAGAATCCGTATCCGATATGATCAAATAACCCACCTGCATACATCTTCTGAAGGGTTGTTTCCGCCATGTTCAGGGCTTGGTAGTTACCGTGCTTCTCGTATTGCTGCATCAAGAACAGAAGATTGTGGGGCGCGGGAAACTTAGGTGCGCTGCCGAAACCGCCAAATGATGCATCAAAGTTTTGTTTATACCATTGCAGGGCAGCGTCCAGTAACATTTCATCTGCTTGTGACGCAACAGCATAATGCTGATTGCATGCCGCCGCAATCTCGTCTGCGGAGCAAAGAAGGGCATCCCGCTCGTCCTTCCATTTCTGTTGAATGATGAGCAGCAGTTCTTTGAACCCTATTGACCCGTACCTGGCAGTCTTTGGAAAATAGGTTCCGGCGAAAAACGGTTTCTGCTCTTGAGTCATAAAAATGCTGGTAGGCCAGCCACCGCTCCCGGTGAAAGCTTGACAGACCGCCATATAAATGTTGTCAATGTCGGGGCGTTCTTCTTTATCTACTTTGATGGACACGTAGTATTGGTTTAAGATATCGGCAATTTCAAGATCCTCAAAGCTTTCCTGGGCCATGACATGGCACCAGTGGCAGGTGCTGTAGCCAATGCTCAAAAAGATGGGCTTATCCTCAGCCCTGGCTTTGGAAAAAGCCTCCTCACTCCAAGGATACCAATCCACCGGGTTTTCCGCATGCTGGAGAAGGTACGGGCTTGTCTGATTTTTTAGATGATTGCTCAAATCCTCACCTCAGTTTTTTAGATTTCCCGTTGCCGGGTTGTCGATCAGTTTCCCGTCCTCGGTGAAGCGGGAACCGTGACAGGGGCAATCCCAGGTGTGTTCTATAGAATTCCATTTCAGTGCGCAGCCCAGATGGGGGCACCGTTTGGTGGTGGGCGTCAGCAGGCTGACCGCAGCCTCAAACCCATTGACGGCCAATTGGGGGTGAAGAATGGAACGAGAGGGGGAGAATATCTCCTCATACGGGTTTTCCTTCTCTTGCACAAGATCGCTGAGGATCATAGCGGACACCATGGAGGTGGTCATGCCCCACTTGTTGAAACCGGTGGCCACATACAAATCTGTAGTCGAGGCGGAGTAGGGCCCGATATAAGGGACGCTATCTAGGCTCATACAGTCCTGAGTGGCCCAGCGGTATTGCTCCTTTGCTTGCGGGTAATTCCGCCGTGCAAAATCCCGCAGTTCCTGCCAACCGCCACCTTTTTTACCAGTGCGGTGATCTCCGCCCCCCACGAGCAGCAAGTTTTTGTAATTTCGGAAGGACATACCCGTCTGCGCCTCGTCCAAATACATGCCATCCACATCCGGTGCGCTTTGAAGGGCTATGACATAAGAGCGGTGCTGATACAGCTTGAGGAAATAACTGCCGTGCTTGTTAAGAAAGGGAAAGTGGGTGGTCACGATGATCTTCTTGGCACGAATCCGGCCATGATTTGTCACAGCCGTGGTGCCCATCAGCTCACGCACCCGCGTGTGCTCGTAAATGTGTAGGCCCTTTGCAATGCTGGAGACGAATTTCAGCGGATGAAACTGTGCTTGATTAGGGAATTTGACCGCGCCGGCAACGTGAAAAGGAAGAGGGAGCTTGTCCACAAATTCAGCCGAAAAACCTAGTTTTTCCAGGGCATTCAGTTCCCGCTCAATCTTACGCCGGTCGTCCAAAGAATAGGTATAGGCCGCCTTTTCCTCAAAGTCGCAGTCAATATGTCGGCACAAATCCCGGTATGTTTTAAGCGCTGCCTCGTTGGCTGCAAGATATTGCTTTGCTTGCTCAATTCCAAACTTGGAAATCAGCTTGTCATAGATCAGCCCGTGCTGACTGGTAATCTTGGCAGTGGTGTTTTTAGTGATGCCACTGCATACTGTTTCCGCTTCCACCAGCACATAAGGCACACCGGCACAGTGCAACCGATAGGCACACACAATACCCACCATACCGCCGCCGATGATCAGCACATCAGTGTTCAGATCTCCGCCCTGCACCGGAAAGTCCGGTTGCTCCCATGTTTTCTTCCATAGTGATTCCATATGCTTCTCCCAGATGATTGTTTTGATTATAGTGTGATCCAAAAGGAGAAAAGTATGTTTTTCAGTTTGTCGAAAAAGTGGCTTGCGCCACTTTTCCGAGGTTTCCATGGCTCCCTTGCGCCTAAGGCGCGGCCAGGGAGCCATGCAGAGAAACCCTTGCTACGCAAGGCTTTTTGCGGATTTGCCCCACACCCCCCAGGGGGCCTTCTCTTGTCCCTTCGGGACAATTCACCTTGTGTCGCCAAATCCGATGAAAGCCCACTGGGGTCGCGATCCCCGAACCCCCAAGGGGTTTCTCGACAAGCTGAAATGCCGGCAGACAAGCTGCCGGCATTGGTTTGTTTATGAGGAACCAGGGAAGGTTATACCAACCCCTGGGCCATCATGGCATCCGCTACCTTCTTGAAGCCAGCCAGGTTGGCGCCGGCCACCAGGTTGTAGCCCAGGCCGCACTCTTCCGCCGCCTGAACGGAAGCCGCGTGGATGTTCTTCATGATGGTGTGCAGCTGCTTATCTACCTCTTCGGCACTCCAGGCCAGACGCTCGGAGTTCTGGCTCATCTCCAGGCCGGATACGGACACGCCGCCCGCGTTCACCGCCTTGGAGGGGGCTACGATCAGGCCCTTGCCCATGAGGAAGTACAGGGCCTCGTTGGTGGTGGGCATGTTGGCCACTTCGATATAGTACTTGGTGCCGTTGGCCAGGATCTGTTCGGCTTCCTTCATACCGATCTCGTTCTGGTAGGCGCAGGGCATGCAGATGTCCGCCTTCTGGCCCCAGGGCTTTTGGCCGGGGAAGAAGGGCACGCCGAATTTATCCGCGTAATCCTGCACCTTGTTGCGGCCGGAGTTGCGCATGGTGAGCATGTAGTCCAGCTTTTCCTGGGTGGTAACGCCCTCCGCGTCATAGATATAGCCATCCGGGCCGGCTAGGGTGATAACCTTGGCGCCCAGCTGGGCTGCTTTGGTGGCTACGCCCCAGGCCACGTTGCCAAAGCCGGAAATAGCGATGGTCTTGCCTGCGATGGTATCCTTTTCATGATCCAGGACCTCACACACATAGTAGATGGCGCCAAAGCCGGTGGCTTCAGGACGGATCAAGCTGCCGCCATAGGACATGCCCTTACCGGTGAGCACGCCGTTTTCATAGGCGCCCCGGATACGCTTATACTGGCCAAACAGATAGCCGATCTCCCGGCCGCCTACGCCGATGTCGCCGGCAGGCACGTCTACGTTGGGGCCAATGTGACGCTGTAGCTCGGTCATAAACGCCTGGCAAAAACGCATGATCTCCGCGTCGCTTTTGCCATTGGGGTCGAAGTCGGAGCCGCCCTTGCCGCCGCCCATGGGCAGGGAGGTAAGGCTGTTTTTGAAGGTCTGCTCGAAGCCCAGGAACTTCATAACGGAAAGATTAACGTGGGAGGCAAAGCGTAGACCGCCTTTGTAGGGGCCAATGGCGCTGTTGAACTGCACACGGTAGCCCCGGTTCACATGCACCTTGCCGGCGTCATCCTCCCAGGTTACCCGGAATTCAATGGTACGTTCCGGCTCAGTCAGCCGCTCCAGCAGGCCCATCTTTTCATATTCTGGATGCTGGTTGATCACGGGCTCTAGGCTGGTAAGAACCTCTTCCACGGTCTGGATAAATTCCGGCTCGTTGGCGTCGCGCTGTTTTACCTTTTCCAAAACTGATTCAATGTACGCGTTCATTCAATACCTCCACACATGGTTGGTTATTCATTCCCGCTGAGCGGGGAAAAGATAGGCAAAAAAACGAAGGAAAAATTGCATGTCTATGATTGTATGATAATTCCCGTGAGAAGATCTGTCAATACAAACAGACGGAATTGAATGTGAATTATTTTTGAAGACGATAAAATGAATTTGGAAAATAATAATCCTGCAAAAAACGCTATCCCGATGTTTCCCGTGAGAAAAAGCGGCGAAAAAGGCCAGAATAAGGATTTTTCCAGTTGAAAATCCATTCGCTGGGGATGAGGCATTTGGGTTGAAGCAAATGGGATTTTGCAATTGCTCATGGCAAAAGCCGTCATATTTGATCAAGCTCGACAATGCTGTATTTTGCCGGACATATATTCATGAGACTTCATATTTTTGGGAGGGCAAAGAAAAATGTAAAGACCTCTTGACATTTTGGCAATCTAGCATATAATAAAAAATGTAAAGAGCTTTTTACATTTTTCAATCCTGCTTACAGCAAAATGGAGGGATACCTGTATGAAAAAAAAGATGGATGAAATGGATCGCCAGATTCTACTGCTGGCGGAAGAGCGGGGGTATCGGGTCATTTTGTTGGCCCTATGCGCATGGACGTTATATAATTGCTGGCAAGTCCTGGCCCAGGGTGGGACGCACAATCCCTTGCCCTCCCTGATCCTGTGCCTGGGGTTGAGCGTGCAGAGCTTTTCCCAGCTAGCCATGGGACAGAAGATGGTGGAGGGAGATACAGAATACCAGGGACCCAACAAACTGCGCAGGACCATTATCTTGACGGTGGTCATGGTGACCATCATCCTGTCAGCCGGGGTCTATTTGGTGGTGAGGCAATGAGGGATTATGCGGAACATCATCAAACAACTGCGTAAGCAGGCTGGGCTTCGGCAGGAGGATATGGCCCAAGCCCTGGGCACTAGCCGACAGACCATCATCGCCATTGAAAACGACAAATATAACCCCACCCTGGAGCTGGCTATGAAGATCGCAAAGCTGCTGGGCCGCCCGGTGGAGGAGATCTTTTTCCTGGAGGAAGGGTAGGAGGCCCGCTGGCCAAGAGGGATGTGGGAATGGAATCAACAGACATTTGGGAATTTTTCAGAAAGCATCTGTGGATTTTGCTCCTGCCTATCTAACGTTGCGCAGGGGCGGCAAAAGCATGCCGCCCCTGTGGCCCAGCGCCTATGCGGAGGTGAACTTGGCCAGTCCCGCTGGGCCGTGTAAACCATACGGCCTGGAGCAAATGAAGAAAAAGGGTATACCCGATTGGGTATGCCCTTTGCTACATACAAGAATAGGAGCTTTGCTAGATTCACAGGGAGAAGAGCAGATCCTCGTAGGAAGGCAGAGGCCAGGCGTCCTTGGAGGACAGGACTTCCAAGGCATCCGAAGCCTTGCGAACCGCCGCCATGGCGGGCAGGATGGCATCCTTGCAGTGGAGGGCTGCCTCATAGGGAGGCGCCGGGAGCCTATCCAGGGCTTCGGATAAGGCGTTGGCCGCAGCATAGAGGGAGGCGCAGCCCTGGGAGAGTTGGGCTGCCAGGGCCGCTTCTACCTGGTCGTCCAGGCCCAAAGCCCGCTTGCTGGCCACCGCCTGCAGGATGTCCTGTTGGTAGCGGATCATAGCGGGCAGGATGCTGCGCTGGGCCATTTCCAAGAGGGTGGCTCCTTCGATGCGCACCACCTTGGCGTAGTTTTCCATCTGGATATCATAGCGGCTACGCAATTCTCGCTCGCTGAAAATGCCATAGTGGGTGAAGAGCTGGATGTTCTTCTCCGCCACCAGACAGGGCAGGGCGTCTGCGGTGGTGGGCAGGTTCAACAGGCCCCGCTGGGCCGCTTCCTGTAGCCACGCCTGGCTGTAGCCGTTGCCGCTGAAAATGATCCGCTTGTGATCCCGCACCGCGTGCCGCACCCGCCGGAAGGCCTCCCGACGGAAATCCTGGGCGTTTTCCAGCTTATCGGCAAACTGGTCCAGCACCTGGGCCACAATGGTGTTGAGCACGGTATTCACGTCTGCCGGGGAATGGCTGGCGCCCGGCATGCGGAACTCAAACTTGTTGCCCGTAAAGGCAAAGGGAGAGGTACGGTTCCGATCCGTGGTATCCATCCGCAGGGTAGGCACCACGCATACGCCGCTTTCCAGCATGCGCACGGCCCCTTCCTCGTAATCCTCCTTGCGCTCGATGGAGCGCAACAGTTCCTCCAGGGTATCCCCCAGGAACATGGAAATTACCGCTGGGGGCGCCTCATAGCCTCCCAGCCGCTGGTCGTTGCCTGCGCCGGCCACAGCCGCCCGCAGCAGATCCTGGTAGTCGTCCACCGCCTGAATGATGGCAGCCAGGAACAGCAGGAACTGAAGGTTATCCTTGGGGCTCTTGCCAGGCTCTAGTAAGTTCATGCCCGTATCCGTAGACAGGGACCAGTTGTTGTGCTTGCCGCTGCCGTTGATGCCCGCAAAGGGCTTCTCATGGAGCAGGCATACCATGCCATGCTTGAGGGCGGTGTTGCGCAAGACCTCCATTACCAGCTGGTTGTGATCCGTGGCGGTGTTGGCGTCAGTATAGACGCAGGCCAATTCATATTGGCCGGGAGCCACTTCCTTGTGTTCCGTCTTGGCGAACACTCCCAGCCGCCAAAGCTCGCTGTCCACATCCCGCATAAAGTCCATCACCCGAGGGGAAATGGCGCCGAAATAGTGATCCTCCAGTTCCTGGCCCTTGGGGGCGGGGGCGCCCAGCAAGGTACGGGAGCAGAAGCGAAGATCCGGCCTTAGGTCGAAGAGCGCCTTGTTCACCAGGAAATATTCTTGCTCTGGCCCGACGGTGGAGATCACCCGCTTCACGTCTGTGTGGCCGAAGAGGGCCAGGATTCGCCGGGCCTGCCGGTCGATCAGCTGCATGGAGCGCAGAAGGGGGGTTTTTTTATCTAGGGCATCCCCGCTGTAAGCGCAGAAGATAGTGGGGATACACAGGGTCTCATCCTTGATGAAGGCATAGCTGGTGGGGTCCCAGGCGGTATAGCCCCGGGCCTCGAAGGTGGCCCGCAGCCCGCCGGAAGGGAAGCTGGAGGCGTCCGGCTCGCTCATGATCAGCTCCTTGGCCGAAAACTCCAATATGGCGCCCCCGTCCTTGCTGGGAGAGAGGAACCCATCGTGCTTTTCCGCCGTGCAGCCAGTCAGGGGCTGGAACCAATGGGTATAATGGGTGGCGCCTTTTTCCACCGCCCAATCCTTCATGGCGGCGGCTACTTCTCCGGCCACATCCGCGTCTAGGGGTTTGCCGCAGCGGATGGTGTCCTTAAGAGCCAGGTAAGTCTGGGCGGGAAGCCGCGCTTTCATGGCGGCATCGTTGAATACCAGTTCGCCAAAGGTTACGGGAATGCTCATGGTCCTTCTCCTTTATAAATTTATAAAATAAAATATATTTCCAGGGGATTTTTGTCCGCGGGAATATCCTAATGCAACAAAAACAATTCACTAATTATATGACGGACGGGCGCAAAAGTCAACGGTATGGCTCGCGCTGGATAACAAGACGCCCCTGCTGCGCTCCATGCAGCGAATCCACCAGCCGGTTTGGAGAGCAGTATCGACCGCGCAAATTAATTTAGCTTTAAATATTAATGAAAAGTAAAAAATATAAAAAGCAATGGAAAATTTTAGCGCATATGGCTATAATAAACTTATCAATCATTCTTTTTCTGCCTAATAGATAGGGGGGCGATCACCAAGCAATTTATTATTGCCGCACAAATAAATTTAAAAGACCAAAAGGAGGAACAGCATGAAAAAGTTATTTGCTCTAGTTTTATCTTTGGTTTATTCTGTGTGACAAGTCAAGCAAACTGGAATGGCTATGAAGTGGTTCGTTTGGAACAGGAGCAGGATGTTTTGGATTTTATGAATTCAGAGGAGTATGATTATCAGAAAGCGTATGGTTTCTGCTACGATGATACTCCATCTTTCACAAAAGCTGTGTGCAATATGTGTGGGGCCCCAACTTTAGGAACGAGGACAGCAGAAGAACAAATTGGTGGAAGAACTATTACATACCCCTATTCAGCAGGATTGGGCCCGGATGTATTGTCGACTTTTGCAGTTAATCAATACGAACGCTGTACGGCTTGTGGATATAGGGTTCTAATCGGCCAAATTGGCACAAAATATTATGTATATTGTACTACCACAGGGGAAACCTGGGAGGCTAGTCCTAATTATACCCTTGAAGGTGGCTATGACAGTCACCAATGTCTCAATCTTTTGATATAAAGCAAGCGGAAGTTCCTTTATTTAACACCTGTAATAAAGCAAATGTAAGGGTTTGTTGTTTAGGATTATACGATTCTAATTTGAGGCCGTACACAATGGGGGGCGCTGTTTTATCCGTGTTCCCTAGATCATTTCCATTGAAACGGGAGGTCTCCTATGCGAAACCGGTTATTTTTTGTAATTCTGGCTCTTATGTTGCTATTGACAGGGGGCTGCGCCCAGCCGCCCCCCGCCCCGGCGTATCCCCTTTCCCAGGAGACCCTGGAAGAGGCCCTGGCCACCTGCGGCCTTAGCTGGACGGTCGACCCCCAGGAAGCGGCGGACCCAAGCCAAAGCGTCTTTCTGCTCTACGAGGGAAAGAAGATGGCCTGCCTGGTCTCCAGCGCGGAAACGGAGGCGGGCAGGAGTTTGCGGCTGAGCTTTCTCGACCCCACCACCACGCTCACCACGCACCCCGACGCGGAGCCTATCCCTGCCCCTCCGGGCATGGCCGAAAGCCGGCGGCCCATCCCTGTCTCTTATACACATCTGACGCTGCCGACGATAAGGCTC
>ENA-OZGX01000150-OZGX01000150.1-human-gut-metagenome-genome-assembly--contig:-NODE-150-length-36048-cov-13.915539_pt1 | contig 36048 bp, 30 predicted proteins | sample MGYA00244040_ERZ653674 | MGnify/ENA primary metagenome ERZ653674 (study PRJEB26926, sample SAMN06165232) | human gut metagenome | biome: ENVO:00009003; feature: ENVO:2100002; material: ENVO:00002003... | reverse complement strand
TACATATTGTCAAGTTTCGGCTGTGCAAAAGCGCCGAAAAGAATTGCTCTGAGGCAGGTTCGTATTATTCCTGTCCGGCATAACAAAAAAAGCCCCGCGGGACGGCGCTTTTGGCGTCCCGCGGGGCTCATTTTCGCTTGCCTGTGCCCGTCAGTCGATGACGATGGACTTCTTGGGTGCGGGCTTCTCCTCTTCCTTCTTGGGCAGAGTGACGGTCAGCACGCCCTTGTCGTACTTGGCTTTGATGCTGTCCTCGTCGGCGTCGCCGATGTAGTAGCTGCGCTGGCAGGAGACGGAGCGCTCTTTGCGGACGTAACGGTGCTCTTTCTTGTCCTCTTCGTCCTTCTCGCTCTTTTCGGCGCGGATGGTGAGATAGCCGTTCTCGACGTCCATGGAGATCTCGCTCTTCTCAAAGCCGGGCATCTCGACGTCCAGGATGTAGGCGTCCTTGGTCTCGCGGATGTCCGTCTTCATCGCGTCCAGCTTCTCGTCGTAAAAGAGGGGACGGAACAGATCGTCAAACGCGCTGTCGATGAAATCGAAGGGGCTGTTGCTTCTGTTATAGTTGGTCAGATAGTTCTTCATAACTTTACACTCCTTTATTTTTAGGGCAGAGAGGCGAGAGTCCCGGGAAGAGGCTGTTGGCACTCTTCGTCGTTGTCTGTTAGCACTCTCTTGCTCCGACTGCTAATATTGTAGCACGCGCACAGGGCTTGTCAATAGTTTTTGCAAAAAAATCAAAAAAATTTTTTCGTCATGCCATGAGTTGAAAGACGGGAAAAGGTGTTGGATGGGATTCAAGCACGCTCCGAATAGACTTTTCGTCTCGCGGGGAGTTAGAAATCCCCCTCCTTCCCTCCGGGCTTTCCTCCCCCGTGTCCGAACGAGTGCAGTCCTCGCATCATGCGGGACTGACTTAACATCTCTACAAAAGTTTTTAATATCGCACCGACATAACCAAGCGGAGAACTGCACTTGCTAAGAACCCGGCACGGGCGGAGGAATTCGGCGCTCGCAACTTAAAGCCCGTGTCTATTTAAGTTTGCGGCGTTGCTCGGCACTCACTTAGCGCGCCGCGACTTGCAAGAGCAGGCGCAAGCGCCCGCTGTGCAAGTTTGGCTGAGCGGCGCGTAAGACCGTCCTTGAAAGAGAAACGTCGTATTCAAGCACGCTCCGAATGAGAGCCGTCGTGCTCGGGGACGCTCGCCCCATGCTTTATATAGAAATCGCGCCGAAGGGGGCGGGCGAAGCCGCGCCGTTCGGCGCAATATTATAAAACAAGGGGTGCGGGGATGACATCCCCGCCGGGGTGCAGGGGCAGAGCCCCTGTCGGGGTCAAGGGGCGGAGCCCCTGTAAAATCACAGATCCAACAAATCGGAAAATGCGACGGGCACGCCGTTGACGAGTGCGGCAACGGAGAGGGAAGCGCCTTCGGGGACGGGGAGAGCGGTGTCCGCGAGGGCTATCGACGACGCGGAAGTTTCGGCGACTTTGACCCCGTTCGCGAGCACGGCGAATGTGCATCCCGCAGGCATGTCGTGCGCTGTCCAGGAGAGCATACCGTCCGCGACCGTAAGCCCGTCGATGCGGGGAGGCGCGAGCGCAAAGGAACACATGAAAGGCTCGGAGACCGCGCTCTCCATCCCTTCCGCGGAGACTGTGACGACGAGGGAAAACTCGCCCGCGAGCCGTTCCGCAAGCGCGGTGACGTCCATCGAGATCTCGAGGCGATCCTCCGTCACGACCGCATCAAAGGGGACGACGGCTCCGTCAAAGGGGAGAACGCCCGCACGGATGTCGGCTTGCGCGGTCAAGGAGAGCTCGCCGCTTGTCGCGACAAAGGAAAGCGATTCGGTGTCAATGTCCGCAGAAAATCCCACCGTGAACGCGCCGCTCGAAGAATAGGCGGCAAAGAACGACGTGGGCACGGAAAGCGGCTCGGCATCCGGAGCGTCGGGCTCATCCGGCTCGTCGGGAAGATCGGGAAGATCGGGGACATCGGGTCCATCCGGCTCAGAGGGGTCGTCGGGCTCGTCCTCGGGCGGAGGAGAGGCGACGGAAGCGACGACGTTATAGTCATTGGCGTCTCCCGTGACGGTGTAGGAGGCGGGAGAGAAGGAGTAGCCTTCCTTTTCAAACGCGACGGAAGAGTATTTCGCAAGCCCGCTCACGGAATAGACCCCGTTCTCGTCCGTGCTGCCCACGACCTCACCGCCCGACCATACGGAAACGCCCTCGAGAGGCTCGCCGTCCAGCAGGACGATCCCCGAGACGGAATAGCCGCTCTCGGGCGGCGCGGGCATCTCCTCGGTGCACGCGGAAAACAACGGGAGCAGGAGCAGCAAGAGAATCGCAAAGACGAGAGCTTTCTTCATTCCGCACCTCCGTCCGTGACTTCGAATGAGAAAGAAAACGCCGCGCTCACCCTGTCTCCCGCGACCGTGCGCACGCGAAGGAGAAAGCTCCCGCCCTCGGCGGTGAACTCCGTCACATCCAGCCCGTTGGAGACGCATTCGCCCGAAGAGAGCAGTTTATCGTCCGAAAACAACTCATAAACATAGCCTTTCGGCGTTTCGCCCTCCGGCACCGTCCATGTCACGATCCTCCTGCCATCCGTCTCGGCAAGGAGAGCGTCGTAGGGAGGGAAGGGCGCGGAGGCGACCGAAAAGGTCAGTTCCGCGGGAGAAGACGGGAGGTTGAACTCGTCGCCGAGAGCGATGACGGAGACGGTGTAACTTCCCGCAGCAACGGCGATGTCTCCGAGGTAAACGCTCGTCATTGTGACCGTCCCGAGGTCCACGCCGTTAAGAGTCACGGCATAGCCCGACGATCCCGCAAGCGCGCTCCAGGAGAGGGTCCCGTCCGCAAAAGAGAGGGCGGGAGAGGGGAGAGTGACGGTGTGGGCGAAAGAGGCGGACGCCGTCGCAACGGGCGTCGCGTCCGAAAATGCCGTCACCGTGACGGTATATTTGCCGCCCGCGGCCAGCAGGTCGGAAAGGGGATAAAAGAGGGTGGACGAGGAGACTGTTGCTCTCAGCACTTCGCCGCCGTCCGCGTCCGCGACCGAGACGACGTAGTTTGTCGCGCCTTCGCATTCCGTCCAGACCGCCGCGCCGTCGTCGAAGTGCACGGTCATGCTCTCCGCCGCGGCGGGCGGGGAGGATACGGGCGCCGAGAGCAGCAGCACGGCCGCGATCAGCGCGCAAACGACGGGGAAGAGGATCTTTTTCATCACAACAACAAAATAAGACAAATTTCGACAAAAGTCAACAGCGGGACTCGCGGGGTGCCGACGACCGCATGAGAGTCCCTCGGGGCGCGTGCGAGGAAGATGATGATACACCTGTATTATTACGCGCCCGACGGCGGAAAACGCTTGCTTTGCGCGCGTGCGTGTGATAAAATATCATAGAATATTCATTTAATATGTTTATTACAACAACAATATTCACCGCAAGGAGGAAGCATGGAAGAAGTCAAACACAGCTATAATGCGACGGACATCCAAGTGCTGGAAGGGCTGGACCCGGTGAGGAAGCGTCCCGGGATGTACATCGGCTCGACGGATACACGAGGGCTCCATCATCTCGTGACGGAAGTGGTGGACAACTCCATCGACGAGGCGCTCGCGGGCTATTGCACGCACATTTCGGTGGAGATCCTGCCCGACGGCGCGGTGCGCGTCACGGACAACGGGCGCGGCATCCCCGTCGGCATCATCGAAAAGGAAGGGAAATCGGCTGTCGAAGTCGTGCTCACCAAGCTGCACGCCGGCGGCAAATTCGGCAGCGGCGGCTATAAGATCTCGGGCGGTCTGCACGGCGTGGGCGTGTCCTGCGTCAACGCGCTCTCGGAGTGGCTGGTCGCGGAGGTCAGGCAGGGCGGCAAGCTCTACCGCATCCGTTTCAACCGCGGCGTGGCGGAGCGTCCGCTCGCGGTGGTCGGAGAGGCTGCGGACACCGGCACCACCATCACGTTCTATCCCGACAGCGACATCTTCGAGACGCTGGACTTCAACTACGACACCATGAAGGCGAGGCTGAGAGAGCTTGCCTATCTCAACAAAGGTCTCACCATCGAGATCTCGGACGAGCGCGTTCAGCCCGCAAGGCACGAGGTCTTCTGCTATGAGGGCGGAATCGTCTCCTTTGTGGAGAGCCTCAACCGCAACAAGGAGACCATCTTCGAGAGCGTGGTCTATTTCGACGCGCACTACGTGGACAGCGAGATCGAGGTGGCGATGCAGTATAACGACTCCTACACCGACACCATCCTCGCCTTTGCCAACAACATCAACACCGAGGAGGGCGGCACGCACCTTGACGGATTCAAGGCAGCCATCACCAAGGTCATCAACGACTACGGCAGGAAGGCGGGCATTCTGAAAGAGGCGGACAAGCTCTCCGGCGAGGACGTCAGAGAGGGTCTGACCGCGGTCATCTCCGTCAAGCTCGCGGAGCCTCAGTTCGAGGGTCAGACCAAGACTAAACTCGGCAACAGCAGCATGAGAGCGGCTGTCGCAAAGAGCGTGACGGAAGGGCTGGGGACTTATCTTGAAGAGCATCCCCGCGAAGCGAAGGAGCTTGTGCTCAAGACCATCACCGCACAGCGCGCCCGCGAGGCGGCGAGAGCGGCGAGGGAGACCGCGCGCCGCAAGTCCGCTCTCGAGAGCACCACGCTCCCCGGCAAACTCGCGGACTGCACGGACAAGGACCCCAAGGTGTGCGAGATCTATCTCGTCGAGGGCGACTCCGCAGGCGGCTCCGCCAAGCAGGGCAGGGACCGCAGGTTCCAAGCCATCCTGCCGCTCAGGGGCAAGATCATCAACGTCGAGAAGGCGAGGCTGCACAAGGTGCTGGAGAACGAGGAGATCAAGGCGATGATCACCGCCTTCGGCTGCGGCATCAACGCGGACTACGACGAGAGCAAGCTGCGCTACGACCGCATCATCTGCATGACGGACGCGGACGTGGACGGCTCGCACATCCGCATCCTCATGCTCACCTTCTTCTTCCGCTTCATGCGCCCGCTCATCGAAAACGGGCACGTCTACATCGCGCAGCCCCCGCTTTACAAGCTCGCGAGAGGCAAGCAGGAGTGGTATTTCTACGACGACGACGCGCTGAACGCCTTTTATGAGGAGAACGGCAGGAAGGGCTACGACCTGCAGCGTTACAAGGGCCTCGGCGAGATGAACCCGGAACAGCTCTGGGAGACCACGATGGACCCCAAGAGCCGCACTCTTCTTCGCGTGACGATGGAAGACGCCATCTCCGCGGACGAAATGTTCTCCGTCCTCATGGGAGAGCAGCCCGAACTCAGGCGCGCCTTCATCGAAGAGAACGCCAAACTCGTCGAAGACCTCGACGTTTGATGAGGAGGATGTATGAGCAAGGACACATTGAAAGATAAAGACAAGGAATATCTCGAGCATCTGGATGACAGCAAGGTTCTCAACGTCGAGGTGGAGAACGAGCTGAAGAAGTCCTTCATCGCCTACGCGATGGCGGTCAACGTCTCCCGTGCCATCCCGGACGTCAGAGACGGTCTGAAGCCCGTGCACAGGCGCATCCTTTATGCGATGAACGAGCTCAACCTCACCCCCGACAAGCCCTACCGCAAGAGCGCGATGGTGGTCGGCGAGGTGCTGGGCAAATACCACCCCCACGGCGACAGCCCCGTCTATGACGCGATGGTCCGCCTCGCGCAGGATTTCTCCATCCGCTGTCCTCTCGTGGACGGTCACGGCAACTTCGGTTCCGTGGACGGCGACCCTCCCGCGGCTTACCGTTACACCGAGGCGAGACTTTCCAAGATCGCCCTCGAGATGATCCGCGACATCGACAAGCGCACGGTGGATTTCTATCCCAACTTCGACGACACGCGCGAGCAGCCCGTGGTGCTGCCTTCCCGTTTCCCGAATCTTCTCGTCAACGGTTCGGACGGCATCGCGGTGGGCATGGCGACGTCCATCCCCCCGCACAACCTCGGTGAGGTCATCGACGCGGTGGTCGCGCTCATGCGCAACCCCGAGCTCACCGTGGACGACCTCATGGAATACATCCCCGCTCCCGATTATCCGACTGCGGGTCTCGTCCTCGGCAGGGCGGCGATCCGTCAGGCGTACCGCACCGGCAAAGGGGCGGCGGTCATCCGTTCACGCACCGAGATAGAGGAGCTCCCCGGCGGAAAGAGCCGCATCATCATCACCGAGCTTCCCTATCAGGTCAACAAGGCGAAACTCATCGAGAACATCGCCGATCAGGTCAAGGACAAGCGCATCGAGGGCATCTCCGACATCAGCGAGGAGACAGACCGCACCGGTATGCGCATCGTCATCGACGTCAAGAAGGATCACAACCCCCAGGTGGTGCTCAACACCCTCTTCAAGCAGACCAGCCTGCAGGTGAACAACTCCATCATCCTGCTCGCGCTCGTGGACGGCACCCCGCGCATCCTCAACCTCAAACAGATCCTCGAATATTACATCGCGCACCAGGAGGACGTCATCGTCCGCCGCACCAGGTTCGACCTCGAGAAGGCGGAGGAGAGAGAGCACATCTTGAACGGTCTCGTCATCGCACTCGCCAACATCGACGAAGTGGTCGAGCTGCTCAAAAAGAGCGCGGACCGTCAGGACGCCATAGACAAATTGACGGAGCGTTTCCTCCTCAGCGAGAAACAGGCCGTCGCCATCCTCGAAATGCGCTTGCAGCGCCTCACAGGGCTCGAGGTGGAGAAACTCAACGAAGAGCTCGCCGAAAAGCGCGCCGAGATCGAGGAGTACAAGCGCATCCTCGCCTCCGAGGACGCCGTCAAGGAGCTCATCATCAAGGAGATCACCGAGATCAAGGAGCGCTACGCCACTCCGCGCCGCTCCGAGCTCAGCTACGATTATTCCGAGATCAACATCGCCGACCTCATCGACAAAGAGGACATCGTCGTCTCAATGACTCACGGCGGCTACATCAAGCGCCTGCCCGTGTCCGAATACCGCTCGCAGAGAAGGGGAGGCATGGGCGTCACCGCGCATAAGGCGAAGGACGACGACTTTGTCGAGCACATCTTTGTCAGCAATACCCACCAGGATATGCTCTTCTTCACCAACCTCGGCAAGGCGTACACCATGATGGGCTACGAGATCCCGGAGGCGAGCAAGACCTCCCGCGGTCGCGCGCTCGTCAACTTGCTGCAGCTCTCTCCCGGCGAGAAAGTGCAGACGGTGCTCCCCCTCCCCGAGGAGAGAGAGGGCAAGTTCCTCATGCTCGCCACCAAGCGCGGTCTCATCAAAAAGACCCCGCTCGACGAGTTCGCGTCCATCAAGCGCAACGGCAAGATCGCCATCAAGTTCATGGAAGAGGACGAGCTCATCGAGGCGGTGCTGACTTCCGGTGACGATCAGCTCATCATGGCGTCCAGCGAGGGCTATTGCATCCGCTTCAACGAGAAGGACGTCCGTCCCACGGGCAGGACGGCAATGGGCGTCAAGAGCATGCGCATCCCCGAAGGCGCGCATATGGTGGACCTCGCCGTCGTCACCGAGGGCTGCGAGATCCTCACCATCACCACCCACGGCTACGGCAAGCGCAGCAGCGTGGACGATTACCCCCTGCAGGGCAGAGCGGGCAAAGGCGTCAAAGCCGGCGTGTTCAACGAGAAGACGGGCGACCTCGCGGGGCTCAAAGTCATCCCCGCGGATATGGACGTCATGATGATCACGGACGGCGGCATCATCATCCGCGTCCAGGCGGACGAGATCTCCAAGATCGGACGCGCCACCCAGGGCGTGCGCATCATGAAGCTGAAAGGAGAGGAGACCAAGGTGGTCGGCATCGCGCTCACTCCCCACGAGGACGAGGAGCCCGAGGGCGAGACCGCGGAAGGCGAAGCGGGTGCGGCGGAGGGCGCAGCTCCCGAAGACGCGGAAGCCGCGACCTCTCTCGGCAGCGAAGCCGCAGACGGCACGACCGCCCCTGCGGAAGCAGCCCCCGAAGAGGAGAAATGATCCCTCCCGCGCCCCACAGCGCAAACGCGATCAAAACACACAAACACAAGCTTTACACCACGCAAAACGCACGCTGAACCGTGCGTTTTGTGATTTTGCCCGTCACCTTTGTCCCGACGCGTTCCTGTTTCGGACGTATTGGCATGCAGCTTGAAGGGGCGTGCCTGAGCACGAAGTTAGCCTTTCGGAGACAGAATAACGCAACCCATGATCGAGTGTTGTTTGAACACGCTGAACGCTCTTTCGGAGACGGTCTCACGCGCCGCTCAGCCAAGCGTTCACAGGCGGTGCAACCGCCTCTTGAACGCCGCGGCGCGTCCCGCGACCTCGCAAGCAAGACGGTAAATTAAGTAGACACGGGCTCGGTGCGCGTCGAGTCGCCCTCCTCGCCCCGCGAGGGGTGCTCAATTAGTACCGGCATCCGCTTGGTTATGTGGGTGCGATCACCCAAATTTTTGGTAAAGTTCAAAAGTCAGTCCCGCATTTTGGGAGACGGCAAGCCTCAAGGGGTCCCCGCCGAATGTATATTCGGAAGGGGGAAAGGAGCAGCCGTGCGACAGATGAGCGGCGAAGTTTGTGCCGCCGCGAGTGCGAGCGAGTGCTGCGACGCAGTGGGGGAGGAGTCCCGGAATTCGGGGTCCCCGCAAAGTACCACAACGAAGCGAGGACACTTTGTGGGGTTTCAGTGAGGAGGGGGTCTCTTACTCCCATGTCAGGGAACGGAAGCTTATTTTCTAGTATGAGCGCGATGTCTCTTTTGGGCGGGGTTTTCCGAAACGAACGACCTGAAACTATATCCGTAAAACAAGCAGAGGCGCGCGGGATGACCGCGCGCCTCTTTGCCTCTCTTTTTTGTCATGGCGGCTCGTGTTCAATGGCGGCAAAGCCCTGTTTTTGCCGAAAGTATTCTCGAAAAATCCGAAAAGTATAATACAAAAGGGCAATTTTGAGAAGACTTCTGCAACCATATTTAATTTTTTCTCGCGATTTGAGTTTTCTCAAAATGAGGCATGCGCATATCGGAAGGGGGCGAGCGTCCGAAAATATGTTGACGATCGTCACGGGTGGTCGTGCATTGGCGGCGATTTCCCGTTGCGCATCGGTGTTCCTGTCCGGCATGCGGTCGTTCCGCGTGGGTCATGTGCCGGCGCGGTTTTATGCAGAGCATATTTGCGGTGCGGCGCCGTGCCTACGAGGTGCCGGAGGGCATTGGCGCCCTGCCGATCATGCCCCGAGTTTTTTCAATATGAATGCTTTCACCTCGTCGCTCATGTTGGGGGAGATGCGGCGGTAGACGTCGAGGTCGAAGGTGAGAGTGACCGGAGAGCCCGCAGCCGCGCTCGCTTCCGCGGTGAGGAGCTCTTTCAGTTTTGCGCGGTCGCTTGCAAGATAGATGGGCTCGGTGAGGACGGCGAGCACCGTCTTTCCGTCCTTTCCGAATGCGCGGGCGGCAAGCACGAGAGGGTTTGAGAGGGCGGCGAATTCCGCCGCGCGCGCCTTGTCCTCCGCCTTTGCTTGCGCGGCGCCGTATGCGGTTTGCTCATGCGCGTTGAAAATGATGTCCATGCACCTTTTGTCTCCAAAAAGTAAAATTCTTATTCTATCGGCAACGGCGTGTATCCTCGTTTTGGGCGTCGGTGTGCCGTTTTTCGGCGGAGCGCAGGCGATTGGTGTTCATCGCGATGGCGTTCGGCGGCGTGCGGGCGGCATACGCTTGTCATTGCGATGTTCGGCACGGTGCGAGGCGCTCCGTGCGCCCGGCGCATTGCCTGTTTTTTCGTGTGCGTTTTTCATGGATTTTTCGGATATTTATCTCCGCTCTGCAGAAATAGACACCGCAGGGCTTTTTTGTTCTTCTTTTTTACGGCGTATTGAGGCATGATGGTACCATCAAAACAGGCAAGGAGGTCCAAAATGAATACGGACAAACTTTATGCGGAAGCGATCGCTAACGAATATGCGGTCAAAGAGACCACGAAAGTGGTGGCATTGAAAAAGCTGGATGCCAAAGCAAAACTCCCCGCAACCGTTTTTGCTTATGTGTTTGGCATCGTGTCGGCGCTCGTCCTCGGGGTGGGCATGTGCCTCTCAATGGGCGTCATCGGAGAAGGCGCTGCGTGGGTCAAGGCAGTCGGGGTGTGCGTCGGGCTCCTCGGCATTGCCGGCGCGGGTATGAATTATCCCGTTTACAAGCGCATCATGGAAAAAGGCAAAAAGAAGTACGGGGCGGACATCGTCCGCCTTGCGAAAGAGATCAGCGACGAAGAAGAATGACAGCCGCCTAAAAAGGAAAAGACCGAGTTTACTCGGTCTTTCACGCGCATTTTGTGCGGGATCGATCAAACGGCGCATAAGATGCCGGACGGGGGATGATCAACGCACGGAGTCGCCTGCGGCTCTGCAGTGTGACACTTTGGCGCGAGCGTGATATAATGAGTCATGCGGACCGTAATAATGCGGTCCGGCATCGTAAAGAGACGCAGCTACAACGGGAGAGCGGCATGAAGAGAAACAGATCGGAAAGCAAATATTTCAACACCGCATGCCTTATGGATGAGGCGCTTATCGCGTTGCTCGCAAAGAAAGAACTCGAGTATATCACCGTCAAGGAGATCTGCGAGAAAGCGGGGGTGCATCGTTCCACGTTCTATCTGCATTATGAGACCATGGGCGACCTGCTCGAGGAAAGCGTTGCACATGTGGCGGATAATTTCCGCGAATATATGGAGAGGGAGACCGCGCGTTTCCCCGGCGGCATATCCGAGCTGCCGAAGGAAGAACTCGATCTTGTGACCCCGCGTTATTTGATCCCTTATCTCGAATATGTCAAAAAAAATGCAACATTGTTCCGCACGGCGATGAAAAATCCCGTCACATTCCGTCTCGAAAAAACTTATGCCAAAATGTTTTCGGAAATATTCGAACCGGTGATGGCAAGGCTTGATGTCCCATCCCATGACAGGAGGTTTGTCGTGGCATATCACTTGAACGGGCTGATCGCCATAGTGCGCGAGTGGCTGAAAGGGGAGTGCGCTGAGCCTGTGGAATACATTGCCTCGCTCATGAGGCGTTGTTCGACGGGCGGCGACGCATCGCGTAATTGAGACTTCAGCACGTGTTTTTGCGGAATTTTGTGCAAATTTTTCCGTTTTGTTGACATCGGGGGAGGGGCGGGTATACGATGTTATCGCTTCGGGGCGAGGTGAAATCCCTCACCGGCGGTATAGTCCGCGAACTTGCTTTGCAAGCCGATCGGGTGAAATTCCCGAACCGACGGTATAGTCCGGATGGAAGAAGTGCAATCCATTTTGCTTTGCATTGCCCCGATTTGCGTAAGATCGGGGTTTTTCATGTCCGGGATGCGCGTCATGCGTGCGTTTCGGGCAAATCCGCGCCCCGCAGGAGGAATTATGCAAATCGGCAAGAAGAAGATCACCCTCAAAATGTCGGCGGCGTACGTTGCCAAACTCGCTCTGCTCACGGCGCTTGCCTTCGCTCTTTATATGGCGAAGTTCAATCTGCCGTTCATGTTCCCGAGCTTCCTCGAGATGCAGTTTTCGGAGCTGCCCGCGCTGCTTGCGGGGTTCTCGATGGGACCCGTTGCGGGAGTGCTGGTCGTGGTGCTGAAATGCGCCATCAAGCTTCCGCTCACCTCGACGGCGTTCGTGGGAGAGCTCACGGATATGCTGCTCGGCGTTGTGCTGGTGCTGCCTGCCGCCATCATCTACCGCCTCAAAAAGGACAAAAAGCACGCGCTCATCGGCATTTCGACGGGCACCGTGCTCGCGACTCTCGCGGCGGTGCTGGTCAACCGTTACATTTCGGTGCCGTTCTTCACCGAGCTTTATGTGGACGGCAACTTCGACGCCATCGTCGGGATGTGCAGCGCCATCTACCCGGGGGCGACGGCGGACACCTTTTATTCCTTCTATCTCGGGCTCGGCGTGGTGCCCTTCAACCTGTTGCGCTACATCATAATGGGGCTGCTCACCTTCCTGCTTTACAAGCGGCTGAGCAAGATCCTGCATTGGGAGGGCACATCCCTCCGTCACAAGCTCTCGGGAGAGTACGAGAGCGGCTCTGAGGAGGAGACTTTCGAGATCGCGAAGCGCGTCGCGGACACTCTGAAGGGCGGCGAGACCATCCTGCTCGAGGGCGACCTCGGCGCGGGCAAGACCACGTTCACCAAGGGGCTCGCGAAGGCGCTCGGAGTGACGGAAGAGGTGACCAGCCCCACCTTCACGCTGATGAACGTCTACGAGAGCGGGCGGCTCCCTCTCTGTCACCTGGACATGTACCGCCTGGAAAGCGCGGACGAGGTCGAGGAGCTGGGGCTTCTCGACACGGCGCCCGAAAACGCGGTGAAAGTCATCGAATGGAACAAATTCACCGACTTGACAGGGCGAGTGATAGATGTCAAAATAGTTTCCGACGGAGAAAACGACAGGACGTTCACGGTCTCGGACGGAGCGGAGGCGGAAAAGCACGCCGCCCGCGCGAAAAAGGAGACCGCCTGACCGTCATCGGCGCATGATGAACATCCTTTATCTCGACACATCCCAGAACATCCTCATCGCAGGCGTGCTCAAGGGCGCGGAGAACTTCCCGCGCACCGTGGACGCAGGCAAGAGCGGACACACCCGCATCCTCATGGGTGAGATCGACGCCGCGCTGAAAGCGGCGGGTCTCGACATCTCCGACATCGACGCGGTGGCGGCAGTCATGGGCCCCGGCTCTTTCACGGGCATACGCATCGGTGCGGCGACGGCTGCGGCGCTCACCCGCGGGACGGGCGCGAAGAAGATCGCGGTGACGGAATTCGAGCTCATCGCATACCATAGAGGGAGAGTGACGGCTGCCGTCGAGGCGGGGAGAGGCAATCTCTATTGCGCGGAGTGCGAGGACGGGCGCGTCGTCGGCACCCGTTTCCTCTCGGCGGAGGAGCGCGCGTCTTTTGGGACACCCTTCCTCTTCGAGCCCCTCGGCGGGCGTGCGGAGACTTTGGCGGCGATCGCTTCCGCCAAGGCGGAGAGGGGGGAATTCACGGACGTGTTCGAGCCGTTTTATATGAGAAAGTCGCAGGCGGAGAGGGCGAAAGATGAGGTTTGAGCCCCTGCGCTACGAGCATCTGCGCCAGATGGCGGAGATAGAAAAAGAGGCGTTCGACATGCCGTGGACGGAGACCATGTTCATCCCCGAGGTCGGCAGCGAGAACGCGACGTACATCGTGGGGACGCGCGGGGAGGAAGTCATCTGTTACGGCGGATTCCACAGCGTGCTCGACGAGGCGCACATCACCAACATCGCCGTCAAAAAGTCCGAGAGGGGCAGAGGGATAGGGCGGTTTCTGCTCTCCGCGCTCCTCGCAAAGGCGCGCGAAAAGGGCGCGACGTCGGTGACTCTCGAGGTCAAGACCACCAATATGCCCGCGATCTCTCTCTATGAGAGTTTCGGCTTCAAGGTGGCGGGGGTGCGAAAGAGGTACTACAACAATCTCTTCGACGCCTACATCATGTGGCTCGACCTGGAGGAGCGTGCACAGCATAGTTCTCGGTGAGGATAAACGCGATACGGTGATCTTTTTGCACGGCTGGGGCGGTGACGCCTCCGCCTTTTATTTTTGCGCGGAAAGGCTGAAAGGGAAATTTCGCTGCGTGCTTGCGGATTGCGCGGGCTTCGGAAAGAGCGCGGAACCGAAGGCGCCCTATACCGTCGCGGACTATGCGGCGGACGTACTCTCGCTTGCGGACGGTCTCGGGGCGGAGCGTTTTGCGCTCGTAGGGCACAGCTTCGGCGGCAGAGTGGCGCTGGAACTTGCGGCACATCACCCCGAAAGAGTGTGCGCCCTTGCCCTTGTGGACGCGGCGGGACTGCGCCCCCGCAGAAAACCCGCATACTATCTCCGCGTCGCCGCACACAAAGTGCTGAAAAGGCTGGGCGGCAGGGGGCTTCGGGGCTCTTCGGACTACCGCGCGCTCTCTCCCGTGATGAAGGCGACATTCGTCAACGTGGTCAACTACGATCAGACCCCGCTCCTTCCCCTCATCTCCTGCCCCGCGGCGGTGTTTTGGGGAAAAGCCGACCGCGACACCCCGCCGTATATGGCGAAAAAATTCGCCCGCGGCATAAAAAATTCCGCGCTCTTCATGCTGGACGGCGGGCACTTTGCCTACCTCACCGATCCCGCGTTTTTCCCCGTCCTTCGCGCCTTTCTCCTCGGCACAAAGTGAGCGTGAACGCCCACCTCCCGCAGGCGATGCTCTTTTCAAAAGCGCGGGATGTGCCGGGGGCAGGTTTTATCATCCGGATCCTGCGGCGCAGCTGTATCCGGCATAGAAAGATATTATGTGTATTGACACGATAATCGACATGTGTTAAAATTAACTAAGGAGTTATTTTGTGCGCACGCTTTCCGCGTCCGGAAGGTGCGCGCAACTCGGGAGCGGACGACGTCGTTTTTGGCATCTGTCCCGTCTCCGCGGCGCAGTCTGCGCGAATGGGGGAAAATGTCATGAAGAAACACATTTTCGTTTTTGCGGCGGCAGTCTGTCTTTTGTTCGCATTGCTCACTTTTTCCGCTTGCAACGACCAAGGTCTGCAGAACAGACCTCTTCCCGACTATTTCGGCTATCGCACCGAGCCGGACGGTTCGATGGCGATCTCGAGTTATGACGGCGAGGGCGGGGAAGTGGTCGTCGACGATTCGTATTACGGCATGAAGGTGACCGTCATCGATGAAGGCGCCTTTAAGGACTGCTCGACCATCACTTCCGTTGTGCTGCCCGACACCGTGACTGAGATCCGCGAAGAGGCGTTCGCAGGCTGTTTCTCGCTGCGTTCCGTGAGCTTCGGCTCGGGATTGCGAGTGATCGGCGACAGCGCGTTCAAACAATGTTCGGTCCTCTCTTCCGCGGCGTTGCCGGACTCTTTGACGACGATCGGGGCGGAAGCGTTCAAGAACTGCTTCTCCCTTGCGGAAGTCACGGCGGGGAGCGCCCTCACCGATGTCGCGGAAGGCACTTTTGAGGGCACACAATGGCTCCGTAGGCACCCGGACGGCGTGATCTATGTCGGAAGCGTGGCCTACGGCTATGAGGGTGCAGTCCCGGAGAGCGGCGTGATAACCATCGCGGACGGCACCGCCGTCATCAACGCCGACGCATTCGAGAATGTGCCGGACGCCGCGGCATTCTCATTCCCGGACAGCCTGATCAACATCAAAGGAAGCGCCCTCGACGGCACGGCTTGGTACGCGGCGAAAGAGTACGGTCCCGTCTTTGCGGGCAATGTCCTGTACGCTTTCAAAAAATTGCCTCTGCCGACTGACACCGCGGTCACGGTGCCGGAAGGCACGACGGGCATAGCGGACGGCGCATTTGAGCAATGCAATGACCGATATTACATCACTTCGGTGCTGCTTCCCGAAAGCCTGAAATATATCGGCGACAATGCGTTTGAAGGCTGCAGCGGGCTCGGGTACATCATCATCCCCGACGGAGTGACGCACATCGGAGCGCACGCGTTCCAAGACTGTTCCGATATGCGTCAGGCGGTGCTCGGCAAGGGGCTGACTTATCTCCCCGATTTTGCATTTTTCGGCTGCGATCTGCTCACATCCGTAAATCTCGGCGGCATCCGCACGATAGGTGAGAACGCGCTTTCTTCCTGCGGGTTCGTCGCCCTCGACATCCCGGAAGGCGTTGAGGAAGTGGAGAGCTATGCGTTTTCGGGATGTTCCGAACTGAGTATTGTGCGCCTGCCCGCGTCGCTCGGCTACATTTCTTCCTCTGCTTTTTCCGGCTGCGCCGCGCTCACTTCGCTGAGCGTCGCGGAGGGCAACCCGGTCTATTTCTCCTCCGGCAACTGCGTCATAGAGAGGGAGACGGGCACACTTGCGATCGGATGCACCGGCTCCGTTATCCCGTCGGACGGCAGTGTGAAAGCGCTCGCAGCCTATTCTTTCTCTGGCAGCGGCATAAAGAGCATCGTCATCCCCGACGGCATCGATATATCGGAGCCCGGCGTGTTCAGAGGGTGCTATTCGCTCACTTCCGTGACATTGCCCGACGGTGCCGAGACCATCTCGTCGCAGATGTTTTACAATTGTCACGATCTGACGAGCGTTGATATCCCCGACAGCGTCAAAACGATCGGCAACACCGCATTCGGCGGATGCGGCGCTTTGACGACCCTGCCCATGGGCGCGGGAGTGGAGCGGATAGAAAATGATGCTTTTTCCCACTGTGACGGATTGACCGAGATCGTCATCCCGGAAAGCGTCCGCTATATAGAATACGATGCTTTCATGGATTGCGACGGGCTTGTCGATGTCGATCTGCCCGACTCCCTGCTCGAGCTCGGCAGCACCGCATTCGACGACTGCGCTGCGCTCGTCACCGAGACGGAAGGCGGTGTGACCTATCTGGACGGATGGGCGGTCGCCGCGGAGGACGACCTTTCCGCAGTCACGCTGAGGGAGGGCACCGTAGGCATCGCGTCGTCGCTGTTTTCGGAGTACGACGGCGTGCACACTTTGCGGGAGGTGCACCTGCCCGAGTCGCTGAGGAGCATAGGCGGGGGCGCGTTCAACAGCTGCACGCTTCTTAAAGAGGTGCATCTGCCCGAGTCGCTGAAGAGCATAGGCGGTGGAGCGTTCAATGGCTGCACGCTTCTCAAAGAGGTGGTCATCCCGGACGCCGTCAAATATATCGGATCGCAGGCGTTCTTTAATTCGTCCGCCGCAATAACGTGGGGGGACGCGCCGCAGATCGAACGGCTCGGCTCTTGGGCGTTTTTGGGGATCGCCAACGAAGTGCTGGTCATCCCGGACAGCGTCACCGTCATGGAAGATGCTGCGGTGAGAGATGCCTATGATCTCATCACGGTGCACATAGGGAAGAATGTCAAAAAGATGTTGGGTCATAACTTCTTTATGTGTAATAATCTCCGCACCATCACCTACGGCGGCACCGTTGCCGAGTTCAACGCCATAGAAAAGGAGCGCGGCTGGAACTATTCCTCCGTGTCGGAAGTGCAGTGCACCGACGGCGTTGTGGCTGTCGAAAGTTACGGCTGATGACGCGGCATGGCGGGGTGCCGCGCGCAGGCATTATGTGAGGTGCGGCGATCCGCAGGCACGGCGTGCTCAAAAGCGCGGGATGTGCCGTGACGGGTTTGCATCATGCGGCTTCGGCATAGCCTCTCCGAGCGCCGGAGCAATTAGTTTTCTTTTGTCCGCCGGGCGTTTTTCCGCGGCACACTCGGGGCGCCTTCCGCATATCCTGTGCGTATGGTGCTGGCAAGGGGAGACTGGTATTTCACGGTGTGCGCGCTCGTCGTCGGGGCGGTCATGTCCCTGCCGTACGTCTATGCGGCACAGCAGGACAACTACCGCGTTGCCGAGGCGTGGAAGAGCAGACGGGTGCGCGGGGCTTATCTCACGGATCTCATCTGCATACTCGTGTTCGGCGGGGCGTGGGCGGGGTGCTGGTTTCTCTCCTCGCGGATGTTCTGGGGCTTTCTCGCCTCCCTGTTTTTCTGCATAGCCGAAGTCGCGCTCTACATCGTGGACGAAACGCCCAAGCGCAAAAAGCCCATGCGCTATACCCGCCGCGCGGTGCGGGCGATCGCGGCATGCGCGCTCGTCTCGGGCGCGGCTGTGACCGCCGCGATAGCCCTCCTCAATGCTCATGTTGAGGATGAATATCTGCGCTATCCCGTGTTTTTCGTGCTGTCCGCAGTCTATCCTCTGCTTTTTTCGGCGGTGATGACCCTCATCAACGTCTTTGAACGTCTCAACAATCTCCGCTACGAAAGGAGAACCCGCCGCTCTCTCACTGCCGACCGCGATCTCATCCGCATCGGCATCACGGGAAGCTACGGCAAGACGACGGTGAAAAACGCGCTCGCCGCCATGCTCTCCGTGCGGTTCAACGTTCTCGCCACTCCCGCAAGCTACAATACGCCGATGGGCATCGCCAAGACGGTGCGGGAGCTCACCCCGTCTCACGACGTCTTCATCGCGGAGATGGGGGCGAGAAGGCGGGGAGACATCTCGCGGCTCATGCGCTTAGTGCGCCCCTCGCACACCATTCTCACGGGGGTCAACGACCAACACCTCGAGACCTTCGGCAGCCGCGACGCCATCCTGCGCGAGAAGCTGAAAGTGCTGGATGTGCGGGCGGAGGACGGCGTCAGCGTGGTCAACGACAAGCTGGCGGAAGTGCCGCGCGTTGCGGAAAACAGGCAGGGGAATGTCCTGCTTGCGGGCGGGGACGAGAGCTCGCGGGTGCACTATTCGGACATCGCGGTGTGTTCGGACGGCAGCGCGTTCACATTGTGGCTTTACGGCACGCCGGTGGAGTGCACGACGAGGCTGCTCGGGGTGCACAACATCGAGGACATCACTTTGGCGGCGGCGATGGCGTTCCGCTTGGGTCTCGCGCCCGAAGAGATCGCGGAAGCGATCGCGGGTCTCCCGCCCGTCCCGCACCGATTGCAACTCATAGAGGGCAACGGGATCAGGATCATCGACGACACCTACAACGCCAACCCCGACGGCGCGAGGAGAGCGCTCGAAGTGCTGGGGCTGTTTGCGGGGCGCAAGGTGGTGCTCACCCCGGGGATGGTGGAGCTCGGCGCAAAAGAGGACGCCGCCAACCGCGAACTCGGGCGTGAGATCGCTTGCGTGGCGGACGTCGCGCTGCTTGTCGGAGGGAAGAGAGCGCGCACTATCGCGGACGGACTGAAAGAGGGCGGTTTTGCGGGAGAGACGAGGAGCTATCGTTCGCTTGCGGAGGCGCAGAAAGATTTCGGCGGAGTGCTGCACGCGGGGGACGTCCTGCTGCTTCTGAACGACCTGCCCGACATCTACGAGGAATGAGCGTCATGCCGGACCCGGTTCGTATTATTCCGGTCTGGCAAAGGGGGGGGAGAATGAAAAGGAAGATCGCACTCATATTCGGCGGAAGATCGTTGGAGAGCGACATCTCCGTCATCACGGCAATGCAGGCGCTCGCGGTGCTCCGCGAAACGGACTTTGACGTCACGCCCGTGTACATCGCGGCGGACGGCGGGTTTTACGCGGACGGGGTGGACGAGGTCTCGGCATTCACCCCCTTCGACGCATCGCGGCACAAGCGGCTGGTGCTCGCGGACGGAGTGTTTTCTGAGCTCAGGAAAGGGAAGTTGAAGAGGGTCTTCCGCCCGGACGCCGCGCTCGTATGCTGTCACGGCGGAGAGGGGGAGAACGGCGTGCTGCAAGGGGTGTTGGAGTTCAACGGAGTGCCGTACACTTCGGCGGGGGTGCTGGGTTCCGCGCTCATGATGGACAAGGCGGCTGCGAAGTGCGCCTTCGAGCAGATGCTGCTGAACGTCCTGCCTTACGTCGTCGTGGGATCGCGGGAGGTCGAAGCCGACGCGGACGGTGCGGCGGAGAGGTGCGAGGAGGCTCTGGGTCTCCCCGTCATCGTGAAACCGGCGTCGCAGGGGAGCAGCATAGGCATCTCCGCGGCGCACGACAGAGGGGAACTGTCAAGTGCGCTCGCGTTTGCGGCGAAGTTCGGCGAAAAACTCGTCGTGGAGCAGCTTTTGGAGGACTTTGCGGAGGTCAACTGCGCGGCGTACGGCAGGGGAGAGGAGGTCGTGGTCTCCGAGACGGAGCGCCCGCTGTCCTCGGGCGAATTGCTCACCTTCGACGACAAATATCTCTCGGGCGGCAAGGCGGGGAGCGGCAGAGTCACCCCCGCGGACGTCGGAGAGGAGATGAACGCCCTCATAAGGTCGCTCACGGAGAGGATCTACCGCGCGCTCGGGCTGCGCGGCGTGGTGAGGATGGACTTCCTCGCGGACAGAGCGCGGGGCAAGGTGTACATCAACGAGGTGAACACGGTGCCGGGCTCCATGGCGTTTTATCTGTTCGAGGCGGCGGGAGTGAGCTTTTCGGACATTCTCACGGACATCATCGAAGACGCGATAGCGCGCGGACGCGCCGCAAAACGTACAGCCACCTTCCCCTCCCGCGTGCTGGAATTCTACGGCAAAGGCGGCGCCAAGACCGCGAAGTGACATCCTCGTCCGCGTGGTGCGGCGGGGAGCGGAGAACAGTTGCAAAAAGCCGCGCGATGTGCTATCATATCCGCATTGCGAGGTGAAAAATGGACAAGATCAAAATGACTACACCCCTCGTCGAGATCGACGGGGACGAAATGACCCGCGTGCTTTGGCAGTGGGTGAAAGACATCCTCATCACTCCTTACGTCGACCTCAGGACGGAATATTACGATCTTTCTCTCGAGAACCGCGACGCCACCGACGACAAAGTCACCGTCGAGGCTGCGGAAGCGTGCCTGAGGCTGGGCGTGGGCGTCAAGTGCGCCACCATCACCCCCAACGCGCAGAGGGTGGAGGAGTTCGGGCTCAAAAAGATGTGGGCGAGCCCCAACGCGACCATCCGTGCCAAGATGGACGGCACCGTGTTCCGCGCGCCCGTGATCGTCAGCGGCATCACGCCTCTCGTCCCCGCGTGGAAGAAGCCCATCGTCATCGCCCGTCACGCCTACGGCGACGTGTATAAGGGCGTGGAGATGAAGTCAAAGGGCGGCAAGGCGGAACTTAGCTGCGACGGCAACACCCTCACCGTCTTCGATTTCGGCGGCAAGGAGGGCATCCTGCAAGCCATCCACAACACAAAGGCGAGCATTGAGAGTTTTGCGAGGAGCTGCTTCAATTACGCCCTCGACACCAAGACCGACCTGTGGTTCTCCACCAAGGACACCATCTCCAAGGTGTACGACCACACCTTCAAGGACATCTTTGCCGCGATATACGAGGCGGAATACAAAGAGAAGTTCGAGGCGGCGGGCATCGAATATTTCTACACCCTCATCGACGACGCGGTCGCGCGCGTCATGCGCTCCGAGGGCGGCTTCATCTGGGCGCTCAAAAACTACGACGGCGACGTCATGAGCGATATGGTCGCGACGGCGTTCGGTTCCCTTGCGATGATGACTTCCGTCCTGGTCTCTCCCACGGGCGCTTATGAGTTCGAGGCGGCGCACGGCACCGTCACCCGTCATTACCGCAAATATCAGAAGGGCGAGGAGACTTCCACCAACTCCGTGGCGACGCTGTTCGCGTGGACGGGCGCGCTCAAAAAGCGCGGCGAGCTGGACGGCAACAAGGAACTGTCCGACTTCGCGGACAGGCTGGAGAAGGCGACCATCGACACCATCGAGAGCGGCGAGATGACCAAGGACCTTGCCGGCATGTTCAAACTCGACGGCGTGACCGTCAAGGCGCTGAACAGCAGAGAGTTCCTGGAAGCCATCGCGAAGAGGCTGTAAGCGCGGGATCGCTCAAACAAACCAAGACAAAACAAAAAGGAAGCCCGAACATCCGTTCGGGCTTTTTCATGCGTTTTTGTGCGTTTTCCTCATCCGCCGTCCCGCGCTATTCATACTGCCGCGCAGTCCTCGCCTGCGTTGCGGCGGGGCATTTCGCTCTCGGCACGTGCCGTGCGCCTGTGCCGCGGCGTCACTCCTTTGCGTAGATGACGTTCTCCGCAACGATCTTTATGCTGTCGCGGTAGGCGGCGGGGATGGTGACGATCACCTGCTCCTCGAGGCGGTTGGGTTGAAAGCAGAGGTCCAGCATCTTGTCGATGGCGTCGTCGTGCGCGGGCTCCTGAGAGCGGATCACGGCGAGGTGCTCGAGGGAAGTCTCGGGGTCTATCGTCGTGGAGATGCCGTATTCGTCGGGGTAGAGGTTGTAGCAGGAGACGGTGATGAGAGTGACTCTCGCGTCATAGCGCACCACGATCTTCCTGTCCGGGGCGACGATCTCGATGGAAGAGATCTCGTTGGGGCTGAACTGCGGACGGATGGGTTCGCTCTCCGCGTACCAGCCGTGGGAGGTGAGATAGCCGCTGCGGGCTTCCACCCACTTGTCCGCGTTGAGACTGCCCATTGCGGCGGAGGCGACCACGAAGATGACCGCGACCACCAGAAGGGCATAGCCGACATTCTGCAAAGTGAGATACTTGGGCTTGAAGATGACGGAAGAGCTCTTCTTCTCGCCGGCTTCCGCGGATGTCTCGGCGGTTTCGACGGCTTTGACCGCGCCCGCGTCCTCGTCCGAGCGCATGAAGAGGGAGGCGAGGGGCGCTTCCGGCCAACGGTCGTACCACACCTTGCGCATATAGACGATGAGACCGCGCACCGAGATGGCGCAGAGCCCCGCTCCGATGAAGGAGAGCCCGAAGAGAGTGAGGAACGCCATTGCGGAGTCCCATGCGATATAGACCCCCACGGCGTAGCTCAGCGCGACTGCCCACAGCGCCGCCATCGCGAGGATGAGGAGCACCAGACCCGCGACAGGGAGCGCACAAAGAAATTTTTGGGTGTTTTCCGACTTGTTTTTCATGATGCCGTAAAGCCGATCCCCTTTCCGTTCTTTGCATGGAATTATATCGACATCCGCCGTGTAAGTCAAGCGAACGCCCGCGCCGTACCCTGTTTTATGTGGTGCCGGACAGGAATAATACGAACCGGTCTCGGAGCGTTCCTTCCCGCTCTCGGCGCATTTTCGGGAGGGGGAGCGCATACATTCAAGTGTGCACGGGAGGGGACATCGACAATTTCCGACGTTATTCGGCAAAATCTGTCATGCCGCTCGGCGCTCATCCATTCTATCATGAGGTGAAAGGCGTGTTTGTCGTCCTGAAACGGAAAAGCATCATCTTTGCGGCTGTGTTCCTGTTCGCGACAGTCCTGCTCGCGGCGGCGTGCGGCGTGTCGGGAGCGGCGGGCGTGTTCTTCGGCGTCGCTTCGCGCAAGATCCCCGTATACTGCGTGGAGAGGGGAGAGGATGAGGAGAAAGTCATCGCGCTCACCTTCGACGCGGCGTGGGGCGCGGATAAGACCCGGGGCATCATGGACATCCTCGAGGAATACGACGCGGGAGGCACGTTTTTCCTGGTCGGGTTCTGGCTGGACAAATATCCCGATATGACGCGGGAGATCGCGGAGCGCGGGTTCGAGATGGGCAATCACTCCGCCAACCACCTCAACATGCCCAAGCTCAACGACGAGACCATGCGTGCGGAGATAAGCTCCGTCAACGCGAGGATAGAGCAGCTTGCGGGGGTGAAGCCCAAGTTTTTCCGCGCGCCCTACGGCGACTATTCGGACAGGCTCATGACCGCGGTGGAGGGCGAAGGCATGGTGGGGGTGCAATGGAGCATCGACACCCTGGACTGGAAGGGGCTTTCGGCGGCGGAGATCACCGAGAGGGTGGTGCCCAAAGCTAAGAGCGGGGACATCGTGCTCTTCCACAACAATTCCGACCACGTTCTCGACGCGCTGCCCCTCGTGCTGATGGGGTTGAAAAACAAAGGGTTCCGCTTTGTCGGGCTCTCGGAGCTGGTGGCGACGGAGGGTTTCACCGTCGATCACACCGGGATGCAGCACAAGGACGTTTGACAAAAAAAACACCGCCCGAAGAGGGCAAAGAGAGGAAATATGGGATACGAACAAATGCAGAACAACAGAGCGTACGTCGCGGGCACCGTCATCTCGGAGCCCAAGTTCTCCCACGAGGTGCTGGGGGAGAAGTTCTATGACGTCATGCTGGACGTCAGAAGGCTCTCCGACCGCTCGGACGAGATCCCCGTCACGGTCTCGGACAGGCTGACTTCCGGGATGCACACAGGCGACAGGATCGGGGTCTTAGGACAACTGCGCAGCTACAACAAGCAGTGTGACGGCAGGAGCAAGCTGGTGCTCCGCGTGTTTGCGAGAGAGCTCGACGACGGCGACGGAGAGATCCCGAACAGCATAGAACTCGAGGGATATGTGTGCAAGCCGCCCGTCTACCGCGTGACCCCTTTCGGCAGAGAGATCTGCGACATGCTGCTCGCCGTCAACCGCGCCTACAACAAGTCCGACTACATCCCCGCCATCGTGTGGGGGCGGAACGCGAAGTATGCGGGCGAGCTCGCGGTGGGCGACAAAGTCGCCGTGACGGGAAGACTGCAATCCCGCGTCTATCAGAAGACGCTCGCGGACGGCACCACGGAAGACAGAGTGGCGTATGAGGTGTCCGTCTCCCGGATAGAGCGGACGGACCGATGACGCGAAAAGGATAAGGGGCTCTCGGTATGATCATGGCGGGCATCCGCAACAAGGGTGCGAACGACGGCGCATAACGCGCCGTTTTCGTTTTTTGTTTACAAATGTGCGCGTGTGTTGTATAATTCCATAAAGGTGAAATCATGAAAAAGATGAAACTCGAAGATTTTGTGTTGCGCGTCACCTATCTTTCCGAGAACGGCGAGACCGTCGTCAGCGACGGCGACTCCGTCGTGTCGGTGGAGAAGTTCATCGAGGGCGAAAGGCTCGTCGTCACTTTGCATACGGCAAAGAAGGTGCGCCTCGTCTCCGCGCGCATGGTGCAGTCCCGCGCGTTCGAGGAGGGTGAACTCTTCTTCGGCGGCGGCTATCAGTCCTGGACGCTGACGAGGGAGTACGCTCCCGGCGACAGACAGATAGGTCTCAAAAACGTCGCCAATCTCCCCGTGGTGCGCACTTTTTCCGCGGCGTCGGGGGACTATGGCTTTGCAAGTTACGGCAGAGGGCTCTATCATTCCCACGGCTACACCTACATCCGCAGGGGCGGGGAGACGGAGCTCTTCGGGTCTTTGGATGAGAGCTTTGCCTTCACTATCTTCTATCTCGACGCCAAGGAGCAGATCTTTGCCGTCGTCAAGGACGTGGAGGGCGCGGACGTCGAAGGGGACGTGAAACTCTTCGACATCGTGCGCTTCGAGGGGGACTACGACGCCGTCTTCGACAGCTATTTCGGTCTTTATCCGCTGCGTGCTCCCGAGAGGGAACTGAAACGCCTCGCGGGATATACCTCATGGTATAACTATTATCAGAACGTCACGGAGAAAATCGTGCTCCGCGACCTCGAGGGGCTTTATAAGACCGCGGGCAACGCCGCCAACATCTTCCAGATCGACGACGGCTATGAGTCCAAGGTGGGCGACTGGCTCGCCGTCGATCCCGTCAAGTTCCCGAACGGCATGAAGCCTATGGCGGACGCGATCCACGGTAAAGGTTATCTCGCGGGCATCTGGGTGGCGCCATTTGCCGCGGAGTTCAAGGCGGCGGTGGTCAAAGAGCACCCCGAATGGCTGCTCAAAGGCGAAAACGGCAAGCCTGTCATCGGCGGCTTTGCGTGGAACGGGTTCTACGTCCTCGACCACGAGAATCCCGAGGTCAGGGCGTATGTGAAGAAGGTGTTCGACACCGCCATCGACGAGTGGGGCTTCGACATGTTCAAGCTGGACTTCCTCTATGCCGCCTGCATGATCCCGCGCGGAGGGAAATCCCGCGGCAGGCTCATGCACGAGGCGATGGCGTTCCTGCGCGAATGCGTGCGCGACAAGCTCCTGCTCGGCTGCGGCGTGCCCATGACGTCCTCGTTCGGGTTCGTGGACGCATGCAGGACGGGCTGTGACGCGGAGCTCTCCTTCCGCGACCGCTACTATGTCAAGTGCACCAACAGCGAGATCATCTCCACCCGCAACTCCATCATCGACACCGTCTTCCGCCGTCACCTGAACGGCAGGGTCTTCCTCTCCGACCCCGACGTCTTCTTCCTCCGCGACGGGGGCATGAAGCGTACGGACTACACTCAGTCTCAAAAGGAGATCCTCGCCCGCGTCAACAAGATGTGCGGCAGCGTGCTCTTTGTCTCGGACGATCCGGGCGAGTATGACGCAAAACAGCGCACCATCCTCCTCGACGCCTACCTTCCTTTGGAGGGCAGGATCCTCTCCGCGGACATGAAGAAGGACGCGATAAGGATGGTTTTTGAAGAAAAGGGCGTGGAAAAGGCGTTCGAGTTCGACCTCTCCACGGGGGACTATACCGTCCGGGCGTTGAAGTAATGGTCTATCCCGAACACATCGAAGAAGTGAGACGGGCAGTCGCCGCCTGCGGCAGGCACGTCGACATCGTCGCCGCCGTCAAGATGCAGACCAAAGACACCGTGGACGAGCTCATGCGCCTCGCCCCGGACTTCATCCTCGGCGAGAACCGCGTGCAGGAGCTCACAGCCAAGTACGACCCGTCCTACCGCTGGCATTTCATAGGTCGGCTGCAGACCAACAAGGTGAAGTACATCATCGACAAGGTGGAGCTCATCCACTCCCTCGACCGCGCGGAACTCGCAAAGGAGATCGAAAAGCAGGCGGCAAAGCACGGCAAGGTGCAGGACTGTCTGGTCGAAGTCAACATGGGCAGCGAGGTCTCCAAGGGCGGGGTGGAGCCGGATGAAGTGACGGATTTCCTGAAAAGCCTCGGGGACTATCCGCACATCAGAGTGCGCGGCCTCATGAGCGTGCTCCCCAACCTCGGTGACACGCCGGAGCTCAGAGCTCTTTACGCACGGCTTCGGGAGCTTTTCGAGAGCACCAAGGCGCTCTCCCTTCCCGGCTATCGCGCCGATATCCTCTCTGCGGGGATGTCCGGCGACTACAAGATCGCGCTGGAGTACGGCTCCGACATGATTCGTCTCGGGCGCACCCTATTCGGAGAAAGGATCTATCCCGCTTCCGCCGTCACGGACGGAGCAAGGTGAGGTGAATATGAACGAACGCGATTATTACGGTCCCGACATCCGCCGTCCCGACAGGGACTACGGCGAGGGCAGATATGAGCAGGGCAGGAGCAGGTTCTCCCGGCTGTTCGGCGGCGAGCCGCGCTCACAGGCGCCTCGGGGCGGGAGCGGCACCGTCATCTATTCCCCCTCCACCTATGAGGACGTCCAACTCCTCATCGACCACCTCAGGATGCGCGAGCAGGTCATCGTGGACTTCTCGGACATCGACCCCACCTCGGTGTGCCGCATCCTTGACTTCATGTCCGGCGCCATCTATGCGCTGAGCGGCTCCATACAGCAGATCAACAAGAATATCTTTCTCTTCGCCCCCAGCGGAGTGACCATCACTGTGCCGCCCCACATCGGCAGAAGATAATGCAGGAAAATCAACCTAAGAAACTCACCTTCAAGGACGTCAAAAAGCGCGTCGCCGACGGTTGGCGCGCTTTCGTGCGCTTTTTCAAAGAATTCAAATGGGACAAGGCGCACGTCTCGGTCATCGTCAAGTACGCCGTCGAGATCCTCCTCTTCGCCTTCATCATCACATTTGACCTGTGCATGAAGGACTTCCTCTACGACTTCGTGGAGGTGGAGCACGGCGGCAATTTCACCGTCATAGACGGCTTTTTGGACCTCACTTATTCCGAAAACACCGGCATGGGTTTCGGGCTGGGACAGGACAGCACCCTCGGCATCACCGTCATGACCGCCATCCTCATAGTGGCGATCCTCGGCTATCTCATCTTCTTCAAGAAGGAGAAGGCATACATCCGCATCCCCCTCATCATGGTGGCGGCGGGCGGCATCGGCAACCTCGTGGACAGGACGCAGCTCGGCTATGTGCGCGACTTCTTCGAGTTCACTTTCATGGACTTTGCCATCTTCAACATCGCGGACGCCTTCGTGACGGTGGGCGCGATCGTGCTCATCCTCGCGCTCATCCTCATGCTCGTCTTCCCCTCCAAGGACAAGCGCATCCCGCAGGATGACGAAAAAGAGGGGGAGAAGGCGGCGTTCACCGTCGAGAGCGCGGACGAAGCGTCCGGAAGCGCGAGCGGCGCGGAGGACGGTGACGAAACGGCTCTTACGGCAGAGAGCGCGGCGAGCTCCGAAAACACGGAAAACGCGGTTGAATGCGCAAATAACGCAGCCGAAAGTGCCGATACGGCGGAAAATGCCGATGCGGCGGAAAGCGCGGGCGCCAAGGAAAGAGCGGCGTTCACCGTGACCGCGGAGGGCGAGAAGAAGAAGGTCGCCTTCACCGTGACCGCGGACAAAGGGACGGAGAGCGATGAAGGCTAAAGTGAGCGAGGCGGACGACGGGGTGAGGCTGGACGTCTTTCTCGCAAGAGAGAGCGGTCTCACGCGCTCCGCAGTCAAGAACGCCGTGGAAAAGTGCGGCGCGGCGGTCAACGGCACCCCGCGTTTCAAGAGCGGATCCGAGCTCAGGGCGGGCGATGAGGTGGAATTCGAACCTCCCGCGCCCGAGCCCCTCGAGGCGGAAGCCGCAGACATCCCCATCGACATAATTTACGAGGACGAAAATTTCGCGGTGATAAACAAACCGCGCGGCATGGTGGTGCATCAGGCGTCCAGCTACCGCGCAAACGACACCCTCGTCAACGCTTTGCTTTTCAGGCTCAAAGACCTCAGTTCCATCAACGGAGTCATCCGTCCCGGCATCGTGCACCGTCTGGACAAGGACACGACGGGTCTCCTTGTCGTCGCCAAAAACGACGAAGCGCACCGCTCGTTGCAGTCGCAGATCGCGGCAAAGACGGCAAAACGCATATATATCGCGCTCACGGACGGCAATTTCCGGGAAGAGAGCGGCGTCATCGACGCCCCTATAGGCAGGAGCAAACGCGACCGCAAGAAGATGGCGGTGGTGGAAGGAGGCAGACGCGCCGTCACTCATTATACCGTGCTGGAACGCTTCGGCAGATACACCCTCGTGCGCTTCGAGCTCGAGACGGGCAGGACGCATCAGATCCGCGTGCATTCCGCTCACATCGGGCATCCCGTGACGGGAGACGCGGTCTACGGCGGTTCGACGGCGATTTTCAAGGGCGGGCAACTTCTTCATGCGGGCAGGCTGGAGCTCGACGACCCCGCGACGGGGGAGAGGAAGGTGTTCGAAGCGCCTCTTCCCGAGGATTTCGCCCTCGTGCTCGAAAAATTGAGAAAAGCCGCCAAATAGGGGCTTTTGGGCATGGCACTATTCTAATAACACGAAAAATACAGAATACTTTGCGCCGATGTCAGTCGGCGTTTTTCCTTTTCAGCAGTTCCGGGTGCGCGTCGGGGCGCGCCACCGTGGTCTTGAAGTCGGTGTAGATGACCTGTCCCGGGTGTCCCGAGGGGCGGCGTTTGACATAGCGGCGCAGAGTGTAGTCCACTTCCGCGTTCGCGCCCGCGCTCGCCGCCGCGATCTCCGCCGCGACCTTGATCACTTCCTCGGGCACCGTTTTGCCCTCGGTCAGCACTACGACGTGCGCGCCGTGACGGTTTTTCAGGTGCAGCCAAAGGTCTGATGAGGACGCGACTCGGAAGGTCAGCTCGTCGTTTTGCAGATTGTTCTTGCCTGCAAGCACGGTGAAGCCGCTCACGACATACTCCGCGGGCGGTTCCGCCTTCTCCCGCCGCACCTTGCCTTTGCTCTTTTTTCTCACCGCGCCCAGCCTTTCCAGCTCCTCTTCGATGGCGGTGGACGGCGCGTCGTAGGGGAGGGACGCGATCTCCTCCTCAAGCGACGCGACGTAATCGAGCAGGAGCAGATCCGCCGCGAGTTTCTTCTCGGTGAACTCCTTTGTGCGTTTCAGCTTGTTGTAGCGGTTGAAGTACGCCGTCGAGTTGCCGGAGGGCGTCAGCCTCTCGTCGAGGGGGATCTCCCTCTCCTCGCCTGTGTAGTAATCGGTGCATTTCAGCACCTTATCCCCCCTCTTTATGCGGTAGATGTTCGTGACGATGAGCTCGCCCATCACCCGCCATTTGTCCATGTTTTCGCACTCTTTCAGCCTTTCGCGGTCGATGGCGATGTTCTTTTCCGTGCGGGAGCGCAGGTGCTTGACGGCGGTGGAGAGCGCTTTCAGCCTCGCTTTGTTCCTGAGGTCTCTGTCCGCCGCGGTGTACAGCGCGTCGTAGGCGGAGACGATGTCGGGAAAGTCCCGTCTCTCTCCCTTCGCCGCGGCGTAAGGGAAGGGATAGACCTCTTTGCCGATGACGCAGGGAGCGTAAAAGGGCGCGTGCGTGACGTCGCCGAGTGCGTCGAGAAGTGTGCCGAGCCTCTCTTTTTCCTCTTCGGAAAGGGGGCGGGGCAGGTCGGCGGGAAGCTCCGCGCGCCGCAGGATCTCCGCCACGGTCGCTCCCGAAAAACCGGACATCTTGTCCAGGATGAAGCGGTGCAGATCCCCGCCCGGGAAGTCGTGCAAAGCGCGTTTTCCTTCCTCGGTGCGGTAGTTGGGTTTGGGCTGTTCGGGCGGGGCGTATCTCACTCCGCGCAGCACGACGTGTCCCCCTCCGTCGTCAAAGCCGAGGTGCTTGACGGCGTCCAGGATGACGAGGTCGGAACTCGTGAACACGATGTTTGAATAGCGGTTCATTATCTCTATAAAGAGATAAAACTCCGCGTTGTCCCTCATTTCGGTGCGTGCGGTGAAGCGCAGGAAGATGATCCTGTCGTTTTGCCACATGCCCACTTCCTCGACGGCGCTCACGGAAAGATATTTGCGCAGCAGCATGCAGAACCCGGGTGCGGTGACGGGGTTTTGCTTGCGTTCCGACGTGATGTGCAGACGGGGAGCGCCCGCGTTGCAGGACGCGACGAGGCAGACGGTCTTTCCGCCCGCGCGAAGATGGAGGCGTATCTCATCCGCCTCGGGCTGCACGATCTTGTCCATGCGTGCGCCTTTGAGTTTTGCGTCGAGCTCGTCCGCGAGCGCGCTCAACGCCAGAAAATCGCTGCCCATAGCCCTATTATACACCATCTTGCCGCGATCGCAATCTTTCTTGTATGCCAGACAGGAATAATACGAAACAGCCGCAGAGCGATCCTTTTCGGTGTATTTCCGCGGATGTGGTTTGCGGATGACAAATCATTCTTACGTCCGGCGCTTTTTCCGCCGTCCGCATTTTATCGGACATTCTTGTCGGGCAAGAACAAAAAATCATTGCCTTTCACGCGCAGTTATGATATACTTCCTTTTACTTACGATAAAATCGGTACATTTATTGCGGCGTAAAGCGGCATAAACGGAGGACAAATGAGTTACACAATCGAGAAGTTGGAAAAGAGCCGCGTCAAGTTCACCTTTGACGTGGATGCGGAAACGTTCGGCAAAGCGGTCGTCGCCGCTTACAACAAGACCAAGCACAAATATTCCGTCCCCGGGTTCAGAAAGGGACACGTCCCCATGAAGGTCATCGAGGGGATGTACGGCAGAGAGGTATTTTTCGAGGACGCGATGGACATCGTTATCCCCGAGGTGTACTCCGAGGCTCTCGACAAGGAGCACGACATCGAGGTCGTCTCTCAGCCCGAACTCGAGTCCTTCGATTTCAAGGAGGACGGCGGCGTGACCTTCGTGCTCACCACCGCGGTGCGTCCCGAGGTCAAGCTGGGCAAATATAAGGGTCTCTCCCTCGAGAGAAAGGTGGAGAAAGTCACCGCCAAGCAGGTGGATGAGGAGATGGAGAACGCCCGCGACAAGCAGGCGCGCATCATCGACGTCGACGAGGCGGCAAAGAACGGCGACATCGTCAACATCGACTTTGTCGGCTCCGTGGACGGAGTCAAGTTCGACGGCGGCAGTGCTCAGGACTATGACCTGACCCTCGGCAGCGGCAGCTTCATCCCCGGCTTTGAGGATCAGCTCGTCGGCGCCAAGAAGGGGGACAAGGTGGACGTCAAAGTCACCTTCCCCGAGGACTATCACGCGACCGAGCTCAAGGGCAAAGAGGCGCTCTTCGAGTGCACCGTCAATGCTGTCAAGAGGAAGGAGCTCCCCGCGCTCGACGACGATTTCGCGAAGGAGATCTCGGAGTTCGACACCCTCGCCGAATACAAAGAGGATGTCAAAAATAAACTGATGAAGGACGCCGAGATGCGTGCGGACAGAGAGTATGAGGACGCTTTGGTGCAGGCTGTCGTGGACGGCGCCGAGGTGGAGATCCCCCAGGCGATGATCGACCAGGAAGCCGAGGATATGGCGAAGGAATTTGAATATCGCCTCTCCTATCAGGGCATCAAACTCGCCGATTATCTCGGATATATCAACATGACGCGCGAGCAGCTCCTCGACGAATACAAGGAGCAGGCGGCGAAGTCCGTCAAGGTGCGCCTCGTCATGGAGGAGATCGTCAAGCGCGAGGAGATGAAGTTCGAGCACGACGAGCTGGACGCCAAGGTCGCCGAGATGGCGGAGCGTTCCGGTCAGGACGTCGAGACCTTCAAGAAGGGGCTGGGGAGAGAACATTATGACTATCTCGCCAACCAGATCCTCTCCGACAAGCTCATGGCGATGCTGAGGGAGGAGAACGCTCCCGCAGCCAAGAAGGCGGCGAAGAAGGCGTCAGACGACAAGGCGGAAGCCGAGAAGAAGCCCGCGGCAAAGAAGACCGCGAAGAAAGCCGAAGCCGCAGACGGCGAGGCGAAACCCGCAAAGAAAGCGGCAAAGAAAGCGGAGGCCCCCGAGGCGTAATTCGCCCGGGTCTCCCTAAGGAGAACTATGGACATCAGAGACCAACTTATCCCCATGGTCATCGAACAGACGGGCAGGGGCGAGCGCTCCTATGACATCTATTCCCGTCTGCTCGAGGACAGAGTCATCTTCCTCACCGGCGAGATCAACGATCAGGTGGCGGATCTCATCGTGGCGCAGCTCCTTTTCCTCGAGGGGAAGGACTCCGCCAAGGACATCAGCCTCTACATCAACAGCCCGGGCGGTTCGGTGTCGGCGGGTTTTGCCATCTACGACACGATGAACTATATCCGCTGCGACGTGTCCACCATTTGCGTGGGCATGGCGGCGAGCATGGGCGCGTTTTTGCTCTCGTCCGGCGCAAAGGGCAAGAGGTTCGCGCTGCCCAATTCCAAGATCATGATCCACCAGCCCCTGGGCGGAGCTCAGGGACAGGCGAGCGACATCGCCATCCAGGCGGAGGAGATCCTCCGCACCAAAAAACGCCTGAACGAGATCCTCGCCGCCAACACCGGTCAGGACCTTGCCAAGATCGAGTTCGACACCGACCGCGACTTCTACATGACTGCGGAAGAGGCGGAAAAATACGGGCTCGTGGACAAGATCTTCTTCTCGAGAAAGGCGTGACCCGCCGTAACAGTACGGGAACTGAGAGGTAATATGGATTTTCACAAGGAGCTGCATTGCAGTTTCTGCGGCAAGAGCGACAGCGAGGTCGAAAAGATCATCGTCGGCCCCAACCGCATGACCATTTGCAACGAGTGCATCGAGCAATGCGCGCATCTGCTCGCAAAGGAGACTTCCGCAGGCACTCAGGGCATCTCGCTCTACACTCCGCAGGAGATCAAATCTAAACTCGATGAGTACATCATCGGTCAGGACAGCGCCAAAAAGGTGCTGAGCGTCGCCGTGTACAACCACTACAAGCGCATCGGCAGGCTCTCGGGCGCCGACGACGGCGTCGTGCTCGAAAAGAGCAACGTCCTTTTGCTCGGTCCCACCGGCTCGGGCAAGACTTTGCTTGCAAAGACGTTGGCGCAGATCCTCAACGTCCCCTTCGCCGTTGCGGACGCCACAACGCTCACCGAGGCGGGCTATGTCGGCGAGGACGTCGAGAACATCCTTTTGAAGCTCATCCAGGCGGCGGACGGCGACATCCGCAAGGCGCAGATGGGCATCATCTACATCGACGAGATAGACAAGATCGCGCGCAAGGGCGAGAATGTCTCCATCACCCGCGACGTCAGCGGCGAGGGCGTCCAGCAGGCGCTCCTCAAGATCATCGAAGGGACGATGGCGTCCGTGCCTCCGCAGGGCGGCAGAAAGCACCCCAACCAGGAGTGCTACCAGATCGACACCACCAACATCCTCTTCCTGTGCGGCGGCGCGTTCGTCGACCTCGACAAGATCGTCGACAAGCGCAAGGACGGCTCCAAGCTCGGCTTCGGCGCCACCGTCAAGGGCGACAAGCACTATAACTATGACGAGCTCATCTCCGAGCTGCAGCCCGAGGACCTCATCAAATACGGTCTCATCCCCGAGTTCGTGGGCAGAGTCCCCATCGTGGTCGGGCTCAACGCGCTGGACGAGGACGCACTCATCAAGATCCTCTCCGAGCCCAAGAACGCCCTCGTCAAGCAATATCAGGTGCAGTTCAGGCTGGACGGAGCGGAGCTCGAGTTCGAGCCCGAAGCTCTTCGCGCCATCGCGGAGAAAGCCATCAAGCTCAACACCGGCGCCCGTGGTCTGCGCGCCATAGTGGAGGGCATACTCCTCGACCTCATGTACGAGCTGCCCTCGGACAAGAGCATCGCAAAAGTGGTGGTCACCCGGGAGTGCGTGACGGAAAAAGCCCGCCCCCGCATCATCCGCAAGAGCGAACAGGAAGCCCCCGCCATGCCCTCGGCAAGCTGACCGCCCGCCCTACAACCCCAAAACAAAAAACGCGCGTATGCACGCGCGTTTTTCATATATTAAGTTTTGCACACGAAAAGTTAATACGCATGTGCAAATTTTGCACATTTCTTGCGGTCACGGGGCAGAGGATCCCGGTCAAGCACACCCAAAAGATTTTGGACAAATGGGGACGGGCTTATTTTGTGAACATTTGGACACTCGGGGACGGGCTTGTTTTGTCCAATTTTTGGACAAAACAAGCCCGTCCCTATTTGTCTAAAAATGTGAGTTTTCTCAAGGAGGGGGCGAAACGGCGGCATTTGCGAGGGGCATGAGCGCGGAGGGGCGTTTGAAGAGGAGGGCGGGGAGGGCGGTGTGCGGATGAGTTTTTTACACCCGGAGACCAAAAACTTTACAGTTGGGGACGGTTCTTTTTTGTAAAGTTTCTTTACAAATTTGCCCCGTCCCCAACTGTAAAGTTTTTCGCTCCCTATTTGTCTAAAAATGCGAGTTTTCTCAAGATGGACGGCGGGGTGAGGTGGTTGTGCGGGGCTTTCGTCTTGAAAATCGGGGCGAGATGTTTCGTGAAACGGTGCTGACCGCTTGCGGAAAGGGGTGGTTTGCGGTTACAATAAAAGCGCGAATGAAGGCGCGTCATGCAAGCGGTTTTGCGGAGTGCACGGAAGGAGGACGGTATGATCATCAAAAATGCGGAGTTTCTGACATCGGTGGCGGATCCCGGCAAATTGCCCGATCTCGGCGTACCGGAGATCGCGTTTGCGGGCAAGTCCAATGTGGGCAAGTCCTCCTTCATCAATTTCCTCACCGGCAACGGGAAGCTGGCGCGCACCTCGGGAGACCCGGGGCGCACCCGCTTGGTCAACTACTTCGGCGTGAACGGCAAGTCCCTCGTCTTTGTGGATCTGCCGGGATACGGCTTTGCCAAAGTCGCCAAGAGCGAGAAAGCCAAGTGGGGGAGCATGATCGAGGGCTACCTCACGGGGAGCAAAAACCTCGTCAACGTCTTTGTGTTGTTGGACGTGCGCCATGAGCCGACCTCGGATGACAAGATGCTGCTCAACTTCCTCTACCACTACAACATCCCTTTCACCGTCATTGCCACCAAGTGCGACAAGCTCTCCCGCGCGCAGCTCACGAAACGCCGTGCGGAGATCGCAAACGCCATCGGCGTGGGCGTGGGCAACGTCTTTCTCATCTCCTCCCTCAAAAAGACGGGGAAAGAGGACATTCTCGCCCGAATAGATATCCTCACCGAAGCTTGGCATGCCGCAAATGCGGATGACGGCGGCGAGGACTGACGCTCTCCGCATTCGACTTTTTCGGACGATGATATGACCGCCTGCGGGCGGTTTTTGCTTTTCGTTTTTAAGCGACAGCCATTGCGCTTCTTTGTCCTCATACCGCGCTGTGTTTATCTCTCGGAAACCCGCAAATGTTTGCGGACATTGATTGCACTTTTTTGTCCTAATGTTGCGCCAGATCTCTCCTTTGAAAACCCGCAAAGTATTCTCTAAAACGGCGAAAAGTATTATACTTTGCGCCGATTGTGAGAATACTTTGCCACTTTCACCTGTCAAAGACAGGTGCTCGTAAATTGGCGTAAGTTGTGTTTCGAGGAAAAAATATGCCGGGATATTGGACAAAAACACACGTGATTTGACGATAAAATTGCCCGTCGGACGATGGTAAAACGCCCGCCGTGCGTGATGCCAGACCGGAATAATACGAACCGGGTTCAGCGCCGCCGATTTCCGCCTGAA
>ENA-OZGX01000139-OZGX01000139.1-human-gut-metagenome-genome-assembly--contig:-NODE-139-length-37197-cov-16.832238_pt1 | contig 37197 bp, 32 predicted proteins | sample MGYA00244040_ERZ653674 | MGnify/ENA primary metagenome ERZ653674 (study PRJEB26926, sample SAMN06165232) | human gut metagenome | biome: ENVO:00009003; feature: ENVO:2100002; material: ENVO:00002003... | reverse complement strand
TCGGACACGGGGGAGGAAAGCCCGAAGGGAAGGAGGGGGAATTCTAACTCACCCCCGAGACGAATAGCATGCGGAACGGCAAGAACTGATGCGCGAAAAAAGAAAACGCCGCCCAAGTGGGCGGCGTTTGCTTAACTCAGCATCAAAAAATCACAAAAACATGAGTACGACGGAGAGCGGGTACACGCGGAGGGAAAATGAGAGAAGGCGCGGATAGTTTTCGAGCAGAGGGAGAAAACGCGGAGCGCATGAACGTCTCTGCATTTTCCCGACGCGAACGGCAAAAACTGATGCGACATAAAGAAAAACCCCGCTCAAGTGAGCGGGGTTTGGCTTAAATGAGCATCATTTTTTGCCGGGTTTCCAGTTGGACTCCGCCTTGCGGGCGTAGAACGCGCGCTTGGTGGCGGCATCCTGTTCGTTCTTGGCGAAGAGGACCTTTGCCGCGTCGGGGTTCTGCTTGACGAGGGACGCGTAACGCACTTCGCCCATGAGGAAGGACTGGTAGTCCTCGGTGGGCTCTTTGCTGTCCAGGGTGAAGGGGTTGGCGTCGGTGTCCGCGAGCGCGGGGTTGTAGCGGAAGAGCTGCCAGTAGCCGGTGTCCACCGCCTTCTTCATCTCGAGCTGGGACTTGGTCATGTTGATGCCGTGGTTGATGCAGGGTGCGTAGGCGATGATGATGGAGGGGCCGTGATAGGCTTCCGCCTCGGCGAACGCCTTGACGACCTGGTTCATATCCGCGCCCATGGAGACCTGCGCGACGTAGACATAGCCGTAGTCCATGGCGAGAAGGGCGAGGTCCTTCTTCTTGGTGCGCTTGCCGGTGGCGGCAAACTTCGCGATGGCGCCGGTGGGGGTGGACTTGGACGCCTGACCGCCGGTGTTGGAGTACACCTCGGTGTCGAGGACGAGGATGTTGACGTCCTCACCGCTTGCGAGCACGTGGTCCACGCCGTTGTAGCCGATGTCATACGCCCAGCCGTCGCCGCCGACGATCCACACAGACTTCTTGATGAGGCAGTCCTTGCGGGCTTCCACTCTGTTGAGGAGGTCGAGGGTGATGCCGTTGGCATTGGCTTTCTCTTCGGGCAGGAGAGCGAGGACTTTCGCCGCGGCAGCCTTGGAGAGCTCGCCGTCGTCCTTGCCGTCCATCCATTCGGTCATGGCTTCCTTCATGGCGGGGGAGATGGTGTCCAGCCCGATGATGTTGGTCATGATGTTGTTCAGCACGTTCCTGCGCGCCTGATAAGCCAGGTGCATACCGAAGCCGAACTCCGCGTTGTCCTCAAAGAGGGAGTTTGCCCATGCGGGACCCTGACCCTTGTCGTTCTTGGCGTAGGGGCAGGTGGGGGCGCTGCCGCCGTAGATGGAGGAGCAGCCCGTGGCGTTCGCGATGATCATCCTGTCGCCGAAGAGCTGGGTGATGAGCTTGACGTAAGGAGTCTCGCCGCAGCCTGCGCAGGCGCCGGAGAACTCGAAGAGAGGCTTCTTGAACTGGCTGTTCTTGACAGAGGCGACCTTGTCCGCGGGGATGGGAGCGGAGGTCTCTTTGAGGGAAGCCGCATAGTCCCAGTTCGCTGCGTCTTTCTCGATGGATTCCGCGATGGGGATCATCCTGAGCGCCTTCTCTTTGGCGGGGCAGACGTTGACGCAGTTGTTGCAGCCGGAGCAGTCATAGGGGCTGACCTGCATCCTGAACTCGTAGCCCTTGAAGCCGATCGCCGCCTTGGTGACGAAGCTCTCGGGTTTGTCGGCGAGCTCTTCCGGGGTGGCGAGCACGGGACGGATCGCCGCGTGCGGGCAGACGAGAGAGCAGCGGTTGCACTGGATGCACTTGGTCACATCCCACTCGGGGACGCTCACCGCGATGCCGCGCTTCTCGAACTTGGTCGTGCCGGTGGGGACGATGCCGTCGGGAGAGAACGCGCTGACGGGGAGCTTGTCGCCTTCCTGCGCGATGATGGGCGCGATGAAGGTCTTGTAATATTCGTCGTTGGGGACGGGCAGAGGATCCGCACCCGTCGTGGTGGTCGCCCAGCTTTCGGGATAGTTGACCTCTTTCAGAGAGGTGATGGCGTTGTCGATGCAGTCGCAGTTCATCTTGACGACGGCGTCACCCTTTCTGCCGTAGGTCTTCTTGATGGCTTCCTTCATATACTTCTCGGCGTCGGCATAGGGGATGACGTTCGCGAGTTTGAAGAATGCCGCCTGCATGACGGTGTTCACGCCCTTGCTGGCGCCCAGCTTGGTGATGACGTCGAGACCGTCCAGAGTGTAGAACTTGATGTGCTTTTTCGCGATCTGGTTCTTCATCTTGGCGGGGAGCTGCTTGTCCATCTCGTCGGGGGACCAGATGCTGTTGAGCAGGAAGGTGCCGCCCTCTTTGAGGTCGGAGAGCATGTCATAACGCAGCACGTAAGACTCGTTGTGGCACGCCACGAAGTCCGCCTGGTCGATGAGGTAGGTCGCGCGGATGGGCTTGTCGGAGAAACGCAGGTGGGACACGGTGAGACCGCCCGATTTCTTGGAGTCGTAGGAGAAGTAGCCCTGCGCGTACTTGTCGGTGTGGTCGCCGATGATCTTGATGCTGTTCTTGTTGGCGCCGACGGTGCCGTCGGAACCGAGCCCGTAGAACTTGCAGGAGATGGTGGAAGGATCCGCAACGTCGATCTTCTCCTTGATCTCGAGAGAAGTATTGGTCACGTCATCGATGATGCCGACGGTGAAGTGGTTCTTCTTGCCCTCGACCATGTTCTCATACACCGCAGCCGCCATGGAGGGGTTGAACTCCTTGCTGCCGAGGCCGTATCTGCCGCAGAGCACTTCCGCTTTGACCTTCTGCTCCTCGAGGGCGGTGACCACGTCGAGATAGAGAGGTTCGCCGAGAGAGCCTGCTTCCTTGGTGCGGTCGAGCACGGTGATCTTCTTGGCGGTCTTGGGGAGCGCCGCGACGAGCTGCTCGGCGGGGAAGGGACGGTAGAGCCTGACTTTGAGCACGCCCACCTTCTCGCCCTTGGCGCAGAGATAATCGACGGTCTCTTCGACGGCTTCCGCACCGCTGCCCATCAGGATGATGACGCGGTCGGCGTCCTTCGCACCGTAGTAGTCCACGAGGTGATACTGTCTGCCGGTGATGGTCGCCACCTTGTCCATCATGGTCTGGACGATGCCGGGGACGGCGAGGTAATATTTGTTGGCTGCCTCTCTGTTCTGGAAATAGATGTCGGGGTTCTGCGCCGTGCCCGCCTGATGAGGATGTTCGGGGTTGAGGGAACGCGCGCGGAAACGCTCGATGTCGTCGAAATCCACCAGGCTCTTGATCTCGTCATAGTCGATGACGTCGATCTTGCTCACTTCGTGAGAGGTCCTGAACCCGTCAAAGAAATTGATGAAGGGGACGGACGCTTTGAGGGTGGAGAGGTGTGCGACAAGGCTCAGGTCCATGACCTCCTGCACGGAGTTGGACGCCAGCATCGCAAAGCCCGTCTGACGGCACGCCATGACGTCTGCATGGTCGCCGAAAATGCTGAGTGCGTGGGCTGCAAGCGCGCGCGCCGAAACGTGGAACACGCAGGGGAGCAGCTCGCCCGCGATCTTGTACATGTTCGGGATCATGAGCAGCAAGCCTTGGCTCGCGGTGAACGTCGTGGTCATCGCGCCTGCGGCAAGAGAACCGTGCACCGCGCCCGCGGCACCCGCTTCGGACTGCATCTCGACGATCTTCAACACGTTGCCCAGGATGTTTTTCCTGCCTTGCCCCGCCCATTCGTCACAGTTTTCCGCCATGGGAGAGGAGGGCGTGATGGGGTAGATCGCCGCAACGTCGGAAAACGCATACGCTATATGCGCCGCTGCGGTGTTACCGTCGATTGTCATCTTTTTCATAGAGACCTCCATATTGTGTATAAACTTGTTATCGTAACTTGTCGCCTTTTCGGCTGTGCAAAGTGGATTATACTATCCCGCTCGGATTTAGTCAAACAATTAAAGTAAAAGAAAGTATAAACGCATTATGTCCGCGCAGGTGCGCATTGAGGCAACAAATGTCACGGAGTCACGGGGCGTGTCCGCATCCGCTTTAATAAAAGTACGCCGAAGGGTGAGGGCGCAGCCCCCCGCCCTTCGGCGCGATATTATAAAACGAGGGGTGCGGGGATGACATCCCCGCCGGGGTGCAGGGGCGGCGCCCCTGCAAACCTCCGCCCGCAGGGCATAAGCACGGCGGATGTATTGCAATCGCTTTTCATTTTTTTTGCGGCGTGGTATAATCTTACATTATGCCGCAGATCGAGCTCACGAACGTCAGCTACTCATACAGGGTGGGCGAGGGACAGACCGTCCGCGCCCTGCGCAACGTCACCTTTTCGGTGGAAAGGGGTGAGTTTGTCGCGCTCGCGGGGATGAACGGGAGCGGCAAGAGCACGCTTGCCAAGCTGCTCAACGGGCTGTTCATCCCGTCGGCGGGGGACGTCGTCATCGACGGCATCAACACCCGCGACGAGGAGAGGACGTTCGACGTCAGGCGCAAGGCGGGGATGGTGTTCCAGAACCCGGACAACCAGATGGTCGCCACCATCATAGAGGACGACGTCGCTTTCGGGCCCGAGAACGTGGGCATCCCGAGAGAGGAGATCATCGAGAGAGTGGACTGGGCGCTCGAGGCGGTGGGGATGACGGAGTTCCGCACCCGCAGCGCGAGCAAGCTTTCCGGCGGGCAGAAACAGCGCGTCGCCATTGCGGGCGTGCTCGCGATGAAGCCGGACATCATCATATTCGACGAGTCCACCTCCATGCTCGACCCCGAGGGCAGAGCGGAGATAATGGACGTCGCGAAAAAGCTCAACGAGAGCGGCATCACGGTCATCACCATCACCCACAACATGGACGAAGCGGCGCAGGCGGACAGGATCATCGTGCTGAAAAAGGGCAGGCTGGTGCTGGACGGTACGCCGAAAGAAGTTTTCGCGTCTCCCGAGGTGGAGGCTTGCGGCTTGGCGCTCCCGCCCGCCGCGGCGATGCAGAGGATGCTGGAGGAGCGCGGGTTCGCGTTCGGGAGCACCGTCACGGACGAGGACGAGCTGGTGGAGGGCATATGCGCGCAGTTGAACTGAAAGGGCTGACATATACCTATTCCGTCAAGACCCCCTTCGAGAAGCGGGCGCTGGACAACGTCAGTCTTGCGGTGGAAGAGGGGGAGTTCGTGGGGCTCATCGGGGCGACGGGCTCGGGGAAATCCACCCTCATACAACACCTCAACGGGCTCGTCAAGGTGCAGCAGGGAGAGGTCTCGGTCGAGGGCATGAACGCCTCGGACAAAAAGACCCTGAAAAAGCTGCGGTTCACTGTGGGGATGGTCTTTCAATATCCCGAATATCAGCTCTTTGAAGATACGGTCGCGAAGGACGTCGCCTTCGGTCCCAAGAATATGAAACTGGACAAGGAAGAGGTGGAGCGCAGAGTGCGCCGCGCCATGGAAGTGGTCGGTCTCCCGTATGAGGAGTTCGCCGAGCGCAGTCCCTTCGAGCTCTCGGGCGGAGAGAAACGCCGCGCCGCCATTGCGGGCGTCATCGCCATGGAGCCCAAGATCCTCGTCCTGGACGAGCCCGTCGCGGGGCTGGACCCCGTGGGGAGGAGGGAGATCCTCGCGCTCGTGCGCAAACTGCACGAGGAAGTGAGCCCCACCGTCATCATGGTGTCCCACTATATGGACGACATCGCGGAGATGGCGGACAGGATCGTCGCCCTGAAAGAGGGCAGGATCGTCGCGGACGGATCGCCTGCCGAAGTGTTCGGCGACAGGGAAAAACTCGCGGCGGCGGGACTTTCGCTGCCCACCGCGGCGCGCATAGTGGACAGCTTGGCGGAAAGAGGCATAGACCTCCCGCGTACGATAGTCACGGCGAGGGAGCTCGCGGACGCCCTCGCCGCTTACCGCGCGGCGCATCCGAAGCCCGACGCGGCGGAGAACGCCGCAGCCGAGGTGCCCGCGGAGGAGAGCGGAGAAGAACTCTCGAAGGAGAGCGAGCGCGAAGGAGAGGAAAGGGATGTTTAGAGACGTCGCATTCGGACAATATTATCCCACCGGCTCCGTCGTGCACCGCATGGATCCGAGGATGAAACTGCTGCTCACCATAATGTTCGTGGTAGCGATCTTCTTTGTCAACACCTACTTCGGCTTCATGCTGACGGCGGCGGTGCTCATCCTCATCATCCTCATCGCGAAGCTCCCCATGCTCTCCGTGCTGAAGTCGGTGCGGGCGATCATCTTCATCGTCATATTCGCCGCCGTCATCAACCTTTTCATGATCAGGAACGGCGAAGTGCTGTGGAGCTGGAAAGCGCTCCAAATCACCGATCAGGGCGTTCACACCACCATAAAGATGACATTAAGGCTCGTTTTGCTCATCAGCGGCGCGTCATTGCTCACCCTCACCACCACCCCCGTGGAGATCGCGGACGGCACCGAGAGCCTGATAAAACCGCTTGCGCTCATCAAGGTGCCCGTGCACGACATCGCGATGATCATGAGCATCGCGCTCCGCTTCATCCCCACCCTTTTCGAGGAGACGCAGAAGATCATCTCCGCGCAGAAGGCGAGGGGCGCGAGCTTCGACACGGGCGGTCTCATAGCGCGAGCCAAGGCGCTGCTTCCCGTGCTCATCCCGCTCTTTGTCAATTCGTTCAGGAGGGCGGACGAACTCGCGTTCGCGATGGACGCCAGGTGCTATAACGCCACCGAGAAGCGCACCAAGATGAAGGTGATGCGCTTGGGCGCGGCGGACTTTGTCGCGTTCTTCCTCATCGCCGCCTATTTCGTTGCGGTACTGCTGGACAGATACTATTTCGGCGGAGCGATGGACTCCCTCATCTTCGGAGGGCTGGTGTGAGATTTCGCGCGGTAGTCTCCTATTTCGGCAAGAATTACGTGGGTTGGCAGCGGCAGCTCAACGGTCTCAGCGTGCAGGAAGTGCTGGAAAAGGCGCTCTCCGAGACATTCGGCGCGCCCACGCTGGCGACCGCGAGCGGCAGGACGGACGCGGGCGTGCACGCGGAAGGGCAGGTGGTGCACTTCGACGCGGACACCGCCATCCCGCCGGAGAAGATCCCCTTTGCAGTCAACACGCTGCTCCCCCGCGACATCAGCATGCTCTCCTGCGAGCCCGCGGAGGAGGATTTCAACGCCCGCTTTTCCGCAAAACGCAAGACTTACCGCTATTCCCTTTATGTCTCCCGCCACCGCCGCCCCATGCTGGAAGAGACGCACGCGCACGTCGTCGTGCCCCTCGACCTCGCCCGTATGCGCGAAGTCGCGGACGTCATAGAAGGCGAGCACGATTTCAAGGGCTTCGAGGCGAGCGGATCCAAGGTGAAGAGCACCGTCCGCACCGTCTTTTCCGTGCGCATTGAAAGCTGCGGCGAGGTGAGGGAGGGCAGGCTCACGGACGGCACCCTCGACATCTTCGTCACGGGCAACGGATTTTTGTACAACATGGTGCGCATCATCGCAGGCACCCTTGTTTACGCGGGGCAGAGCAAGCTGACCGCGGAGGACGTGGGCAAGGTGTTGGAGACGGGGGACAGGACTCTCGCGGGCAAGACCCTGCCGCCCGAAGGTCTCACCCTCGTGAGCGTGGAATACGGAGGGGAAGGATGCTGACCGTCGGCTTTGAAACGGACAGAGAGACGCTTGCGGAACTTTATCGCACGCTCTCGCTTGACATCCCCGTCGGCGGGGCGAATTTCGTGATGAGAGAGAACGGCGACCCCGTCGGCCTCATGCGCGCCGAAGTGGGCGAAAAAGTCACCATCACGCACTTTAAGGTCAAAAATGAGGAGATAAACCCCGGAGATAAGGAATTTTTCCTCAGAGCGATGCTCTTCAAGTTTTCTCTCAATCCCGTCCTTCTCGCCGTCCCCGGACGCCGTCCGGAGCTGGAGCGTTTCGGTTTCCGTTTCGAGGAGGGAGAGATGAGACTGAACTCCGCCGAGGTCGATCTTTCCGGTCCCTGTCACGGCAATTAAAATTTCCCATTTATGCGATCTTTCCGCCCGAGGACGCGGGCGGCGTAAAAAGTTGTCGATATATTTTCGCGCGCGAGTTATGCGCGCGCACTTGTCAAATCCCGCCCGATAGTGTATTCTATTATTTACGAAAGAATAACTCTCATTAACGGGCATCGCCCGCAGGACAGACATGAAGAAAGAGATCCCCGCCCCCTCCAATTTCATCGAAGACATCATCGTCGACGACCTTAACTCGGGCAAACACGACAAGATCATCACCCGTTTCCCCCCGGAGCCCAACGGCTATCTGCACATCGGGCACGCCAAAGCCATCTGCATCAACTTCGGCATCAAGGAAAAATTCGGCGGCGAATGCAATCTCCGTTTTGACGACACCAACCCCGTCAAGGAAGACGTGGAGTATATGGAGAGCATCAAGGAGGACATCCGCTGGCTGGGCTTCAAGTGGGACCGCGAGCTGCACGCTTCGGACTATTTCGGCAGGATGTACGAGTGCGCGGTGGAGCTCATCAAGGCGGGCAAGGCGTATGTGTGCGACCTCAGCGCGGATGAGATCCGCGCCACGCGCGGCACTCTCACCGAGCCCGGCAAGGAGAGCCCGTACAGAAACCGCAGCACGGAGGAGAACCTCGACCTCTTCCGCAGGATGAAGGAAGGGGAGTTCGCCGACGGCGAGAAGGTGCTGCGCGCCAAGATAGACATGGCGTCGCCCAACATCAACATGCGCGACCCCGTCATCTACCGCATCTGCCACGCGGAGCATCCGCACACGGGCACCGAGTGGGTGATCTATCCCATGTACGACTTCGCGCATCCTCTCGAGGACGCCATCGAGGGCGTGACGCACTCCCTCTGCTCGCTGGAATTCGAGAACCACCGTCCTCTCTACGACTGGGTGACGGAGAACTGCGGGTTCGACCCCCGTCCCCGTCAGATAGAGTTCGCGAGGCTCAACCTCACGCACACCGTGATGAGCAAGCGTTTTCTGAAGCGGCTGGTGGACGAAAAGGTGGTGTCGGGCTGGAACGACCCGCGTCTTTCCACCCTTTCGGGCATCCGCGAGCGCGGCTATCCCCCGGAGGCGGTGAGGGATTTCTGCGGCAGGATAGGCGTCGCCAAGGCGGACAGCGTGGTGGACATCGCGATGCTCGAGCATTGCGTACGCGAATATCTCAACGACCATGCCACCCGCACCATGGCGGTGCTCCGTCCCCTCAGGGTGGTGGTGGACAACTATCCCGAGAACGTGGCGGAGAACCTCTCTCTCGAGAACAATCCGCGCGACCCGGAGGCGGGGGAGCACACCGTCACCTTCTCCCGCGAGCTTTACATCGAGCGCGACGACTTCTCTCTCGATCCGCCCCCCAAATATTTCCGTCTGAAGCCGGACGGCACCGTGCGTCTCAAGGGCGCGTATGTGGTGAAATACGTGAGCTGCGAGCTCGACGCCGCGGGCGAGCCCGAGGTGGTGCACGTGGAGTATATCCCGGGCACGAAGTCCGGCGAAGAGGGGGCTGCCGTCAAGGTGAAGGGCACCATACACTGGGTGAACGCGCGCGACTGCGCGGACATCACCGTCAACATGTACGACTATCTGATCGAGGACGGCGACGGCGATTATATGGACCGTCTGAACCCCGATTCTCTCACCGTGCTCCGCGGCAAGGCGGAGAGGTTCGCGGCGGAGGCGCCCGCGGGCGAACGCTTCCAATTCCTGCGCGAGGGCTACTTCATCGCGAAGGGAGATGGCGTGTTCAACTGCATCGTGGGTCTCAAAGATAATTATAAAGTACAATAAAACGCAGGATAATGCTCTTTGACACTTGTCAATCGGCGTTGACAGCAGTATAATATCCGAAAGAATAAAAGTATTGGTGAGGTGATATATGTTCACTTGTAAGGTATGCGGCAGCGAGGTGGAACGCGGACAGGCGTACTGCGCCACCTGCGGAGCCGAAGTCGCCGGCAATTACGAAGTGAAATGTCCTTCCTGCGGCACCCGCAACAGCGCGGGCAGCCGTTTCTGCGCGCATTGCGGCGAGCTGCTCGGCGTGCTTCGCCGTCCCGTGTGTCCCATCTGCGGCTCGGAGAACCTGCCGGGCGCCAAATTCTGCTCCCGCTGCGGCGCGCCCGTCGAGGATCCCGACAATCCCTTCACCGAAGAGGACGTCCTTGAGATGCGCCGCAACAAGATGAACGCCGACCTCATGGTCAAGGAGCGCATGGACGGCGCCGAGCGCGAGATCGCGAGGATGAAAAAGAACATGGAGCGCGACAAGGCGAAAGCCATGCAGGACGTCGAGGACTATCGCCGCAAGACCAATGACGAGCTCAAAAAGCAGGCGGTCATGCTGGATGCCTACCGCGACAAAGTCAACGAACTCGGCTCCGAGGACGTCGCTCAGCTCAAGAAACTTTCCTCCGCGGTCAGGAACTATTCCGCCTTTTATGCCGATCCTTATTCCGCGGCGGAGAACATGGACGAGCTGGAAAACCCCTTCGTCTGTCCCGTGTGCGGCGGTGTGAACGCCGCCGACGCCGTGAAGTGCACGCGCTGCGGGCGCTCCCGCGCACGCTCCGTGGAACTTCTCGACAAGGGGCTCATCAAGCAGTCTCCCCCCATCCGCAAGAAGACCAAGGTGCTCCCCGCGCCCGAGGAAGACCTCGCCGCGCAGAAGACGCCCACATTCGAGGAGTTTGCGGGCGAGGCTTTCAAAGAGGCGCAGACCAAGCCCATAGAGAAGGCGGCGGAGAGCAAGGACGTCCCCAATTTCGCGGGTGCGGCGCACTATCCGTACGGCTATCCTTACGGCGCCCCCGTGTTCTACAACCGCGAGACGGGCGAGCCCTATCAGATGCCACCCATCGTGCAGCCCGTGGCGTTCGTCCCGTACGTGACGCAGAACCAGCCCCTCATGCAGTATTCTCCCGACGAGGACGACGCTCCCGTCGGCGGCAGCGGAAAGTGATATGAACGAAAACAACGTCTCCACCAACCGGAAAGTCGATGACGCCGGTATAAGGCTCGCACCGATGCCCATCGGGAGGGCGAGTGAGAAGCGGATGCCCGCCGTCAGGCAGGAGTTCGTCATCACGCCCCGCCTTGAATATGAGAGCACGGCGGAGCAGGCGGGATGCGACGCGGCTTCCACCGCGTCCGACTATCAGCCCACCGCTCCCGACGCGGGCAGAAGATGGAAGAGGAAGGTGCGCACCCGCAACCTCATCTCCTCCCTCATCATGCTGGTCGGGTGCGCCGCGGTATTCCTGCCGTACGTCTTCGCGGCGGTGGGGTTCTCGGCGGACACCATCCCGTTCAGGTTCGTGCCGGAGCAGTTCGACGTCATCGGCGGCTGGATCGACGCCTTCCGCACCACCGTGTCCCTCGGCTGGAAGGGCGAGGAAGTCAACGCCGTGTGGATAAACATGGTGCCCGAGATGCTCCTCACCGTAGGGCTTCTTGCGGTGGTCATCAACCTGCTCAAAGCGGTCACGGGGCTCTTCGGAGCCATCCGTCCCCGCCGTTACACCGCCTGTGCGGTGGTCTATCTGCTCTCCGTCATCGCGCTGTTCATCGCCGCTCTCGTCGGCGCGGACACCGTGGGTCTCGGGCAGATAGATTTCATGAACGATTTCATCTACGGCTGGCAGACGAGCGAGTTCTTCACCCTCTTCGCGACGGCGCTTCTCAACATCGTCCTCGCGGTGATATGCTCGTTCATCACGCCGCTGCGCACGGGTTACACCCGCATACACTGAGGGAGCGCGCTCCCCGAAAGAACAGCTCTGCGCCTCATGGCGCACGGAGGAGATATGGCAAAGAAAAACGATCACGTTCCGACAGCAGTGCAGGATCAGACGTCCGTACAGGGCGCGTTTCCCGCAGAGGTGCCCATCCTTTACGAGAGCGACGCTTACGGCGATCCGGAGCCCGATGCGGCGGCTTCCACCACCATCATGAAACCCGTGGGCACGGGCGGTCCCGTCCCCATCGTCGCTCCCAAGGGCAACACCATCCAGCTCCAGCCCATCATCGTGCCTCTCGCAGTCGTGCCGTATATGACCCAGGACAGCGACATCCTTCGCACCGAGGGCGGGGCGGCGGCGCTCGACAGACCCGATTACGTCTCCGGCGCGGTGGAGTTCGACCGTGCGGAGAAGAAAAAGGCGGTGCGTGCCGGCAGCAAAGCCAAGACGGAGAACCGCGTCTTCGCGGCGGTGATGTTCCTGCTCGCGGCGCTGGGCGTGGCGGCATATCTTCTCGCCTACTTCAAGCCCGACATCCACGAGTGGTATTCCCTCGCGCAGGCGGACGCCATCGGCGGCATAATCAACTGGGTGAACGGCGACCTCTTCGACCTCTCCCTCACCCTCATCAATGCGGCGGGAGCGGCTGTCGCTGCGGTGCTCTTCGTGGTGACGCTCCTCGCGCTCGTCTTCGGCAGATATCCCAGAAAGACGGTCACGGCTCTCTCCCTCTTTGCCGCCGCGTCTTACAGTGCGGAGATCATCCATCAGAAGATAGCGGGGCACTTTGTCCCCGACAAGGATGCCGCGACTCTCACCATGCTCGCGCTCTTCGGGCTCATCTTCATCCTTTCCGTCATCTTCCTCGCCGTGTGCGTGAAGAGAGAGGACAGAGAGGAGACCATGCTCCGTTCCGGCGGAGAGATATAGTCTCGCAAAGTGACGCGCGGAGGCGGTCAGACATGGCGCCCTCCGCATCGCAATGTAATTTCGTCGTCTCCCGCACCCTGCGGGAGGTGCGGCAATCATCCCCCACGGGCTTTCCCGCGGGGATATGATTATAAAAAGGATAAATCTACAATTTACGATGTCGATCAGCATAGTGTCGCTCGCAAGCGGCAGCAAGGGGAATTGCACTCTGGTTTTTTCGGACTCCACCGCCATCCTCGTGGATGCGGGGATCGCCTATTCCCGCATCAATTCCGAACTGCGCCGCTTCGGGCTCACCACCGCCAAGCTGGACGGCGTCGTCGTCACGCATGAGCACGCCGACCACATCGCCGCGCTCCCGAAGCTCGGGCGGGACACCAAAGTCTATGCCCATCCCAAGACCGCGGACGCCATCCTCAAAAGGCAGGGCGAACTGAACGGTTACACCGAGGTGGACTTCTATGAGGGAGGGTTCACCGTGGGCGACATAGAGGTCATCCCTTTCCGCATCCCTCACGACGCCGTCTATCCGCTCGGCTACTCCTTCCGCCTGAAAACGGGGGCGCAGGTGAGCGTGGCGACGGATATGGGCAGACCCACCGTCGGGGTCTACAACAACATCCGGGAGAGCGAGGCGGTGCTCCTCGAGGCGAATCACGACGTCGCCATGCTGAAAAGCGGGAGCTATCCCGAGCCCCTGAAACGCCGCATCCTCGGCGATCTCGGGCATCTAAGCAACGATATGACGGCGCTCTTTGCGGAGCGTCTGACCGGGTCCGCGGTGCGCACCATGCTCCTCGGACATCTGAGCGAGAACAACAATCTCCCGGAGCTCGCGCTCGGGGCTGTCACCGGGAGACTGCAGGGGAGGGGCTGCGCCGACATTTCCGTCGCCGTGGCAAGCCAGCATTTTGCAAGCGAGGTGTACGAAGTCAAATGAGAAAGGATCTTCTTGCGGGTGAAAGCGGCAGCCTTTATCTTTTCGCGCTGTGCGGCATCTCCATCCTCTCCAACATCTTTTATTATCTTCTGGGCAGCGTGGGCGGCTCCTTTGCCGGGCTCAGCGTGTCCGGTTGGGTGAGCTATGCGGTGACGCAGGTCGCCATCGTGCTCGTCGTGTGGGCATTCTCCGCGTGGCGGCGCTACGACCTTCTCGCCGTCGCCAAGCTCCGCCCCATGAAGGACCCGCGCCGTTGGCTCCTCCTTCTGCCCATCTCCGTCTTCACCATCGTGGCGTTCCTGCCCGTGTCCATGCTCTTTCAGGTGCTGCTCGGCTCCATGGGCTATGTCGGCGGCATATCCGCGAGCGCGATAGATTTCTCAAACCCCGGAGTCTTCTTCCTCGCGCTCTTCGTCATCGCACTCCTTCCCGCCTTCGGCGAGGAGCTCCTGATGCGCGGCAACGTCCTCCCCGGGCTCGCCTCGAGGGGAGCGCTCTTCGGGGTGTTCGTCTCTGCGTTCCTCTTTTCCATGCTGCACAACAATCCGCTGCAGACGGGCTATCAGTTCTGTTTCGGCGCGGTGCTCGCGGTGGTGTTCATCCTCTCGGGCTCCCTCGTCCCCTGCGTCGCGGTGCACTTCCTCAACAACTTCCTCAGCCTGCTCATGACGGCGTACATCCCGGAGATAGACGGAGCCATCGCAAGCCTCGGCGCCTTCAACTGGCTGACGGGCACGGCGAGTTTCGTCATTGGCACCCTCGCCCTCGTGCTTCTGCTTTACGCCTACTACCGTCTCGGCAAGCCCAAGAGCGACGGCGGGTTCAAGGTGGTGTCGGGCGGCGTCGTCTTTGACGAATATACCGTCACGGCGTACGCCGACGGCAAGAGCGCGCCCAAACGCGACCGCCTCGCCCCCGTGAAGGACGCCTTCCGTTTCGTCGGCTCCCTCTTCACCAAACGCGGCTGGCAGAGGACGGAAAGAGAGCTCTTCCTCGCTTCGGGCGTGCAGTATTACGGCAAATCGCAGTCCATGTTCGGAGTGTGGATCGCCATGGCTCTCTCCGCCGCCTATTGGGTGGTCGCCCTCGTGATGGGGCTCGCGCTATGAAACCGCGCGTCGGGGGAGAGATCGTCTATTTCCTCGTCGTCGCGATGTCCCTGCTCCTTCGCATCTCGCAGGGGGTGGGAGTGGACGACGCCCTCGGCGTCGACATGAGCGTGCTCTTCACCCTCGCGGTGCAGCTCCTCATCTTCGGGCTGCTCCCCGTCCTCGGTTGGTGGATGGTGATGCGGACGGGCGCAAACAGCACATTTCGCACTTTACCGCGTGTTTTTTGCCTTTCAAAGTGCCATTCACGTGATTTCGGGCGCACATTGCTCATGACCGTCCCCATCCTGCTCCTCGTCGGAGTGGCAGCGTCCGCGTGGCAGAATTTCATTTATCTCACCGGGTTCGAGACGGGCTCTTCCGCGCCGTCGGAGCAGACCGCCGCGGCGCTCCTTGCCGAGGTCGCCCTCTCTGCCGTCCTCCCCGGCATCTTCGAGGAGTTCGTGCATCGCGGCATGCTTTCCACCACCTTCCGCGACAGCGGCGGCAAGTTCATCTTTGTCTCCGCATTGCTCTTCGCGCTCATGCATCAGAACATCCTGCAATTTGCGCACACCTTCGTGCTCGGGCTCATCCTCGCCTGCATCGTCTATTGCACGGGGTCGGTGTTCCCCGCGATGTTCGTCCACTTCTTCAACAACTTCATCAGCGTAGTGTCGGGCTATGACGGGGTCGTCCCCGCCTTCGGCGTCATCGGCACGGTGAGAGGCTGGCTCTACGGCAGCGTCGCGGGCGTGGTGGTGCTCATCATCCTCGCCGCCGTTTCCGTTGCGGTCATCTTCCTGCTGCTCAGAGCGATGCGCTTCGACGCCGTGCGGGAGGGCAGACTGCCGAGCGCTCCCTTCTTCCGCTCCGCGGCGGGAGCGATCCCTCTCTCCCGCGACATCCTGTTCCTCGGCACCGTTGCCGTCGGCGTCGCCGCTACGCTGTTCAGTCTGGTCTGGGGGTATCTGTAAGCTATGGTCAGGGTGAACGTCGTCGCCGTCGGCAGACTGAAAGAGAAATATTTCGCGGACGCCGTGGCGGAATATGCCAAGCGGCTCTCCGCGCATTGCGCCTTTTCCGTCATAGAGGTGCCGCCTGCCCCCGCCGGGAAGTCTCCCTCGGAACAGAGCGCGACGGAGACGGAGGCGCTCTTTGCAAAGGCGAAAGGCTGCGTCGTGGCTTTGGACGGCAGAGGGAAGAGGCTGTCCAGCGAGGAGCTCGCCGCCTTCATCGCGGGGAAGTGCGCCGCGGGAGTCTCGGAGTTCAGCTTCCTCATCGGAGGGAGCCACGGGCTCGCGGAGGGCGCCGTAAAACGCGCGGATGAGGTCGTGTCGTTCGGCGCCATGACCTTCCCGCACCAGCTTTTCAGGGTGATGCTCGCCGAGCAGCTCTACCGTGCATTCACCATCATCGGCGGCACGCCGTATCACAAATGAAAGCGCGCTCGCGGGCGGAAGCGCCCGAGGGTCGACGGGGCGGCTTCGAGCCGCGGACGGAGGACGATCATGTACGACACCGCAACGGATGAAAAGTTTATGAGGCGGGCGCTGGAGCTCGCCGCCGAGTGCGCCGAGGCGGACGAGGTGCCCGTGGGCGCCGTCGTCGTAAAGGACGGCAGCATCGTCGCCGAGGGGTGCAACTTCAAGGAGAGGGAAAATTCCGCCGTCCGCCATGCCGAGATCGTGGCGCTGGAGAGCGCGGCAAAAGCCGTCGGCAACTGGTGGCTGGAAGACTGCGACGTCTATGTCACCTTGGAGCCCTGTCCCATGTGCGCGGGTGCGATGATAAACGCGCGCGTCCGCAGAGTCGTCTTCGGCGCGTACGACCCGAAAACCGGCGCCGCGGGCAGCAGGGTGGACCTCTTCCGAAAGGGACTTTTCAACCACGACATCGAGGTCACGGGCGGCGTCCTCGAGGAGGAGTGCGCATCCCTCCTCACCTCCTTCTTCCGCCAAAAACGCGCGCAAAAAGCCCCCACCCCCGACAACAACATCTGACCGAAAAGAATTGCGCCGATGCCGGTTTGTATCGTTCCGATCCGGCATATTCCGTTTCAGGCATCCGACGGGGTGCGGGGATGTTTTTTCGCGGTGGTTATGGGGTTTAGGAGAGGGGTAAAATAAAAGACCTCCCGAGGGGAGGTGACACGGAAAAGTTTATATTAAGGAGGGGGGATCCGTCAAATGTTTTTTTGCGAAAAATCGCGATTTTTTTGAGAGGACGGGCGAGTGAGATTTTTTTGAAAAAAGCGAAAAATTTTTCTTGACTTTGCGGGCGGTGCGGTTTTAATATGGCGGCATATTTTTTTTGAAAGGCGAGATATGTACACTACCGTTCTGGTCTCCGACGCGAAATGCGAACGTCTGAACCGGCTGCTTGGGAAGGTCGGAACGGTCCTCACCCCCTCTTCGGAGGCGGAGTGTCTCGGAGTGCTGGCGCGTGGCGGCGCGGACTTTGCGGTCGTGGTGCAGCGCGAGGACGGGCGGGGAGTGGAATTCGCCCTGAAGTGTGCGGCGGCATCCGAAGCGACGGTGGTGTTCGTCCCCGTGAGAACGCTCCCGAAGATGCTCCTCGACAAGCTGACTGCGGGCGGCGTATGCGTGCTTGACGCGCAGGCGGACGACGGGGCGTGCGAGATGTTTTTCGGGCAGCTTGCTGCGATCCGCACGGCGTACGGAGCTCTCGTCCGTGAAAACGCGGGGCTCAGGCGCAAGGTGCTCGAGGCGCAGGCGGTGGGGAGAGCGAAGTGTCTCCTTGTCGAGAGGCGCAAGATGACGGAGCAGGCGGCGCACCGCTTCATCGAAAAGACGGCAATGGACAACAGGCTCACGCGGTATGCGGTGGCAAAGGATATCATCAAAGGCTATGAGAGAAAGGGAACATCAGACAGTATTGGTGCTTGATTTCGGCGGGCAGTATAAGGAGCTCATCGCGCGGTGCGTGCGCGGGCTCAGGGTGCATTCCGTCATTCTTCCGGGCTCGACGCCCGCGGAGGAAGTGCGCGCGCTCGCGCCCGTAGGCATCATCCTCACAGGCGGTCCGTTCAGCGTGTACGCAGAGGACGCGCCCAAAGCGGATCCCGCGCTGTTCGGGCTGGGCATCCCCGTGCTCGGGATATGTTACGGTATGCAGATGATGTGCGCGGCGCTGGGAGGCGAGGTGAACCCCTGCGAAGTGTCCGAATACGGCACGACGGAAGTGACCGCGACGGGGAAATGCGTGCTCTTCGACGGAGTCAGGAGCCCCATGCGCACGCTGATGAGCCACACCGACTACGTATCGAGGGTGCCGGAAGGCTTCCGCGTGACGGCGGTGACGGCGAATTGTCCCGCGGCGGCGGTCGCGTGCGACGAAAGAAGGCTGTACGGCGTGCAGTTCCACCCCGAAGTGGAGCGCACCCGCGGCGGCAAACGCATCATCCGCAACTTCCTCTACAAGGTGTGCGGCGCTAAGGGCGATTACACCATGGACGCCTACATCGAGAGCGAGGTTGAGAGGATCCGCGAGACCGTGGGCGGACACGAGGTGGTGCTTGGGCTCTCGGGAGGGGTGGATTCCGCCGTGGCGGCGGCGCTCATCGAGCGCGCGGTGCCCGACCGTCTCACCTGCATATTCGTGGATCACGGCATGATGCGCAAGAACGAGGGGGAGGAGATAAGAGCAGCGTTCGGCGGCAGGTCTCTCCGCCTTGTGTGCGTGGACGCGGAGGAGCGTTTTCTCAGAAGGCTCGCGGGCGTCACGGAGCCCGAACAAAAGCGCAAGATCATCGGCGAGGAGTTCGTGAGAGTGTTCGAGGAGGAGAGCGCACGATATGAAGGGTGCTTCCTCGCGCAGGGCACCATCTATCCCGACGTCATCGAGAGCGGCGCGATCGGCGGCGCCAACATAAAGAGCCATCACAACGTGGGCGGTCTCCCCAAGGAGAGCAGGTTCGTCGGCATAGTGGAGCCCCTCCGCGGGCTATTCAAGGACGAGGTGCGCGCGCTCGGGCGCAAGCTCGGTCTGCCCGAGAGCATAGTGGGGCGCCAGCCCTTCCCGGGGCCGGGGCTTGCTGTGAGGTGCCTCGGCGAAGTCACCAAGGAAAAGCTCGACATCCTGCGCGACGCGGACATCATCTTCCGCGAGGAGATGGCGAAGGGCAACGTCAGAGCGGACCAATTCTTCGCCGTGCTGACCTCGGTGCGCAGCGTGGGCGTGGTGGGGGATTTCAGAGCGTACGGCTATGTCATCGCCCTGCGCGCGGTGCGGACGTCGGACTTTATGACTTGCGAATACGTCCGCGTGCCCTATCCCGTGCTCGACCGCGCGGCAAAGCGCATCGTGGACGAGATCGAAGGCGCGGGCAGAGTGGTCTATGACATCACGGGCAAACCTCCCGCCACGATAGAGTGGGAGTGACCGTCACCGCAAGGGCGCGGAGCAAGACGGAAACGCAATAAGAATAAAATGTCGCGCGCATATGTGGCGGTTGCCATGCAAAACGACAGCCAAGAGAAGCAAAAAGTTATAATGGCATGAGCGAGTGTTGACGGTGACGTCCGGGTGTGAGCCGAGGTGCACCGGCAAGGAAAGGGGCGCAGGCAATAGTTTACATATTGGCAAGCCGCTTGACGCCGCAGGTGTGCGTCCGATCGCGCCCCGACGGCATCGGAAACGCTCGCGAATGACATAAAAAGTGCAAAGGGGCACTTTATCGGTGAAAAAGAACCGATAAAGTGCCTTTCTCGTTTTTTAAGGTGACAGCGGCGCGGGAGCGGCGCAAAGGAGAAGTGTATGACCAAGTATATCTTTGTGACGGGCGGAGTGGTCTCCGGGCTCGGGAAGGGCATCGTCATGGCGTCCCTCGGCAGGCTGATGAAGGCGCGCGGGTTCAAGGTCGCGGCGCAGAAGCTCGACCCCTATATCAACGTCGATCCCGGCACGATGAGCCCCTGTCAGCACGGCGAGGTGTTCGTCACCGAGGACGGCGCCGAGACCGACCTCGACCTCGGGCATTACGAGCGGTTCATCGACGAGGACCTCAACCGCTTCTCCAACCTCACCACGGGCAAGGTGTATTGGGATGTGCTGAGCCGCGAGCGCAGAGGGGAGTATCTCGGCGAGACGGTGCAGATCATCCCGCACGTGACGGGCGCCATCAAGGACTACATCTACGCGGTCGGCGGCAAGACGGGCGCGGACATCGTGATGACGGAGATCGGCGGCACCATCGGCGACATCGAGAGCCAGCCCTTCCTCGAAGCGGTGAGGCAGATAGGCAGGGAAGTGGGGCGTGAGAATTGCCTTTATATCCACGTCACGCTGGTGCCGTACATCGCCTCGTCGGGGGAACAGAAGACCAAGCCCACCCAGCACTCAGTCAAGGAACTCAGGGCGATGGGCATCTCGCCCGACATCATCGTGACGAGGCAGGAGATGCCCCTTGACGAGAGCGCAAGGAGCAAGCTCGCGCTGTTTTGCGACGTCAAGCCCGACTGCATCATAGAGAACCTCACCGTGCCCTGCATCTACGAGGCGCCCGTGATGTTGGAGCGCAGCAACTTTTCCGCCGTGGCGGCGAGAGAGCTGGGACTGCCCGCGGGAGAGCCCGATCTTGCGGAATGGAAGGCGATGCTGAAAAGGGCGGCTTCTCCGTCGGGGAGGGTGAAGATCGCGCTCGTCGGCAAATACGTGAGGATGCGCGACGCCTATCTTTCCGTCGCGGAGGCGCTGCGCCACGGCGGGATAGAGAACGGCGTGAGCGTGGAGATAGAGTGGACGGAGGCGGAGGACGTCACTCCGGAGAGCGCGGAAAGGCTGCTCGGAGACGCGGACGGCATCCTCGTTCCCGGGGGCTTCGGCGAGAGGGGGACGGAGGGCAAGATCGCGGCGGCAAGATATGCCCGCGAGCACGATGTGCCATATCTCGGGATATGCCTCGGGATGCAGACCGCGGTCATCGAGTTCGCGCGGGATGTCTGCCACATCGCGGACGCATGTTCCGGCGAGTTTTGTGAGACGGGGAGCAAGGTGATCGACCTCATGCCCGACCAGTACGGAGACATCCCCAAAGGGGGCACGATGAGGCTGGGCGCCTACGAGTGCGCGTTGCAGGAGGGCGGCGTGCTGCGGGAGATATACGGGGCGGACAGCGTCCGCGAAAGGCACCGTCATCGCTATGAGTTCAACAACGACTACCGCGGCATCCTGAAAGAAAACGGGCTGTGCATCGAAGGGCTTTCCCCGGACGGCAGGCTGGTGGAGGCGGTGAGCGTCAAAGGGTGCAAGTTTTTTGTCGGCGTGCAGTATCACCCGGAGTTCAAGTCCCGTCCCAACAAGGCGCACCCGCTCTTTGCGGCGTTCATCCGTGCCGCGTCCGAGATGGCGAAAAATGCCAAGGACCGAAACCGCGATGATCGCGCGAAATGACTGAACGGCAGGTTTAACGAAAGATCCAGCACAATAAAAGCGAGATATTGCAAAGACCGGCGCGGGACGCAACATTCGGCGATCGGTCACAACGGAGTAAAAAATGTGTACGGTAATGGTTTATACGGGGCAGGATATGCCCGATGAGACATTTGAAAAAGCGTTTGAAAAGACGGCGTCCAGGGGACCCGACATGCAGCGCGTCGTGAGATTCGGCGGCGGCATCGTGGGCTTTCAGCGGCTGGCGATCATGGGGCTTACGGATGAGGGGATGCAGCCCTTCTTCATGGACGGCAACTGCGCCGTCTGCAACGGGGAGCTCTACGGCTTCCGCAAGACGAGGCGGGAGCTCGAGGAGAGGGGATATACCTTCGGGAGCGACAGCGACTGCGAGCTCATCCTGCCCCTTTACAGGGAGTACGGCTTGGGAATGTTCGAGCGGTTGGACGCGGAGTTCGCCATGGTCATTTACGACGCGGCGAGAGGGAGCTTCGTCGCCGCGCGCGATCCCATCGGCATCCGCCCTCTCTTTTACGGCTATTCGGAGAGCGGGCGCATCATCTTCGCGTCCGAGGCGAAGAACCTCACGGACATCGCGGACGAGGTGCGGGCGTTCCCTCCCGGGTGCTATTACGCGGACGGGGAATTCGTGCGGTATACCGACCCCGCTTTCCCCGGGGAGACGGTGAGGGAGGACATGGAGACGGTGACCCGCAACATCCGTGAGAAGCTCGTCGCGGGCATAAAGAAGAGGCTGGACGCGGACGCGCCGCTCGGCTTCCTGCTCTCGGGCGGGCTGGACAGCAGTCTGGTGTGCGCGGTGGCGGCGAGGGAGCTCGGCAAGCCCGTGAGGACGTTCGCGATCGGCATGGACACGGACGCCATCGACCTTAAATACGCCGCGCAGGTGGCAAAGCACATCGGGGCGGAGCACACCGAGGTCATCATCGACCGCGACGACGTGCTCTCCTCGCTGGAAGACGTGGTGGCGGCGCTCGGGACGTTCGACATCACAACCATACGGGCGAGCGTGGGGATGTACCTTGTGTGCAGGTATATCCGCGAGCACACCGACATCAAAGTCATCCTCACGGGCGAGGTCTCGGACGAACTCTTTGGCTATAAATATACCGACTTCGCGCCCACTCCCGCGGCGTTCGGGCAGGAGGCGGCAAAGAGGGTGCGGGAGCTTTATATGTACGACGTCCTGCGCGCGGACAGGTGTATCTCGGTGCACGGCATGGAGGCGCGGGTGCCCTTCGGCGACCTCGACTTCGTGCGATACGTCATGCGCATAGACCCCGCGATGAAGATGAACGTCTACGGCAAGGGCAAATATCTCCTGCGCAAGGCTTTCGAGGGCGACCTTCTGCCCGAGAGCATCCTATGGCGGGAGAAGGCGGCGTTCTCGGACGCGGTGGGACACTCCATGGTGGATGTCATCAGGGAGTATGCGGAGAGCAGGTTCACGGACGAGGAGTTCGAGAGGAGGAGACAGCGCTATTCCCACGCCCGCCCCTTCACCAAGGAGAGCCTGCTTTACCGCGAGCTGTTTGAAAAATATTATCCCCGCACGGCGGCGAGCATCGCGGATTTCTGGATGCCCAACCGCGAATGGGATGGGCTCGTCGGCGTGAAGGATCCGTCCGCGAGGGTGCTCTCCAACTACGGCGCGAGCGGGATCTGAAAGGAGGAAGTTATGAAGTTCGTAAAGATGAACGGCTGCGGCAACGATTATGTCTATTTCGACCTCACTGCGCATGAGGCGGCGGCAAGGGGCGGCGAGGTGATCGCCGCCGTCCCCGCCATCAGCGACCGACACTTCGGTGTGGGCGGCGACGGTGTGGTGCTCATCCTGCCGAGCGGAGTGGCGGATGTCAGGATGCGGATGTTCAACGCGGACGGCAGCGAGGGGAAGATGTGCGGCAACGCCATACGCTGTGTGGGCAAGTACGCCTACGAGACGGGGCTCACCGAGGGCAGGACGAGCATGACGGTGGAGACGGCGAGCGGCGTCAAGAGGCTCTCTCTCATCGTCGATGACGGCGTGTGCACGGGGGCTTCCGTGGACATGGGCAGGGCGGTGTTCGAGGCAAAAGACATCCCCCTTGACGAGAGTTTTCTCCCCGATGGCTATACGCCCGCCGAGACCCCCTTCGGCAGAGTGTGGAGCGGCGTCCCCGTCCGCGCTTTCGGGCGGACGTGGATGGGGACCGCGGTCTCCATGGGCAACCCGCACTTCGTCGTCTTCACGGACGAGAACGTGGAGACGCTCGAGCTTGACAAAATCGGCAGGCTCATCGAGACGCATCACCTCTTCCCCGAGAGGGTGAATGCGGAATTCGTCAACATCCTTTCCCCCGCGAGGTTCAGGATGCGCGTCTGGGAGAGGGGCAGCGGCGAGACCATGGCTTGCGGCACGGGGAGTTGCGCGGTGGCGGCGGCTGCCGTCGCGTGCGGCATCCTGCGCGAGGGCGCGGCGGCGGAGATCGTCCTGAACGGCGGCACGCTCTCTGTCGTCTTCACCTCTGACGGCGTCACCATGACGGGCGGCGCGGAGAAAAACTTCGAAGGAGAATATGCGATATGAAACTCAACCCCAACTTTGCGAAACTGAACGAGAGCTATCTTTTTGCGGACATCGCGGCAAAGGTGCGCGCTTTTGTCCGCGAGAACCCGCGGGCAGACCTCATCAGCCTGGGCATCGGCGACGTCACCCGTCCCCTTTCCCCCGCTGTCATATGCGAGCTGCAGGCGGCGGCGCACGATATGGCGGCAGAGGAGACCTTCCGCGGTTACGGCCCCGAGCAGGGCTACGACTTCCTGCGCGAGGCGATCGTCAGGCGCTATGCGGCAAAGGGCGTCGTCCTGCGTGAGGACGAGATCTTTGTCGGCGACGGCGCCAAGAGCGACCTCGGCAACATGGTGGAGCTGTTTGCAAAGAGCAGCGTCCTGCTGCCCGACCCCGTCTATCCCGCCTACCGCGACGTCAACGTGATGGCGGGCAACAGGGTGCACTTTGCGGCGGGCAACAGGCGCAACGGCTTCAAGCCCGCCCCGCCGGAGGGAGAGAAGTTCGACATCATCTACATCTGCTCGCCGAGCAACCCGACGGGCGCTGTCTACACCCGCGAGGAGCTGAAAGCGTGGGTGGACTATGCGCGCGCAACGGGTGCAGTCATCTTTTTCGACGCCGCTTACGGGGCGTTCGTGCGGGACGGGTCTCTGCCCACGTCCGTCTTCGAGATCGAGGGCGCGAGGGAGTGCGCGGTGGAATTCTGCTCCTTCTCCAAGTCCGCGGGGTTTACGGGTATGCGCTGCGGCTGGACGGTCGTGCCCTTCGAACTCGCGGACGGCGCGCTCAACAAGATGTGGCTGAGGCGCCAGACCACCAAGTTCAACGGCGCGAGTTACGTCGTGCAGCGCGCGGCGGCAGCCGCCCTCGGCAAGCAAGGCGAGTACGAGAACCGCAAGACGGTGGAATATTATATGTCCAACGCCCGCGTCATCCACGACGCTCTCACCGCCGCGCGCATCTGGCATACGGGCGGGGTCAATGCGCCGTACATCTGGATGCAATGCCCCAAGGGCATGACTTCCCGGGAATATTTCGACCTCCTGCTGCAAAAAGCCGCTGTGGTCGGCACCCCGGGCGTCGGCTTCGGCAGACGCGGAGAGGGCTATTTCCGCCTGACGGCGTTCGGCAATGCGGAAAAGACCGCCCGCGCCGTCGCCCGCCTCGTCGACGTCACTCTGTCGCTGAAGGAGTGACCGATCGGGCGGGCGTATCGCCCGCTAAGCTCGTGAGGATGATTTTTTCTCGGGCGCGCCCTTCCGACGGGAAGGGCGCGCTTTTTGCACGGCGCGCTCGCGCGCCTCTGTTTTTATAAAATCATATTTGTAAAAAAGTTTTTTCGCATTTTTGTCATGCTCCTGCAGCGCGCCTCCGCGCAAAAGAAAGCGGCGACATCCGCCGAAGCCCCCGCAGACGAGGCGACGGGAGATGAGTGAGGGCGGAATTTGCGCCCGAAAACAGTTGACATCAAAAGGACAACGCAATATAATCTTTAATGCTCGCAAGAGCATGTACCATTAGCCCAGCTGGATAGAGCGTCTGGCTACGGACCAGAAGGTCGGGGGTTCGAATCCCTCATGGTACGCCAACAGAAAAGGGGCAGCACACGCTGTCCCTTTTCTGTTGGCGTAGCATAGACCGGAAGCGAGTCTTGCGGCGAAACGCCACTTCAAGCGAGACGGCTTTTTTACAAAACTTCGCACGGGACGACTGTTACATCGCCGCGGGTTCGGCGGCTTGCACGGCAAGACGCTTGCGCCCTTTCCCACATGCTTGCGGCGGGAACGGTAACACGCAAAACCGAAACGCAACTGCGGTTAGTTCCCTTATGGCGCACATCCCTCATGGTGTCGGGCAGCACACGCTGTCCCTTTTCTGTTGGCGTAGCATAGACCGGAAGCGAACCTTGCGGCGAAACACTACTTCAAGCGAGACGGCTTTTGCGAGACTTCGCACGAGCGGTGCGCTTCCTTATGGAGCGCATTGATCATGCAAGGGCGAGTGAAATGGCAAAAACAAAAAGGAGCGTGGGCTCCTTTTTGTGCTTAGGATTGATCGTGATGCGCATTACGCTTCGGAGATCGCGCCAACGGGGCAGCCGTCTTCGCACGCGCCGCAGTCGATGCACTCGTCCGCATTGACGACGTACTTGCCGTCGCCCTCGGAAATTGCCGACACGGGGCAGGTGTCCGCGCAAGCACCGCAAGAAATGCAATCGTCGCTGATAACTCTCGCCATGTCATTCACTCCTTTCCGTTATTGATCCTGAGATCGACATCATGATAGCACACGCGGGACGCAAGTTCAACCGATTGAGTGAAAATCCGTGTGCCGAGAGGCAAATGTTCGCGGATGCGAACCGCCGTCGCGGTCGCGGTGCTCGCGGCAAGCGGCATCCTGCCCGTGCTCGCGGTGCGCAGGGTGGATCCCGTCAAGATCATCCGCGCCAAGGAGTGAAGGGGCTTAGCGGGCGAGAAGGCAGGATCGCAGCAGGATCTCCGCGTTAAGCCTGCGGCACGGGACGGCGGAAAAGCAAGCGCGCGGGACATCAAGGAAAACGCCGGGTCGCCGAAAAGACCGGCGGGATGGTGTGGAAATCAAAAAAGAAAGGAAATGAAAACGGAGCGCGGGGCGCTCCGTTCTTTTATTCCGTTCTTTTTCCGAGTTTGGCATATCGGGGCGGTTTTGTATCATGCCAGACAGGAATAATACGAACCAGCCTCAGAGCAATTCTTTTTGGCGCTTTTGCACAGCCGAAACTTGCCAATATGTATACTATTGTCTGCGTTCCGCCCGTGCAAAATCATCCGAAAATCTCTTGCTCTGAGGTGCGAGCAGTTCCGCGCCAGCCGATTTTTGGCTGAGCAAGGAAGTCGCTGCAGCTAATACTTGACTGTATTAGCAAGGCGAATGACGCGGTTCAGGCGGAAACCGGCGGCGCTGAACCTGGTTCGTATTATTCCTGTCTGGCATGAAAGCCCCGTTTAATCCCCGTGAAACGTGCATAGTGACCGCTCGCGAGCAGACGAGCGCAAAACACTTGTCAACTCGCCTGTGCTGTGATATATTGTTATCTGCGCCGGTGTGGTGAAACTGGCAGACGCGCTGGACTCAAAATCCTGTGGAGTAAAATCCGTGTCGGTTCGAGTCCGACCACCGGCACCAACGAGCAAAAGCAGCCCCGTCAGGGGCTGTTTTTCATTTGTGCACACTGCCTACGCCGCAGGCGTAGAAGAGTGAGCACAAATGAAAAAGAGACAGTGCGCAGCACGGCTGCTTTTGCGAGTGCCGAACGGGGGCGCACGCCCCGCGTGCTCCACCGGGCAAACATCCCAACCCCGCGCCGTGCTTGCGCGAGCGCAGGCATAAGAAAAAAGATCGAGCAGCGCCATCGGCGCAAGGCGTTTTTGCGAGTGCCCATAGGGGGCGCACGCTCCGCGTGCTCCACCGGCGAGATCCGCGCCCCATACCTCGGCGCATAAAGCGCAGAGAGGCGTGGGCAAAAAAGAGACAGTGCGCAGCACGGCTGCTTTTGCGAGTGCCGATAGGGGGCGCACGCCCCGCGTGCTCCACCGGGCAAACATCCCAACCCCGCGCCGCGCTCACATGCGCGCGGGCAAAATAAAGAGGACCGAACTGCGCCCCCGTGGAGATGATCTTGCTCGGAGGATCGGTTCTGTGATCATGTTGTAAAATTGCGTAGAGTTAGTTTGTGCTAACTTGTTGACAAAGGGCGGAGGGGCGGCATATAATTCGGGTGTAAAGAGCGCAAGACGCTTTTTTCTCGGCAGATGAGTTCGCAATGGCGAACAAGCCGGGAGGGCGCTAACGGTGGGTTTCTCTCCGCAAAGCGGAAGGACAAGCCGTGCAAGTAGCGTCGGGCGCTCAAATCCATCCGATAATGTTCGCAAATGCGAACGCGCCGCGCAACATCCGTTCGTCGTCATCGGGCGGCGGGCGGGAAGAGGGGAACCGAGGTTTGGTGCGGCGACAAGTTCGCAGCAGCGAACGAGCGAGGCGGACATGACATCGTCGCTGCTCATCTACATCATGACCATCGGTTCTCTCGAGAAGGAGAGGGGGAGCGTACGCTCGGCGGACGTTGCGGAAAAACTCGGCGTCGCGAGAGCGAGTGTATGCAGAGCAGCGGACAGGCTTGCGGAAGGCGGATGGGCTGCCCGCGGAGAGGGGAGCAGGCTCCACCTCACGGAAAAGGGCAGGAAGGTCGTGGAGACCTACGCTCCCGCACTTGGGCGGATGAGAAGGCAGTTCGCGTCGGAGTTCGGACTCACGGCGGCGAAGGCGGAGCGCGAGGCGCTGGCGGCGCTCGGAGCGCTTGAAGAAGATACGGTCGAAAGGATAGCGCGGAAGGAACGCGCGGAGGAGAGAGAGAAATGCCATTGATTTTTGCGCCGTGCAACGTGCCCCTCAGGGTGGTGCGGCTGCATCTGGACGAAAAGATCAAGCGACACCTGGAAAATCTGGGTATCAGCGTAAACAGCGAGCTGGAAGTCCTGTCCGTGAGCGGCGGCAGCGTGATCGTCCGCGTCAAAGATGGCAGGCTCGCGCTCGACAGAGATATGGCGACGAGGATATTCGTTGCCGTCAAGGAGGCTTGATATGATCAAAACCTTGGACAGTTTCGCCATCGGGGAGAAGGGCGTCGTGAGGAGCGTGAGCGGCGAGGGCAAGATCCGCCGCAGGCTCTTTGACATGGGCGTGACCCCGGGTGCGGAAGTCATGCTGCGCAAACGCGCGCCCCTCGGAGACCCCATCGAGGTGACGCTCAGGGGCTATGAGCTCACTCTCCGCAAGACGGAGGCGGCATGCGTGCTCACGGAGGTGGAAGAATGATCAAATTCGCACTTGCGGGCAACCCGAACTGCGGCAAAACGACGCTCTTCAACGCTCTTACGGGCTCCACGGCACACGTGGGCAACTGGCCGGGCGTCACGGTGGACAAGAAGGAGGGCGTCTACAAAAAGTGCGCCGAACCCATCGAGATCCTCGACCTTCCCGGCATCTACTCCCTCTCGCCGTACACTCCCGAAGAGGTCATCGCGCGCAACTACATCCTGGACGAAAAGCCGGACCTCGTCATCAACATCGTGGACGCGACCAACCTTGAGCGCAATCTTTATCTCACCACGCAACTCATGGAGATCGAGGTGCCCGTAGTGGTGGCGCTCAACATGATGGACGCGGTGGAAAAGGCGGGCGACAAGGTGAGCGCGCAGGCGCTCGAAGACGAGCTCGCCGTCCCGGTGGTGGAGATCTCCGCCTTGAAAGGCAAGGGCATCAAGGAACTGATGGACAAGGCATATGCCGCGAGCAAGCGCAAGCGCGACGCGGTGAGCGTGCTGGGAGGCTCCAAACTCGCGGGCGCCATAAGCGAAGTGAAGGCGCTCCTCTACGGCAGCGGGGTGAAGGACCCTCTTTTCCACGCCATCAAGCTGGTGGAGAGCGACGAACTCGAGGTCAAGGCTCATCCCGAGGCGTACAAGCTGGTGGAGGAGTATAAGACGCAGATCAAAGACGACGTCTTCGGAGACGACTTCGAAGCCATCGTCGCGGACGAGAGATATAAGTACATATCCAAACATTTCGCGAAGGCGTTCGTGCGCAAGAACGGCGAAGCGGTCAAGCTCTCCAAGTCCGACAAGGCGGACAGAGTGCTCACACACCGCATATGGGGCATCCCCATCTTTGCCGTCATCATGTTCCTCGTGTTCCACCTCACCTTCTCGGAGGATTTCCTCTACCTCGGCGCGGCAGGCGCGCTGCCCGAAAACTGGGTGACTCTGGCAGGCACGTGGGGAGAGGGTATATTCGGGTCTTCCGACGGCATCTCTTCGCCCGGCGTGATACTCTTCAATCTGCTTGACACGATAACGGCCTCCATATCCGACGCGATCGCCGGAGCAATGGAAAGCACGACGTCGGCGTGGGCGCAGGGCCTTGTCGTGGACGGCATATTCGGCGGACTCTTCGCGGTGTTGTCATTCCTGCCTCAGATCCTGGTGCTGTTCATGTTCTTCTCCATTCTGGAAGACAGCGGATACATGGCGCGCGTGGCGTTCATCCTGGACAGGATATTCCGCAGATTCGGGCTTTCAGGCAGAGCTTTCATGCCGATGATCATGGGATTCGGTTGCTCCATCCCCGCAATGATCAACACCCGCACCCTCGCCGACGACAAGGAAAGGATGGCGACGATAAGGGTCATACCCTTCTTCTCTTGCGGGGCTAAGCTCCCCATCCTGGTCGCCATCGCGGGAGGTATAGTCTCCTTCTTCGGAGTGAGCAACTCGGACGCCATCACCTATGGGATGTACATCCTCGGCATCGCGGTCGCCATCATCGCGGTCATCGTGATGCGCAATACGACCATGCGCGGCGACACCCCTCCCTTCATCATGGAGCTTCCTGCCTATCACGCCCCTCAGGCGAAAGCCCTCGGCATCCACCTCTGGGACAAGACAAAACACTTTGTCAAAAAGGCGTTCACCATCATACTCGCGTCCACGATACTCATCTGGTTCCTCCTCCACTTCTCGTGGAATTGGAGCTATCTCCCGGACGAGGAAATGGGCAGCAGCATCCTTGCCGGCATAGGGCAGCTCATACAGCCCCTGTTCACGCCCCTCGGCTTCGGTTCGCAGCTCGGAGCTTACGGATGGGTGTTCGTCGTGGCGGCGGTAATGGGACTCATCGCCAAGGAGAACGTCATTGCGGGCTTCGGCACCATGGCGGCGGTAATAATGGCGGCGACGGGCGGAGCGTACGACGCGGAAGCGGATGCGGAAGGCATCACCGCCGCGGCGATCATGATCGAGCAGACGGGCATCACCATCCCCGCACTCATCTCCTTCATCGCCTTCAACATGACCACCATCCCGTGCTTTGCTGCGGTCGCGACCGCAAAGGCGGAGCTCGGCAGCAAAAAGAACTTCCGCAACACCCTCATCTTCTGGCTCATCACTTCCTACATCGTGGGCACGGTGGTGTACCTCGTCGGGAGCTGGTGGTGGACGGTGTTCATCTTCCTCGCCATCGCGGCGGGCGCGGTGTACGGCATCGTGACCTTCAACCGCAAGCGTGACGCCAAGGCGAAACTCGCGGCGGCGGGCGGCGCGGCGATCCCCGCGGAAGTCGCCTCGGACGAGGCGGACGGAGAGGAGAGCGTGCCGGAAGCGGAAGAAAACGGCGCGGCGGACGCGGAAGACGTCTCCGACGATAAGAAATAAGACAAGTTATGACCTCTATAGACATTGTTGTTATCGTGCTTTGCGTCGTCGTGGTGGCGGCGGTGGCTGCGGCGGCGGTGATCAGAAAGATCAAAGGCAAGCCGTCGGGGTGCGCGGACTGCGCGCATTGCAGCGGGCAATGCCCCTCTCACCCCGCCCCGCATGGCGCAAAAGAGGAAAAGGACGATGAGAGCGAACGGGCGGCGCACATCTGCGCGCATTGTTCTCCCGGTTGCCACGGATGCTCCCGATCCTCTGCATGCGCAAGAGGACACGATGCGGACGGGCAGACAAAACATCCGACCATCGGTGCTTAACGGCAAACCGTATTTCTCTCCTTACAACGGCAGGGGGCGCAGCATTAAGCTGCGCCCTTTGCTTTGATGATGCATTGGACTTTTTCGGAGACGGAATTACGCGCCGCTCAGCCAAACTTGCACCGTGGGCGAATTTTCGCCCACGCTTGCAAGTCGCGGCGCGCTAAGTGAGTGCCGAGCGCCGACGGAACATTAAGTAGGCACGGGCGTGGTGCGCGAGCGCCGAATTCCTCCGCCCGTGCCGGGTTTTCGGTAAGTGCAGTTCTCCGCTCGGTTATGTCAGTGCGATATTAAAAACTTTTGTAGAGATGCACGGTCAGTCCCGCATGATGCGAGGATTGTACTCTAATCGGACACGGGGGAGGAAAGCCCGGAGGGAAGGAGGGGGAATTCTAACTCCCCGCGGGACGAACAGCTTATTCGGAGCGTGTTTGAATACGACGAACAGTTTGCGCGGGCGTGCTTGAGCACGACGAAGCCCGATTAGGAAAGGAGGAGGAAAACTCCTCCTCCGGAACGGCACGCTTGGTCGGAGAGCCGCCTGGCGGCGAGCTTACACTCTTTCGATAGTAAGAGTGTTGGCGTCTTCTATGCCGGTGCTTGCCACGGCAACGACGATATCGCCCTTTTTGACGAGGTCGAAGTATTTGGCGATCTTGGTCGCTTGCAGGGCGGCTTCGTGGGTGGCTTCGGGCTGGTCGGCGGCGAGGATGGGCTGCACGCCCCAGGTGAGCGCCATTTTGTGGTAGGTACTCTCGTGGCGGGTGACGGCGATGATGGGGGCGGAGGGGCGGAACCCGCTGATGAGTTTCGCCGTTTTGCCGCTGCGCGTCGCGATGACGATGGCGTTGCAATCGAGGTCGTAGGAGGCTTTGACGGCGGAGGCGCACACGGCGTCCGCGATGGAATTGGTCTCATACTCCGCGATGGCGAAACGCTTGCGGTAGTGGATGGACTGCTCGGTGTATGCCGAGATGTCGGACATGGCTTTCACCGCTTGTACGGGGTAGCTGCCCGCGGCGGTCTCGCCCGAGAGCATCACAGCGCCCGTGCCGTCATAGACCGCGTTGGCGACGTCGGAGGTCTCCGCGCGGGTGGGGCGGGGCTTGTAGATCATGCTCTCCAGCATCTCGGTGGCGGTGATGACGCGCTTGCCGGCGGAACGCGCTTTCTTGATGAGGTTTTTCTGGATGGAGGGGAGGGCTTCCATCGGGATCTCCACGCCGAGGTCGCCTCTCGCGATCATGATGCCGTCCGAGAGCGCGAGGATGTCGTCGATGTTGTCGATGCCCATTTTGGACTCGATCTTGGCGATGATCTCGATGTTCTCGCCGCCGTTTTGCAGCAGGAAATTCTTCAGCACGCGCATGTCCTCGCCGCAGGAGACGAAGGACGCCGCGATGTAGTCCACCTTCTGTTTGATGCCGAAGAGGATGTCCTTCTTGTCCTGTTCGCTGAGATAGGGCATGCCGAGGTGCACGCCCACGACGTTGATGCTCTTGTGGTTGGAGAGGGTGCCGCCGATGACGACGTCCAGCACGATGTCGTTGCCGTCGATCTTCTTCACCTGCATCCTGATGAGCCCGTCGTTGATGAGCAGGATGTTGCCCGGCTTCACCATCTTGGCAAAGTCGGGGCAGGTGACGGAAGCGTGCTTGGAGTCGCCCTCCGTCTGCTCGCTCACCAGACGGAATTCCGCGCCCGTCTTCACTTCCACGCTGTCGCCCTCGAACTTGCCCAGGCGGATCTCCGGACCCCTGGTGTCCAGCATGAGCGCGACGGGGACGGCGAGCTCGCGGCGCACGTCCTTGACCAGCTCCATGCGCTTCAGATGCTCCTCGTGGGTGGAGTGGCTCATGTTGAAACGCGCGACATCCATGCCCGCGTTCACCATATCTCTCAGCACCTGCCTGTCCGCGCAGGCGGGACCCATGGTGGCGATGATCTTCGTTTTTCTCTTATACGCCATAGTTGCTCCTTGAAACTTTTCTTTCGGCAAAATTATAATTCACGCGCGCGTAAAAGTAAACGGGTTTGACAGAAAAATGTGCACGACACGCTGCTCCCCCGGGCACGACGGTTCTCATTGTGAGAAAAATCTTTCCTTTGCCTTGCCCGCTCGAGTGTAAGGTGCTATCATAAAATACCGGGCGGACGCGAGACGCACGGCGTGTGGCGCATCCGTCGCGGAGAGGATGAAATGACTGAAAACAGAGTTGAAACGGCAAAACGCGAGCGTAAAGTGCGGGAATGGTTCAAAATGTGGCTCGTGAAGGACTGCGGCGGGATGGAGAAGATCTTCGCTCCCGACGCGGTCTACCGCGAGAGCTGGGGCCCCGTCTATCACGGCGCAGGAGAGATAAAACGCTGGTTTGAGGAGTGGAACGGACGCGCCGCCGTGCTGCGCTGGGACGCGCTCGGTTTTTTGCACGACGGCGGGAGGAGCGTCGCGGAGTGGCGCTTCGAGTCCGCGGACGCGGAGGGCGCGCACGTGCGTTTTGACGGAGTTTCCGTCATCACATGGGACGGGGAGGGGCGCATCGCCTCTCTCACCGAATACGGCTGCGATGCGGACTCGTACGATCCGTACGCGGATGGCACGGGAGTGCCGCGGTTCAGGGTGAAGGACAATGTGTGGTTTTGAGATGTGGCAGATGTATGTGGTGCCCGCGGTGTTCCTCGTGATGAGCGCCGTGGGTTTCGCCCTCATGGGCGCGGACAAGCGGCGGGCGGAAAGAGGGGCGTGGCGCATCCCGGAGAAGGTGCTCTTCGGGGTGTCTTTTTTGCTGGGCGGCGCGGGGAGCCTTTGCGGGATGTTCGTCTTCCGTCACAAGACCAAGCATGCGTCTTTTCGCATCCTGCTGCCACTCTCCGCGCTGTGGTCTCTCGCGGTGACGGCGGCGGCGGAGTACGGCGTTTGGCTCCTTGTCTGCAGCTGAGCGGCGCGTAATCCCGTCTCCGAAAAAGAGACGGCGTACTCAGGCAATCGGACGGGCAAAAATGCGAAAATCGCTCTTGAAACGCGGTCGTTTTTTATGATAAGATAAAGTAAAGATAATGAGATCGAGGCGGGGAGGGCTCCCGCCGAAGGGGGAAGTTTATGACCGTCAAGGCGGAAAAGATCGCGGCGCTCCCGGGCAAACCGTTCACTCACGGCAGGTCGGCGGAGCTTTACGACCTCGGGGACGGCAAGGTGCTGAAACTGTATTTTCCGGAGTTCCCGGAGTCCGACGTCGACCTCGAGTATAACAACACGCGCATTGCGTTCGCTCTCGGGTGCACGCCGATGGAGTGCTATGCCAAGGCGGAGTGCGAGGGGCGTTTCGGCGTCATCCTGAAGAAGGTGCCGGGCATCTCCATGACCAAGATGCCGGAGAAGAACCCGCTCATCCTTTTCAAGGCGGGCAGGCTCATCGCGGAGCAGCACGTCATGGTGCAGAGCAGACACTCGGACGACCTTCCGGACCTTCGCGAAAAGGCGGCGGCGAACCTTGACACGCCGCAGTTCGCCTTTCTCGACGACGCGCGGCGGGCGAAACTCCGCGCCTACATCCTCGCTCTGCCCGCGGGCAACAGCATCCTGCACTACGACTTCCACACCGAGAACATCCTTATGGACGGCAAGGAGTGCATCGTCATCGACTGGATGACTGCCGTCAAAGGCGTGCCCGAGGCGGAGGTGGCGATGATGGACTTTCTGCACCATCACGCGGAGCTTTTCCCCGGCTCGTCCAAGGCGCAGCTCGCGTTCTATACGGCGGTGAGGACTTTTATCTACAACAGTTTCCTCAAAAACTACATCAAGCTCACGGGCATGAGCCCGGACGCGCCCAAGCCGTGGTACGTCGTCGCGCTCGTCATGCGCCGTGCGTGGGACATCGCAAGCGAAAAGGAATATCTCGAGGGCGAGATCGTGCGTCTCGTTGATGAAATGAAATGAGCAGGCTTGACAAACTCAACAAAAAACTCGCGGAGATAGACCCATCCTTCAAGGCGGCTTTCGTGCGCGGCTGCACCGTGCTCACGGGTGAGAGCGACGAGTGGAAGAAGATCGTCGCCGCAGGCAAACTCGCCGTGGACAAAAAGCATTCCCTCGGAGTGGTCAACCGCATAAAGCTGAAAGGGTTCGTGCAGCGTGTGCCCGAGCCTCCCGTGCGCGACAAAGCGTATGACGGCGCCGCTCCCGACGTCCTCGTCATAGGCGGGGGGATCGTAGGCTGCGCCGCGGCGCGCGCTCTCAGGCGTTACGACCTCTCCGTCATGCTCGTCGAGCGCGGCTACGACGTCGCCCTCGGCGGTTCCTCGCGCAACGGCGGCGTGGTGCATGTCGGCATCAACTATTCTCCCCACGCGCAGAAACACATCTACAACAACCGCGGCAACGCCATGTATGAGGGGTTGTGCCGCGATCTCGGCGTGCCCTTCGAGCAGAAAGGACAGGTGCTCCTCATCGGCAATCGGTGGGAGACCTTGCTTTGCGCCGTGCTGAAACTCAACGCGAAAAGGCTGCACATCCCCGGCGTTAAATTCATGAAGAGGGCACAGCTCGTCTCCGTCGAGCCGCACATCCCGGAGTGGATCTACGGCGGGCTTTATATGCCCACGGGGGGCATCACTTCCCCCTATCAGATGACCGTCGCGCTTGCGGAGAACGCGGTCACGAACGGCGCGAAGATCTGCCTCGACACCGCCGTCGAAGGGATGCGCGTCGAGGACGGCAAGATCCGCGAAGTTTTCACAAACAGGGGGATTATCCGTCCGAAACTCGTGATAAACGCCGCGGGAGTGTATTCCGATGTCATCGCGGACATGGCGCGGGACAGGACATTCACCGTGCATCCGAGGAAGGGCACGGACATCATCCTCGACAAAAAGAAGGGGTATATGGTGCGCACCAGCATGGCGAAATCTCCCACCACCGTCCCGCCCCCTCTTGCGGGAGAGGAGGAGAAACACGCGGGCGGGCTGAAAGCGGTCGTCAAGGCGCTCCACAGCCACACCAAGGGCATCGCGAGCATCCACACCTCGGACGGCAACATGATCATCGGGCCCGACGCGCTTGAAGTCCCAGACCGCGAGGACACCGCCACCACCGCCGAGAGCATGGACTCCATCTTCGAGGCGCAGGCGCGCATCTCGGAGGGCGCGGGGAGAGCGGACGTCATCGCCTATTTTGCGGGCGTGCGCGCCCCCACCTATGAGGAAGATTTCGTCGTCCGCAAGGGCGTCTTCACCGAGAATATCCTGGAAGCGGCGGGCATACAGTCGCCGGGCATCACCGCGGCTCCCGCCATCGCGGAGGATCTTGCAAAGTGGGCGGCGGAGTATATCGGCAAATTCCGCAGGGTGGAGCAGAACCCTGCCTTCGACCCCGTCCGTCCTAAAAAGCCCGTCCTGCGCGAACTCCCCGAAGAGGAGCGCGCCCGCCTCATCGCCGAGAATCCCGATTACGGCGAGATCGTCTGCCGCTGTGAGGAAGTGAGCAAAGGCGAGATCCTGGACGCTCTCCGCTCCCCGCTCCCCGTCTATACCGTCGACGCCGTCAAACGCCGCGTTCGTCCCGGCATGGGGCGCTGCCAAGGCGGTTTCTGTTCCCCGCTTGTAGTGAAGATCATCGCCGAAGAACTCGGCGTCCCGCCCGAGGAGGTGACAAAGGGGAATCTTAGGGCGCGCATAGTTTATGGTCCCACCAAGCCCTGACGGCGCTATTTCGCGAATTGCATTGTCAGAGCCACTGTCATGGTGCTCACGTACGTCCGTGTACGCTCCGCTCCCTGACAGTGGCTCTTTCGCGCACTTCATCGAAATATCGCCGTCAGCGAATTAGCGTTTGCGCGGGCGCTTTGGAGTACGACGATTCTCTTTCGGAGACGGAATTACGCGCCGCTCAGCCAAACTTGCACAGCGGGCGCTT